>Ga0194116_10003524_pt1 | contig 18764 bp, 18 predicted proteins | sample TA2MahsurfametaG_4_FD_148617 | JGI IMG/M metagenome (GOLD analysis project Ga0194116, IMG submission 148617) | Freshwater microbial communities from Lake Tanganyika, Tanzania - TA2015008 Mahale S9 surface | ecosystem: Environmental > Aquatic > Freshwater > Lake | place: Tanzania: Lake...
CTAACTCCAATGTTAACTTATGGACATTAAAACTTGAGTCCCTGTTTTTAACTCCCGGACAAGCATCCTACCTTTTGCCAAGCAACATTACTAAAGTATTTCAAGTATTTCTTAGAAGTAATGTAAGACAATTAAATGGAACACCACAATCAAACACAGGAAATACTTATGACGGAAACGGCGGAGGAATTGCTGCTTATGCTTTTGATGGTAATCCACTGACAAGATGCATACAAACTGTTCAAGACGGCAATATTTCTTATGATTACGGTTTAGGGGTAACAAAGCAAATCAGCATTATCGGCATTCAAAGTTATGTTTCTAATCGTCCATATAGCTTGGTTTTAGAAGCATCACAAGATACGATAAATTGGTTTACTGTTTTTACTCCTCCTCCATTATATCCATACCAAGCACATGTAATTTCATGGTTTTATATATCTGATCCAATTTACGCAAGGGCATATAGAATTAGAGAAACAGGAGGATATACACTTGATATTGAAGAACTTTATTTTAATAGTATAAGCCAGGATACTACCATGAGCGAGGTATCCAGATATGAATATCTATCCTATCCGAACAAATCGCAAATTGGACGGCCTACTATTTACTATGTTGATTACCAGCGTACTCCATCTCTCTATATATGGCAGACTCCAAGTCCTATGTATAATTTAATAATGTATAGCGGTCAAAGCAGTATAGAAACGCTAGAGAACTATACGCAAGGCATTGATATTCCTTCATATTTTTATACTCCTTTAATATATGGACTAGCTAGCATGCTAGCAGCACAATACGCCCCTGAAAAAGAAGAGGGTTTAAAAATGAGGTATCAGGAAACTCTAAATCCGGCAGTAATTAATAATACGACGGAAGTACCGCTTAAACTGGAGGTATATAGTGACTAGTTTAAAGAACACTCCTGTAAATACGCAAATGGGAGATTACGTTAGAAAGGATGTAATTGAACCTATTGGCACTTGCGATTATTCGGGTTTTCCTTTTAGCAGGTCTGATTTAGTTAAGCAATATGAATGGCGTGGGAATCAGTTAGTCTGGACGGGGGCAATAGTCGGACGACCTTTTTTAGACATGCCAAACGAGCAGAATAGGCCGCCACAAATAAAAGGCGACCCAAAAGCCGTGCAGAATCCTCGACCATTTGGTATTGAAACACCGCAAGGCCCTAAGGCTAGTGATAACAATTCACCAAATGTTTTGGATTATGTGGACTTTACAACTGAAGATAATGTTATCAAATCACCAACATTTGCCGGAGAAGATGTAAGTCAAATAAATACAGAAGAACGTTTAAAATCATTATATCAACTGTAATGGCTAATAATTTTAATCCTGGATTTGATAGAGAAAAGGCGGCTTTTATAGAACTGGCTAATAAAGGTGAAGGACTTACTCCAATTAATTATCTATATGCAAAAGAAGGAAGTTTTGAAAGTATTTTATCTCCTAATATTACTGGCGGTACTGCTGAGCTTTATACAATATATGCAAACGGCATTAACTCTGCCAATATCACTAATACTGAAGATATTATTACCAGTAGGTTAAAATGGCATAATCCATTTAATGATTATTATGTTGGTTTTACCGCTCCTGAAAAACTGACTCAAAACACGATATGGAGATTGCCACTAGCAGATGGAAAAGATAAGCAGGTATTAGCTACTGACGGTAGTGGTGGATTATCTTTTATTGATGTTGTACAAGGTGGAGGAGCTCCGAAAGATGCTACTTTCATCATACAAACTCAAAATGATAATTTACCTAATGCACAAGTTCTGGAAGAACTTGGAACGGGCATAACTAAAATTGTAGTTGGCGGAGCTTTTGCTATTGCAATTAGTGGTCAGGATTATGCAACTAGCGAGCAGTTAGAGGAAATAAGAGATCAATGCCAAGAATATGCTAATAGCGCAAAGAGTTCCGCTGATTCCGCAAATAATTCTGCTGACTATGCAAGAGAACGGGCGCAGGAAGCAGAAAATGCCGCCGATAACGCAAGAGCCTCTGCCTTTGCCGCAGAAAGCTTTTCAACAGATGCAAGAGCTTCTGCTCTTTCTGCCGCTGCCTCTTCTGCATCTGCTAGTGGTTTTGCCGGAGCAGCCGGAGCATCTGCCGCCGCTGCTGCTATTTCTGCGACTGCTGCATCTGCATCTGCTGCTTTAGCTGCCGATAGTGCCGTAGAAGCAAAAGAATATCTAGATACCCTTTTAAGTACTGAGTTACAACTTCAAGGGGATATAACTGGTAGCGGATTATTAAATGACTCAATTATTACTGCTTTTAAACCTGATCCGGTATTTCCCGGTAATGGATCAATGACTATGCCTTCAGGTAATAATACTCAAAGACCCGTTACCTTAATTCCAGGAATGATCAGGTTTAACACTTCACTATGATTTTATGCTAAAATTAACTTAACAATTAAATAAACAAAAGATTTAATATGACAGATACACTAATTGACAAAAATCCTAAAGCAGCTTTACCTTCTTCAGTTGGTAAACCAGAAATTACTGATGGAACAAACTGGTTTGCACTTGCTACTGAAAACTGGGTTTTAAACACCATGGGTAGCGTGCCCGCAACTCTTGTAGCAACGACTAGCAATTTAACGGCTACTTATGCAAATGGTACATCAGGTGTGGGAGCAACCTTGACTAATTCAGGAACGCAAACCGCACTTGTTATTGATGGAGTTACTTTAGCCGCAGGTAACAGGGTTTTAGTTAAAGATCAGACAGCTGCCTTACAAAACGGAATATATACGGTAACTAATATAGGTGGAACTACTGTAAACTGGGTATTAACAAGAGCTACCGACTTTGATTCCCCGTCTCAAATGGTTAGAGGCAAGACTATCGATGTAATTAGTGGGACAGTAAATGCCGTAACATCATGGATGCTTACCTCAAGCGTTGCAACTGTCGGAACAGATAGCATTACCTTCGCAAGACTTGCAAAAAGTGGACTAGATACTGTGTTAGGTACAACAAATCAGATTACCGTAACGGTTACTAATAATGTCGCAACCGTTAGTATTAGCTCTAACCCTGTATTGCCCGGCACTGCATCGGTTACTATTCCAGCTGGTACTACCGCTCAAAGACCATCAACACCAGTTGTTGGTTCACTTAGATTTAACACTAGCCTTACTTAAACTTAAAGGGGTTCTTTGCGGGAAAGGACAATTTTTCTCGCAAAGGGAGTCTCTAGCTCTTTGTTTATAACAGCTACAGAGAGTAAATTATAAATAACTAAAAAAGGAGATACAAAATGAGAATGGAATATACTGATGGAGTTAACTGGGTTAGTTTACCTAATACTCAAGACATTATCTATAGTGATGTGCCAAGAGGAATTTTATGGCAAAGTGTGTTAGGGGCGTTTTTTACCCCTACGGCTAATATTGTTCAAAAAATTCCTCTTCCTACTGAAGTTGGTTTTTTATATGATTTTGCAGGTTCTAACAATAGACTTACCTATACCGGCATACCAACTATTAGCGTTTTGGTAAACTTACAAATTTCATTAAATTTTGAAACTACTAGTGTTACTAATCTGAAAACCAGTCTTTTTATCTATAAAAATAATACAGTAATACCAGCTGGAAATACTATTATTAACTTACCTCAAAGTCTTTCAGAAACTCAAATAAGTACTCAGGCATTCGTGCCAATGTCAACGAATGACTATGTAGAGGCTTGGATATCAATCAATAAGACAGCTCAACTTAAACTAAGTTCTTTTACAATGACTGTATTAGGATTTGGAACATCACTTTAAAAAAAGGAAATAAATAATGTCAAACAAGAAGTTTCTGGATTACTTCGATAAAATAGACATATTTTGTCGATAAAAATAAAAAGAAACTTGAAAACTAACAAAAAGGTACGGTTTTGAGAATGGATTTTCTTCAAAACCGTACCTTTTTACAGAGATGTTGCTGATACCCCAAATACTGGAGAATTAAAATGAATGGCTTTTTAAAAGATATAAATAATAACTTAAATGATCTAAAATTAATCACTAGTACTCAGCTCGATTTGTCATATTTTAACAGTTTGGCAAAAGAGGTTTTTAATGACTCTACTATATACGCTAATATACAGGCTGACGTTCAATTCATTAATCAAATCGGAGGACAAATCTTTAATTATTTCACCGGTTCTGATCCAAAAACACAGCAGGTATGGTTCATAGCTTTAGCATCGGGAATTACAAAATCAATCAATGATGCTAATAGCCTTATTAAGAAAATTCCACCAGATCATCCAAAAGGACAGGATTTAACAGTAATACTTAATGTGTTGATCTCGGATTGCCAATCAATTGAAAAGATTATACCCCTAGAACAAAATCAAAAAGACGATGAATAGTAATAAGGTTGATAGGATTCTTTCTTTTGATGGAGGCGGTATCAAAGGCTTGTTTTCTGCCTACTTCATGAAATTCTTTTGTCAGGATGCAGGTATTCCGGGAAATAAGATTTTTGAACATTTTAGTGTAATTAGCGGAACAAGTATAGGCGGTATTCAAGCCTTAGCATATGCAAGCGGTTACAGTCCCGATGATATGATCGAGCTATTTTTAGCCCAGCAGAATCCTCTAAATGACGGTAGTAGTAACCAGAATAGTATATTTTACCCTCCAGTCTCAACTATTCAAAAAATCAATACTATTCTATATGGTGAAGAAACGTGGTATCAAAATACCAACTTAAAAGCTCTGCTGAATACAAAATTCGGGCAAGCTAAAATGTTTCAGTTAAAAACCAACGTACTTATTCCAACTGTCAAAATATATACAACACAAATACCAGATGTTGGCACTGATATTAAAGCCTATCGTCCTACTTTATATTCCAATATGCGTTTTAATGGACTTGAAGGACAGAATTATCTTGTGCAAAATGTAGCTTTAGCAACAAGCGCTGCTCCTATTTATTTTCCGGCCGTTAATATTCCAGAAGATACTACTCCAAATTCCAAGTTCATTGACGGGGCAGTGTTCCAGAATAATCCCACTGCTCTAGAATATGCTTTAGGCAATGCTCTTAATCCTATAAGCAATAGTGTTTGTGTTCTATCAGTTGGCACAGGGCTTGGTACAGTTGGTTTATTCGATCCTGTTCCTATCCCTCCTCCTACTCTTCTTCAAGAGTTTTTGAATGAATTTAAAGAATTTCTAGTATCACAGAAAAATTATACTAAAACAAAAATAGACCTATTAGTTAATTCAATTATTCCTAATTTTGAAAATATTTATCTTCTCCTTGATCTACTTTCTTTAGGAATAAGTGGTCCTCAGGAGGCTATCAATAAAATGTTAAGCTGGCTTTCTTTGTACGGAGCTAAAATAAGTAATAAGGACTTATTTTATTATCGATTTAACACAATTTATAATCCGGAACAAAATACAGAACTTGATAGCACCACTGCCGACTCTCTAAATTATATCAAAACCGCCGCAGAACAACAGTACAATCGAGATGCTTTGAAAATTCAGGCTTTTATTCAAAAATGCAAATTTTAAAATTAATTACATTTAAATTTCGGAAAAATCTGAGGTTTACGCTTAGACCGCCATTTACATGATTTTTAAGAGTTCTAAACATAATGTGTTATAATAAAAAAGAAAAAGGAAACATATGGCAGACTTATCAAATATTACCGCTTTAAGCGGTCTTACCATTACCAGTGATCAAACCACAGGGACTAATAATCCTAATGCTACCTTTGCCGTTAGCAATGTTACTACCGCTCAGAGAGATTTATTACAAAACGTTACTCCTTACGTAGTAAATAATGTTACATACAAGGTAAAACCTGGTACTGTGATTTTTAATATTACGACTGGTTTTTTACAAATTTTTGATTTTGTAAATAATGCCGGGATATGGCAAAACGTACTTTCAATAAATACAACTGCCACCGGAGCAGGCCTTACTAACGGAGCACCTTTTGTATATCCGTCTGGGCCAAGGGCAACCGTTGAAGTACCTGGTAACCAAGTCAATGGGTTCACTTATTTTGATGTTACCAACACAGTTCTTAGAACCTTTAAAAATGCCTGGCAGACAATTACCTCAGCTTAAAAAGCTTATTAGTAAATGAATTATAATACTCTTGTTGCTCAGATAATAGCTTATGCCAATAGAGGCGGTAGCATTGAATTTGCTGCCTCTATTCCCTATTTTATTGAGATGGGACAGCAGAAAATCTGGAAGGAGCTAAATACTCTTGGTTTTCAAAAGGCAGTTGACGGGCAGTTCCAAGCAAATAATGCTAATATACAAAAACCTCCCGATTGGCAAGAAACTATTTCCTTAAGCTATGGAACGCCTGAATCCCTATTTACTAATAATGTAATTTTATTTCCAAGAAGTTATGAGTTTTGCATAAATTATTGGCCAAATGCCGATACTGCTACTATTGATAATCCACCGCTATTTTATGCCGATAAAATACAACCGAATACTAAGCCTTATGATAGAATTTTTATAAGCCCAACTCCTGCTCAAAATAATGTTTATCGGTTAATATATAATGGGCGACCTAATTTAATTACAAATCAGAATCAAACAAACATACTAACGGACTACTACCCTGATCTTCTATTTTATGCCTGCTTTTTAGAGGCTCTTATCTATTTAAAGGATGATCAGAGAATGCCTGTCTATACAAAATTATATCAGGAAAGCTTAACTGCTTCTAATAACCTGACAAAAGATCGTTACATTGATCGCAGCGTAAAAAGAGATATAGGGTAATTTATGGCTACGCAAAAACAGATGTTTCCTATTATCTATAAACCGGGAATACTACGTGATGGGTCTCCTTTTCAAGGAAGTTACTGCTCGCGTGGGCAATGGGTCAGGTTTTTTAGAGGCCAGCCTCAGAATATCGGGGGAATGAGAAATTATGTACTATATATACAGACTATACTTGAACTGTTGCCACCTAGCTCTACTCCGACCGCAGCTCTTATATACTATGATAGTGATGGAAATAAACACATTTTAGTTGGAGTTTCTCTTGTTACTCAGCAACATAAATATAGCCTAATAGATGCTACTTATAACAATATTGGCAGTCAAACCTTAACTTACTTTACAAAATTCCCTAACCCGACAAATACCTTGACACAGTTTGTGGTAGTAATAAGCATTATCAATAGCCTTCCAACGCAAATAATATTATGTCTGGGTATGAAAAACTACACAGATATTAATAGCAGCGAAGCCATTTCTAGCATATTGGCAAAGGAATCTACCGATGGTTTTTTTCAGGTAAATTTTCCTGATTTTGTTTTACAGGAGGCAACAGGAGGAATGCTTTACGTGGGAAGTAGATTATTTTACTACGGCAACAACGGCCTAGTTAGGTGGTCTTCAATTGCTCAAAAAAAGTCAAACGAAGAGACGCACTTACAAAAGCCTTTCCTGTTTTTCAAAGATAAATATTCCATTAATATTAGCACCGATAAAGTAATCTATGGTGCAGAATGGCGAGGAGGAGCAAACTCGCCGACTATAATCTTCTGGACACTCGGCTCCGTTGTTCTTATTACCAATACTACAGGTAGCAATAATCAGGCCACTAGCGATCCTGATGACCTTTCTTTTAGCAAAAAGGTATTATCAAGAGATAGCTCCATTCTATCTTCAAATAGCGTAGTTGAATATGACGGAATATTCTACTGGCCGGGAACGCAAAGGTTTTTTGTATTCAATGGCGTAGTTCTTCCGCTTGAAAATAATCTTAATCGTCAGACTTTTTTTGACTCGCTCGATATGAGTAAACGTCAAAGGGTCTTTGGCGTAAAAAATGTAAGCAGAGATGAAATATGGTGGTTCTACCCTGAAAAAGGGAAAGATGCTAATGTGGGATGTACCAGAGCAGTTATTTATAATGTTGTAGATAATACCTGGTATGATACGGCTATAGAACGGGCAGCCGGTTATTTTGATAATACCGGCGGTAATATGTACACTGTAGGAAAGAATTTAGTACCTTATACTAATGATCCCAATAGTTATGTCTGGGAACATGAAGTCGGAAACGATCAGGTCAATCTCTATAAAACACCAGATCAGCAGGTTAAAGCTATTCCTTCCTTCTTTACCACACCTATAATTTCTTATGCTACCTTTAATCCACAAAAACAGGTAGCAGGAATTGATTATAATATAAGTATACAAAGAATAGAGCCTAACATTGTCGGTACAAAAAAAATAAAAATGACTGTTAGCATTAATACATATGAATATCCTGCAAGTACTCCCGTAACGGCTACTTATGACCTTACTGAGGACAGAGGACTAGAGAATATTATTATACCTGCTATTAATGAACGTATACAGGGAAGAAACATTAATTTTACTTTTAAATCAGAAGGTATAGGCTCTGGTTATCAGATGGGAACTACCTTTGTTTTAGCTGAAATAGATGACGGTAGGCCATGATTAGCGTTTATCCCAAATATATTAGCGTTAAATACTGGGCAGCTACTGTTTGTGATGATTACTCGGATTTTCCTCTTCCCATCCTTCATGATGAAACAAAATGGGCAGCATGGGCGCAAAATTTAGTCGGCATCGAGCCTTTTGCTAGCAAAGGTATACCTGGGCCTTATAAAAATGCACGTAAAAAAGAAAAAGAACTTGCCTTTAAAAACTGGGAAGAATGGGCAAAAAAGGTTTATTTAGTAATGTTATCGCAGGATAATAATAATTTATAAGTAATTTATTAAACCATCTTTAAAAAATTGCGATTTTTTAAGTCTGCAAGACTTCTATGCTATAATAAAAAAGAAAAAGGTATGATGAAAATGGCAGCTCTTATTTTAATAATTGTTATTGGTGTTGGATCAGCATATTTTCTTGGCGATGACAACCCTGTCGAAGAAGTGGCAGAAAAAGTCATAGAACAACAAACAGGAGTAAACATTGATTTAACGCCTAGTAGCAAAGAAGATTCCAAGTGAACAATTTAATAGTCCTAGCTCTAGACCTTGGTACTACTACCGGCTTCGCTACGTGCGATAACTCTGGAAAAATCACTTCAGGAACTGCTAGTTTTAAAACAGGTAGGTTTGAAGGGGGCGGCATGCCATACTTACGTTTTAAACGATGGCTTACCGATTTTAAACAAACACTCGGAACTATTGATGCTGTTTATTTTGAGGAAGTAAGAGCGCATAAGGGCGTGGATGCTGCCCATAAATATGGAGGATTTGTTGCTCATCTGACCAGCTGGTGCGAACATCACGGGATACCCTACAGCGGCATACCTGTTGGAACAATTAAAAAACATATTACCGGCAAAGGAAATGCCGATAAGCAGTCTGTAATAACAGCCGTAAAAAACAAGGGATTTTCTCCCATTGACGATAATGAGGCCGATAGCCTTGCCCTACTTGATTTTGTATTAACTAATAACAAAGGAGCTTAAAATGTTTAGAAAACTCATCAGCTTAATTGCTGTTACTAGCTTATTATTTTCAGGGCTAACTTTAGCCGATAATAAATATTATGTAAAAACCGGAATAGGAATAAACCATATTCATACAGTTAAATTCAGCAATCATGATTTTGAAGGCAAAATTAGACTTACAAATAGCTTTCCATTAATTGAATTCGGAGTAGGCGTTAATTTAAACGAATCAATTAGGACTGAATTGCTTTTTGATTATTATTTTCAATTTCATACTGCTGAAACTTCATCTAATTCGAACAAAGATATTTTTAAAATATTAGTAACAACCAAAGCTGACAGTTTAATGCTTAATGTATATAAAGATGTATTTAAACTCGGTAAAATAACTACTTTTATTGGTGGGGGAGTTGGAGTCGCTACATTAAAAGAAGTTGGCAAAGGTTTTGCTCTCTCAGCAGAAGATAGAGTTTATGTCCCTTTAGAGAAGTCATCAAAAAAGATGTTTTATAAATTTGCTTACAAACTAAGTGGCGGTATAGACATAAAAATTAGCGAGACAGCTACGCTAGAGGCAAGTTATAATTATTTTAATCTAGGGAATAATAAAGCTAGAACGATTGGCGGCCTTGAAAATATCGGCAACCGCAATTACGGAGTTCATAATGTTACGGCAGGATTAAGGTTTGCAATATGAAATTAAAAGAATTACCAAAAGCTCCTATTCAGGTACAACGTGATAATTTACTTATTGAGGTAGAACAATTAAGAACTGCGTTACTTCAAAAAGATAATATCATTGCTTCAAGAAATAATACTATTACAGAATTACAAAATCAGTTATCCGTTCAAACTAATCTTACAGCTAGAAATAGCACAAGTCTTGTAAATACAGAACAAACTTTAAATTCAAGAATTTTAGAGTGTAATACTTTAAATGAAAGAATCGTTGCTAAGGATTTAATTATAACTGAAAAACAAAACACTATTACCCAGCTGCAAAATCAAATAGCTGTAGAGCGTTTGCGTATTCAGGAAAAAGAAGCTCTTATCGTTACCGCTACTTACGAAAAAGATTTACTTGTAGAAAATCATCAGCAATCCATAGCAGAGATTCGAGATCAATTAGAAGTTCAAAAATCGCTTGTGCTTGTAAAAGAAAACAGCTTAAGAGAGCTGGCAAATCTTAATCGTAATCAAGATTTATCAATGAGCAAACTTGAAGAAAAGGTGAATATTTTAAATTCCTCTTGCGAGCAACTTGAAACTACCATTCTTGAGAGAGAGGATATCATTAAAACTCTCGAAGAAAACAACCATAAAAAAGAGTTGGTTATAAAAGAAATGGAAAATACTTTACTCAAGAAAGACTTTATTGTTCAGGATTTGGAAAATAAACTAGCAATTTCTGAAATAAAAACTGCTCCCGCTATAAACTCTGAACTACTTTTTTTAAAAGCACAGCTTGCAGATAAAAACCTAATTATTGAATTGCTAAAACGTCAAAAAGCTCCTGTCTTTGAAATTTCCGGTAGTAAAATACCAGAATCACTAGATTTAGATAATATCGATCATCAACCGATTACGAATACAAATACCCAAGCAAATCCTCTTTTGCAGTTTGAGAATATGCACATTACCACATCTGTATTATTAAGCGGTGAGGCATGGACTCTTATAGAGGAAGAGGACTCAGACTAAGATTGCCTATTTTTTAGGCAGTCAATAAAAGCTTAAAAATCCAACCTTTTACTTGCTTAATTCACAAAGTTATCAAGGTTTTTTGTGGATTACTGTGCCTATAATTAAAAAGTTACTCAGCTTGTAAATTCATTTCCCGTAGGTTTTTACTTAAAGCTACCGCAGAATATCCGGTAATTTCTTTAAGGCGATGATTTAAAGCAGTAGTAGTTGCAAGGTTATTAGGATTTTCTGCTAATTTTAGAGCTAAATCCAAAAACTTTTTATCAGTTAGTAATTTTGTTATACCATATCCAGTGCCAAGCAGCTTGGCTGTTGTAATAGGATCATAAAACAATCCAAAAATTGCCGCACTAATCCCACCGGTAGTAGCTGTCCCTGATGGATTAGGAATATTTTTACTTTTTACAGCCATAGCTTTAGCAACAGTGCCTAATTTTTGTATTTTTTTAAAAGTTTCAGGAGTAAGTTGTTTTCTAATAGATTCAGAGTTCTTAGGATTGTATATTGCTTTAGCAAGAGCATTATAGGATAGACTATCAGTAGCGTAATTCGTAGCTTTATGGCCAAGTATATTTTCCAGTTTTTCTCTTTTTGCAACATCGCCGTATAACTTATCGGCTTCCTTAAAAGCATCATACCACTCAGGGTTAGTTTTACCATACTGCTCAATATCCTGTGAAATCGCTTTTTGTATTTTCTTAAGCTGATTCTTAACCCCGGCGTCTGTATCCCATTTTATAATTGAATTCAAGCTTTTCTTAGTACCGACTAGTTTTTTAACGTCGTACTCTTGTAGCGGTAACTTTATGGGACTCCCATATTGATTTAGCACTGTTGAAAATGGTTCAATCTCATTTTTCATAGTTTCAAGTGATTGTAACAGGCTCTTTTCATCAGGTGAAAGAATAGCCGTATCTATTTCAATACTATCAATTGCTTTTTTAAAATTAGTAGGTAATGTTTTAGCATCTCTTGGTAATGAAAGCTTTACTTTATCATATAAACCTGCAATATGACCTTCTACTTCTGGTGTCCTTGATGGGCCGATTTCATCAAAAATATCACTCAGGACTTTTTGTATCTGTTCTTCGGCAAGTGTATACTTATTTTTTAACTTATTACCAAAAATAGGGGCTTTTCCCACGTACTGATCAGCTAAAGCGGTTAATTTGGAGTCGGTAACTGCTGCTGCAGGTAAATCTATGCCTAAATCTCTTGCAGCTCTAGCTGCCTCAATATTCATACTCTTAGGCGTTAATCCCATAAGTTTCATTGGTATTTTTGCAAGTGTCTCGCGAGGTTTCGTAAAGTTATTTAACAGACTTTTACTTTTAACAATAGCAGTAGGAGTAGCAACGCTAGATATCAAATCAGCATATAATGGATCAATTCCCGCTTCCTGCATTAATCCAGAGCCTGCCCCTATGCTACTGCCCGTTCCTATATCCTTGGCAAATTTGGTTAACAAAGATTTACCACCACCTCCAATTGCACTTCTAGCAGCATTTACTCCGGTACTAGTTGGAAGAGGAAGGCTTGCCGTAGCTCCTCCAAATTCTCCGGCTTTATATAGAATATTCCCTAAACTATCGTTATCCCGAGGCTTCATGGCATCTAAAGATTCGAGGGCTTGATTTGTAGTGTCGGACATTACTTGTGCTGATTGCGGCAGGATTGGAGCAACAACTCCAGGGGCTACTTCCATAACACCTGCCCCTAATTGATCCGCTCCCTCTGCTAGCCCGCTTCTCATAAAACCTGATAATGCTCCCTTGCCAAATTGACCTACTCTATCAAGAAAAGATGGTGGTGGTTCTTTTGCTACAGCTTTAGGACTCCGGTATTTATCAAATACACTACTTATTCCATTAGAAGAATAATCCGTATCTATATTTTTAGGAGCTTTATATTTATCAAATTTACTCATTAACTACCTGCAAACCATCATTATCTATGGCATCTTGCACCCAATCTTTATGAACCCAATCTTTTACACCTGTTATCGGATCAACCATTAAAACCCTATCGCTGTTGTTAACGTTCTTAACTCCTTCATCACCACTTATACCGAGCATAGCTCTTAAATCATTAATAACGTTCAAATTTGTTGCCATATCATTATCAGGCGATATTGTCGGTATATGTTTAAATTCCTCCTGATTAGTATATTTAAAAGCTTTATTCAATTTCCCGCGTAATACCTCACCTATTGCCCAAATTTTTGCCTGATCCGGACTATATTCCTGATTGCTGAATTTTGACCTGAAGTTTTTTGCTAAGAGTGATCGCTCTCCTTCAGAGCCAAGGTTCGTAACAGTATTTTCTGCATGAGTCAGCATTCCTTTCAACTCTTCTAAAGCTTCCTGCTTTTCTTGCTTTTCTTTACTTTTCTTAAAATTATTTAATAAACTTTTCTCTTCTCTTTTATCTCTTCTAAAATTATCCAATAAATTATGATGTCTCTTAGTCTCCGCGAGTTGCCTTTCCTGGAATTTACGATGCCAGGCTTTATCTTCCCTGCTGTCGGCTAAAGCTTGCTCTGCTCTTTGATGTTGTAATATTTGATTAGCAATATTCTGATTTTCGGCAATAGCTGTATCCTCGCTAGTGTTATAAGCACTAAGCGCAGGATTCATCGCCCGCCCTATTACTCCTAAATTGTTTTTAAACCCACGCTGGATAGGCTCGCTAGCTAAACCATTACCAAGAGCAAGTAACGCATTATTTATTGCTCTATGCTCCTGATCCCTACTCATCCCTAAATTGCTTCGGGTACTGCTAACTGCTTTTGCTATTCCTTCGTCAAAAGGATTTCTTCTTTCAGGCACTGCTTGCATGCGATTTAATATTTCTTCTTCCATACTTATAGTTATTATTACATTTACAAAAACACTCTAAATCATTTTGACCACGCTTCTCGCCATTTTGCCGTTTGTTGTTCTCTTAGTGCTATATCATTAAACATTTTTGTTAAATTCTCCATGGATGGTAAAGGAGTATTAGGTTTACGATTAGGGTTGTTTAATATCTGTTGTATCCATTGTTCTTTGTTTAAACCTTTTACTAACAAAGGTTTTGGTTCTTCATATTGCGCCATAACCTGATCTAACTTTACAAACATACGAGGATCAGCAACCATCCCATTTGAGTCATAATCAAATAAGTCTTTAAATTGAGTGTTTTTTACTACATTGGTAAAATCTCTTACTAACTCACCGTATTTCGGAGTATAAAAGGCATGCTTGCCTAAAGGATTACTAACAGAATGTGAGTGAGAATAACCAGTAACTACATTAAGAGCATTCCTTATATCCTGTATCTCTTTTAATTTTTGTTGTTTATCATTAGCTTTTGCCTGCTCGACTCTAACTTGTTCTTGCCGCACTCTTTCCGCTTCAACGATACGGGCTTGCTCCTGTTCTTGTTTGATACGATTTTCTTCGGCTATTTTAAAAAGTCTTTGCCTTTCCTCTTCTGAGTTCATTTGCCCTTTTAATTGCATCATATCCTGATAGTATTTATTATATTGATCCCAATAATAATCAGCTCTTTTTACCTCTTCTAAATACAAAGGTAGATTCTTATTTAAATTACTGATTATTCTGACATTATCAGGTGTGTTATCCGGTACGCCTAAGGAATGCTTAAGAAAGGAATTAAAATCACGGCTTGGATTAGACTTAGACCATGAAAAAGCATTAACACCATTAACTACAGAACTGTTGTATAAATTATCTCTCTTAGCTGCCGCTTCTTTATATTGCTCTAATCTTTCAAGATATAATCTATTTAACTCCTTAACTCTTTCAGCCTCTGACATACTCTTTAAAACTCGCTGCCTTTCTTCTTCCTTCTTTCTTTGAATCTTAGTATTTTCAAAATCAGCATAATTCTTAATACCTCCCATATCCTGATTTAGGTTGCTCTCAAGCTCCGTCTCGCTATGACTTACCGGTACAGTCTGCGCATATTGTGCCAAAGCATGAATATTAGGCCTTAAAGATGGGGTATAAACAGATGGGTTACTACTGACACTAGGATTTGCAAATATACTGCTGATTTCTGGGCTTACATTGTATTTGACAATATCAGTACCCGACCCCCCAGGCCATTCCTGATTCCTCTCTTCTTCAAATCGCTCACGTTTTTGATTTAACTCATCTTGCGTATTTAGCCATTTGTCTACTCCTAGCTGGTTCATTCCGCTAATCTTACCAAGTACGTCCTGATACTCTGACAATCCTTGCTGACCTAAACTATTTAACCGATTTAAATCATTCATGTCGCTTTTATTAAAACTGCTCATTCTCCCCCGAAGTACATCCTGCAAGAGATTGTTTCTATTGCCAAAACGACTTTTAGCAATTCTATTGATAGCATCCTCGGTTTGTGATAAATGCGACTGCGATCCATAAGTACCTCTTCGCTCATGATCCATACTAATTCTTGCTTTTTCAGCTTTTAAGAGACGTTTGGTATCAGCATCAAGATGATCTACTTGCGGATTATAAATTGTAGGTAAATCACCAATAGCACGCGTTCCAACATTCTCTCTCCCCATTAACGAGCCATAAAGCCTATCTCTTGCTTCCCTTGAGGAATCATTATAATCATGCGATAGTTCCCCAAGTAAGCGATGCGAGGTGGCTAACTCTTCCGGCACATTAGCTACGCTTGAGCCACTATAAGTGGGAGTCGGGCTATTATAAAGATTTAGCCCTTTTTCAAGCACTTTAACTGCTGCTGCTTCACCATAAGGCCCCATGCTACCCGGATCACCACCGCTATTTACTATATTATATAATGCCTTCATCTTTTGCTTTGGGGCATTTAATTCTTCGTAAAACTTATTCTTATCTGCCGAATTTGCCAAATGTGAATATATATGCTGCTGATTGCCGAATTGCCCCAGCATATTAGTAAGTCCTGCTCTCTTTGCCTTTTCGGCGTTCCCAAGTGCATTTAAACTATTGCCAAGTCCGGAATTAAATTCAGAATCAAGACTCTGTGCATCGCTACTTAAGGCATCTATACCGACACGTGATAAATCAAGACCCTTATTTAGATTCTTATCAAATTTATTATAAAACCCCGATTGTCTGCTATTAGTCCTATCTCCAAACTGCTTTCCCATCAGCTTCCATCCGGTATCACCCACTCGTCTTTGACCTGACGAGAGTATATCCAGTAAAGAGGTTTTCTGCCCCTCATTAAAACCTTGCGGCGTTCTACTTAAAACACTGCTTGCTTCCGTAGAGTAAGGAGCAAGGCTATTGCTAAACTGCTCTTCCAGCATTCGTTTCTTCTGCGTTAAAGCAGACATCGGAACGCTAGTCTTTCCCCTATATACAGGCGCTTGGTTGCTTACCATTCGCCCTATATCACGATTAATAACGGCTAAGGCTTGCTCTCGGAGGTCATTTAAATTCTTCATATTATCCTCTTAAATAACTCTCTAAAGACTTTGAACGAGGAGGAAGATTTACTTTTCCACCTCTCTTATGCCGGCGGATATTTTCTCTGAAAACATCAAGCTTGCGTGCTCCAGCTGCATTATTACCATCCCCTAAATCAGATACTGTCGATGCATCAAACACATATTCTCCGTCGCTAAGCCTTGCATCAATTAAATCATCCTGTCCCCCACTATCACCGCTTAAATAACCTATAGGACTTGCAGGATAATAGGTTTCTTCTGTCAAATAAGCATAAGGACTATGCGCGCTACCGCCACCTTTCATCTGGGGAATATTATGAGTTTGTCTATAAAAATATCCAGGATCACCTGTAAATTGAAGATTCTTAAATAAACCTTCACTATATCTTTCTAAAGTATTTCTTTCTGCTTCAGTTAATCCTAAGATTTGAGTTAAGTTAGAAAACTCTCCAATTAAACTCCTTTCATCCAATTTGCCATTGTTTTGGCTTAGGTTTTTAGCAATAATATCATCTGTTAATTGCTTACCCTTGTTTATTACCTCTGATCTAGCTGCTTGATCTTTAATACTCCCGCCGCCTTTCATTCTAAGCAGCCGCCCTTCATCATACTCATACTCAAGCCAGCGGCCTGTTCTTGCAAACTCCTCAGGTGATACAACGCGCCTCTTGAGCGAACCCATGTTCTTTATATCTTCTTCCAGCTGCTTGTTTTTTCGCTTTTTTTGTAAATCTTCGCGGGCAGTCTCCAGTGCCTGATCAGCTTCAACCTCTGCAATAGTCTTGCGACTTGCATTGCGATATCTTCGCTCTTCTTCTGCTATTTTCTCTGGACTCTTTGGCTTTTCTCTACCCAAATACTGAGCAGCAGTAGTACCAAGTGTTAATAAATTCCCGGGTTGTGTTAGATAATCTTGTAATTTATCGGTAAAACCCATATTGTCTTGTCTTTTCTGTCTATCAAGCATGTAATTATAATAGTTCTCTGCATAATCCCCGCTACTGACACCTAAACCTTGACCTCTTCCTGTACCCGTTCCTTGCGAAAGTGCAGTCGCAGCGCTAAGACCACCACTTACATAAGGATTACTTCCTCCAAGCCCAAAGAAACCACTATTACCACCAGAACTCCCCATGCCTAAAGCAGGCAATATCGCATTAGTACTGCCGTAATTACTAAGACTAGAACCAATAGCCGTGCTACCTAGCTTACTTGCTCCCCATCCAAGCCCTGAAGCAACCGAAGGAAGAGCTGCCCCCATACCCGCTCCTTTTAAAGCTCCACCGAGTGCACTCTTGCCTCTTGCTGCGTGTTGTGCTCCCTGACCAATAGCACCACCAATAATACCGCCTATTCCGGGCGCAATCATATTACCAATAACTGCTCCTGCTCCACCCCCTATTACGCTCCTTATTGCTTTCCATGGTTTTTTCCAGAAACTATATTCACGAAGTCCGGTAGCAGGGTTTATCGTACCGCTACCACCTAAACTTTTTAATATATGAGCTTCTATAGGATTAATATGGGCAAGCTCGGTATCGCCGTTTCTTCCGTGTCTTCGTATAAGATCGGCAAGTCTTGGTAAGTCCTCATCACCAACAGAGCCTCCTTCTTTAAAGGAATATTGCGCTCCTGTATTATCATATGCATTACTGTAAGACATATTTGGATCACCATAACCTCCATCTTCATAACGAGAATCAGGCATTTGATTATCGCCATTAGAAACTAAGTTATAAGGATCGGAATTATTATAAGGGTAGTTGTAGGTATTTAAATATGGATCGTAATTTTGCATTCTTGCCTCTAGTCTATAACAAAATAAAAGCTTTATTTTTATTATAGCGGAAACAATCCTAATCCATGTTTTTTCGTAAAAAAAAGGAGCTAAAAAATTAGCTCCTAAAAACAGGAAAAAAATGAGTAATTGATCGTGTGTTCACGTTAACATATTTAAACAAGCAAATCTAGGTGTATTTTCTAAACTTACGCTGCCTCCATATCTTGTGAATAGTTATACTGCTCATTAATCCATTTAATACATGCTAGTTGCCTTTCCTCCCCTAAATCAGCGATGCTTTCAACACCAGCTTTGCTACACCACTTGTTTATTATCTCGCTTGATACATTATGCAGTTTAATAAGTTCTATTAATTCGG
>Ga0194116_10003525_pt1 | contig 18761 bp, 15 predicted proteins | sample TA2MahsurfametaG_4_FD_148617 | JGI IMG/M metagenome (GOLD analysis project Ga0194116, IMG submission 148617) | Freshwater microbial communities from Lake Tanganyika, Tanzania - TA2015008 Mahale S9 surface | ecosystem: Environmental > Aquatic > Freshwater > Lake | place: Tanzania: Lake...
CTTCATCTGTAATAAACGTTTGAGATGAATAAGGTGAACCTGAATAGATATTAGAGAAAATATTCAAACCTGTATTTTCTAAAATATTTACTTTACCGATTTTTGGTCCATTATAGTCAGCACCTTCCCCGTAACGATAATCGAATGTAATTGCAAAGGCGTGTCTTTGATCATAAGAATAAGGGAAAATGTTTCTTAAATTAGGAAGTCCAGCATTAACCAATGAACCTGCAGATGTAGCATCAGATCCTGTACCATCAGCAAACTGTAAAGTGTAGTTAGCTGTCATTCTTATATTTCCTGTTTGACGCAAGTCATAGGCAATGGTCATTCCTTTAACAGTTCCAAAATCGCGATTTCCGAATGTTCTATACGTTGCTGGGTATGCCTCAAATACATTTATTAACTGCACGTTATTTCTTTGTTCTCTGTAGAACGCAGAAATCTTTAGTGAGGAGGTGCGTGTTAAAACTTGTTGGAAACCTAATTCATAATCTACAGTTGTTTCAGGTTTCAGATTCGAATTGTTAATTACTGCACTTCTTGATTGAATAAATTGATATTCAAATGGATCAAATCTAAATCCTGAAGTTGGTCTTTTAGTTAAGATATCGTAATGTGCAAAGAAAGAAGCTTCATCGGAAATTGGGAATGAAAAAGCAATTCGAGGCATGAAGTTAACTTGTGCCTTATAGTTTTCAAAAGCATCTGCTGTAGGCGTTTGAAGTGAAGGATCTACTAACCAAGGAGCAATACCTGCCGCTCCTCTAATAACTTTCGGGTCTTCAACTGGAGTTCCAGACGCATTAAACCAAAAGTTTTCAGTTCTAAATCCATTGATTGCTGTTGGATTATTAACGTCATTAACGTAAACAATATAATCATCTCCAATACTTTCAGGAATATTGACCCAACTGTATTGGCTTGGATCATCAGCCTTCATTTGTCTTACTTCACCAGCTGTTTTTGCATTATAGAACAAATATTGATCTTTTAATACTGGTTGATTCGCATTGAATACATCGACACGTAAACCTACGTTAAAGATTATGTCTTTAAATGCAAATTTATCCATAATATATCCAGCCATGTAGATAGGTTGAAAAGCTCCAACAAATCGACGGTAGTTACCGTTTTCATCAAATTCATTGAAATACTTATTGATGTCTGTAATACCTTTCACTTTTTTACCTGTGTGGTCAAATCCCCAATAAGAAACAAATGAATTACCACTATTTAATAGTTCGTCTGGTGAAAACATGTCAAACTGAAAAATATTTGGGTCGTATTGATCAATATCAACGAAATCTGTCCCAGCTGGATTCAAACCTAATTTTTTACGCAAGTTATAATCAAAGAAAGATTGATTATCAAGTATCACATTACCATTTGCGTCTACATTCCCACCTTGACCACCATATTCACCCGTGCCAGAAGTATAAGCATAACCGGAGTTTAGTCTTTCATATGTTATTTTCTTGAAAGAACCTGAATCAGCAATTACTCCTGAATTCAAGTCCAATTCGCGTATGTGAAAGTTCGCTAATTGACGTGCAATCGACCATATACCTAAAGGACCATTTGTTCCGCCACCTGTTGATGTACCTGAAGTCCAACCGCGATCTATTCGCTGCTCATATTCGAATCCTAAAGAAATACTATGATCACCAATAACAACAGATCCAGCTCCAGTTACACGGAATTGGTCGTTTTCTGTTTTTCCAAAATAATTGTAAGGAGTTCCAATGTTACTCCAAATACCATAAACACTTGAGGGCGCATCTCCGTTTCTCAAGGCATTACCTTGCTGGATTTGAAATAAGTTCTCATAACGTCCAATTGGCTGACCATCATAAATATCAAAATACTGTGTAGTAATTGCAGCAAGCGCAGCATTCGTTGTTGAAGGATCAAATGCAACTTCAATATCTTTGAATCCATTATGGATATAAGTTTGAGTAATTGGATTAAACTCATACGAAGGTCTTCTCGTTGTTGTAAATTTTCCCACGTGGCCGTAGTTGAACATGTTGTACATGTGTTTTGGATCATAAACGTCATCTTTCGATTTAGAATAATCAACCATTATGTTATATAGTGCGGACTTAATTTTTGAACTACTTCCTTCACGTTCATTATTAAAACGCTGAGTAAAACGACCAAATACTCGGTAGTCCAAAGATTTAAAAGTTCCAAAATTTTCAAAATTCAATAAAGATCCACCATAACTGTAATTACTTCCGTAGCTATAATTCAATGAACCTCCAAATTGTAAGTTAATGGTTGGACCAGTATTAACATCTATTTTTGCTTGAGCAGAAAAAACTGAGTTTCTTGCATTCATTCTCCAAGGAACACGCTCAAAATCATTTTTATCTAAGAACAAAGCGTTATGAAATGTACCAAAACCTGTTGAAGTTGGACGAAGAGGATTTGTAATTAAATCTTGTCTTACAGAGTCCTTGATGCGATATCCTCCATCTTTGAGAGGTCTATTGTCCAATTCATCTGTAAAGTTTGCAGAAACCAAAAATCCTAAACGTGGTTTAACCTTAGCTCCAGTTGAGTCCTTTTGCATCCAAAGCGGCCCAGAAAGCATTCCTTCAAAAAGGTTATAACCATACTTATCTAATCCAAAAACTTTCCCATCATATCCAAGTGGATTGGCACCTTTAATATAAAATCCAGAAGAAACCACCTCAGCACTTCCAAAATAAGTTGATGCAGGGCCTCTAGTTGTAATTGCAATAATACCCCCGGTAACATCTCCATAGTTCGCAGGAACACCCCCTGTGATTACTGACACCTCTTCTAGAGCAGACTTAGGAAGGTTTGAAGATCCACGAACCTTTATACCATCGATAAAATAATAGGTTGCATCTGAACGAGAACCTCTCACAGAAATAGCGCCGGAACCTTCGTCAGTATTTACTCCTCCAACCGATTGAGCAACTGCAGCAGCAGAACGAACGGGCATTCTTGAGATATCTTGACGTGTAATCTTTGCACCTGAGGCTCCACCATCTTTGTCGATTAATGGCACCTTATATCTAACTACTTTTACCTCAGTAAGATCTTTTTCTTTCTCAGTTCCTGTGCTACCCGGTTTACTCAGAGTAATATTATCCAAAAACGTAATACGATCAGGTGAAATAGAAACCTCCTCAATCATTGAAGGTTGATATCCATCAGGATTGGTGATTTTAACATTGTAAGTTCCTGGTTGAATACCATTGATTTGAAATTCACCATCAGCATCCGTCTGTGCGCCACCTTTTGCAGCACTATTTTGAATAATAACTACTTTACTCATTCCAAGGGGAGCACCCGTTGCCGCGTCTTTAACCTTTCCTTTAAGGGTTCCAAGGCCAGCTTGCGAAAATGCATAAGAGCCTGATAATAAAACACCTAGTAATAATAATCTAACTTTACCAACCATCGTATTGTGTATAAAATTGTTATTTTAAGCTTGTAAATATAGAAAAATTCATCGTGAAAGTGTACATGTTAAAAAAAATTAATTTAACGAAAAATTAACTTTTTGAGTTGTAACCTAACTACATTTATTCTTCCAAATGTTTGATTTAAAGATGAAAAAAAATGAAAATTCCATAAACCATTTTAAAAAAAATAATGTGGATTTTTTTTTCTCGCGTAAAATGAAATGGAAAGAAAGTGATATAGTTTTACAAGAAGCAGAAAAAAAACGATATTCAGTCATTCAAAATTCGGAAAGAAAAAATGAATTTTTAGGAGTTCGATATTTAAGAAATCAATACGATGCAAAGTTGGAAATTAAATACTTGAGCAGTGGGAAGCCTGTTATCGAAAATGATTCGAAACATATTTCTATAAGCCATAGCAAGAATTATGTTGCATTCGCTGTGGCTCCATATAAGATTGGAATTGATATTGAGGAGATTCATGAACGTATTCTTAAAGTAAAGGGTAGATTTTTAAATCAAAGTGAGTTGGAATTATTTAACTTAAATTCATTGGCAGATCTTACTATCGCTTGGTGCGCTAAAGAAACTCTTTTTAAATTAAATGATGACTCTGGACTTGATTTCAAAACGGACCTTATTATTAAAAATTGGGATAAAAATTCCACTATTTTGGCCGAAATGAAGCAAAATTCTCAATGGGTTAAAGTGAACTTGCATTTTGAAGTTAGAGATGATCTCGTTTTATGTTTTAATTTTGAGTGATGTCTTCTACAATTTTAAATAATTTAAAGAAAAATTGCTCAATTGCCATACTAATTGATCCAGAAAAGTTTAAGTTTCAAAACTCTGATGTTTTTTTCGAAAAACTTAGAACAGCTGACCCAAATTTTATTTTCATTGGTGGAAGCACCGTATCAAAAGTTGATTTTGACTTTTGCATCTCAACGATTAAAAAAAATATAAACTTCCCAATAATAATTTTCCCTGGGGCTTCGCATCAAATAAGTCCTTTGGCAGATGGTATTTTACTTCTCTCACTAATATCTGGCCGAAATCCTGATTATTTAATTGGGCATCATATTGCAGCAGCGGAAGAATTGGATGAAATGTCACTCGAAATAATTTCAACTTCATATTTATTGGTTGATGGCGGAAAAAAGACTTCTGTTGAATATATTTCACAGACTACGCCCCTACCATCAGATCAAAACGCGCTAGCTCGAAGAATAGCTTTGGCTGGAAAACTTCAAGGAAAACAACTCACTTATTTAGATGCCGGAAGTGGTGCAAACAATCCTATTTCCTCGACAATGATTGAACAAGTAAAGTCAATTGGTTCGCCATTGATTGTCGGAGGGGGCATCAGATCTATAAACGAGATTGAGAGATGTCACAATGCAGGCGCTAACGTCGTGGTAATTGGAAATGCAATCGAGAATGACATTGATTTTCTATTGGATATTGCCAATTATCAGAAATTATATCGAGAATTAAATTCAATTTAATTTGAAAAGAATAAAATTAATTGCTGGTATTAGTTACGCGATCGCATTCTTCTTTTGGGCTAATCTATTTATCAAATTCATTCCTAAGCTTTCCGTCAACAAAACTCTGATTATTTTTCTCGCCTTTGGAGCCTTAGGATTTGTATTAAACCTAATAAGCTACACGAAAGACAAAACAGGAAATCCAGCATCGAATTTAACTTATTGGTTAGGATCCTTCTTTGTTTTTACAGGATTGGTATTTAAAATGATTGGAACTCCTTTCATATCTTTAATCATAATGAGTTTTCCACTATCGAAAATTCTAATCATCGTAGGTTCCATTCTATTACTTTTCTCCCTTTTTCAAATGCGCAGAAGAAAAATAAAAAAGCAAGGGGAAGAAGAAATTCTTGATCAACCTTAAAAGAGTGCCTTTAGACTTAAATCCAAACTTTTTACTGAATGTGTCAAAGCGCCAACTGAAATAAACTGAACTCCAGTTTCAGCGTATGAACGAATATTTTCCAACGTAATGCCACCAGAGGCTTCAGTCTCGTATTCCGAAGGAATGATTTTCAAAGCATCCTTTAACTGTTCAGGAGAAAAATTATCTAGCATGATTCGTTCGATACCTCCTACTCGTAAAACTTCATGAAGTTCATTCAAATTCCTTACCTCAACTTCAATTCCAAGTGACTTTTTATTTTTATTCAAATAATCCTTGGCTTGTTCAATCGCAGGAATAATTCCTCCAGCATAATCAATGTGATTATCCTTTAACATAATCATGTCGTAAAGACCAAAACGATGGTTCTCCCCTCCTCCTATTTTCACAGCCCACTTTTCTAAATAACGAATTCCTGGTGTCGTTTTACGCGTATCCAATAACTTCGTTTTACAACCTTTAATTTCTTCTACTATTTTTGCTGTTTGAGTGGCGATACCACTCATGCGTTGCATAAAATTCAATACCAAACGCTCAGTCGTCAAAATGGATTGAGAAGATCCTTTTACGATGAATGCAATTTCTCCTTTGAAAACGTGATCACCATCTTGTTTGAAATAAGTAACTTCCAAGCGAGGATCATATAGTTCATAGATTCGCTTTGCTACCTCAACGCCTGCCAAAACTCCATTTTCTTTAATTAATAATTGAGCGCTTCCAGCAGCTTCCTTCGGGACACAAGCCAAAGTTGAATGATCAGCCTCACCAATGTCCTCTTTCAAGGCGAATTTTATTATTTGATCCAACATAATCACAAAGATAGTGTTAACTGCTTTCAACTAAAAGTTTGTTTTTAACTTTATCTTATGGGTGAATCAAATGATGAACTAAAAAAAACTATTTCTTCACTCCCGGAAGAACCTGGTATTTATCAGTATTTTGATAAGACTGGGCAAATTATCTACGTTGGTAAAGCAAAGAACATTAAAAAACGTGTTTCTTCTTATTTCAATAAAACACAAGAGAATAACAAAACTCGACTTTTAGTTAAAAGTATTGTCAATATCAAATATCTAATCGTCAGTAATGAACTAGATGCACTTTTACTCGAAAATAACCTGATTAAAACGTACCAACCAAAATACAACATTCAATTAAAAGATGACAAGACGTTTCCTTGGATTGTAGTTACTGATGAACCTTTTCCACGCGTATTTTCCACGAGACAAAAAGAATTAGTGAGTGGGAAATTTTATGGTCCCTATCCGAACGTGAAGGCAATGAACGCATTACTTGGCCTTATTCGGGAAATGTATCCTTTACGCACTTGTAGTTTGGATTTATCCGCGAAAAAATTGGCTGAAAAGAAATATAAAACGTGTCTTGAATTTCACATCGGGAAATGCCTTGGTCCTTGTGTTCAAAAGCAACCGGAAGAGGAATACCACTCTATGATTGAGGAAATTGAGCTACTACTAAAAGGAAAGACATACTCATTAATTCAAGCACTAAGAAAAAAGATGCTACAATTATCTGAAAGCTACCAATTTGAAGAGGCTCAAAAATTAAAATTAACAATCGAACAAATCGAAAAATACCGTTCAAAGTCTACCATCGTTTCATCGAAATTGAATGATGTGGATGTTTTTTGTTATTTGGAAAATGAAAATCAATTTATCATCAATTATTTGGTTATTCAAGAAGGAGCAATTATTCATGGGTATACTACGGAAGTTCAAAAAAAATTGAACGAAAACGAAATTGATTTACTAAACTACGTCCTTCCCGAATTACGAGAAAAATTTCAAAGTAAATCAAAAGAGGTTATCGTTGAAAAACAGCTTGATTCTCCTTTCATAGACTTTTATTTATTCGTTCCTCAGAAAGGAGAAAAAAAGGAACTGATTGAATTATCGAAACGAAATATTTTTTATTTCAGAAAGGAACGAGAAAAACGAGCATTAATTCAAAATCCGCAACTAGCCAAAGATCGAGTTTTAGAACGAATCAGAAGCGATTTTAAATTAACTGAACTCCCTATTCATATGGAGTGTTTTGATAATTCAAATTTTCAGGGAACTAATGCTGTTTCTGCTTGCGTTGTTTTTAAAAATGGGGCCCCAAGTAAAAAAGATTATCGCCATTTCAATATCAAAACAGTTGAGGGACCTGACGATTTTGCTTCGATGCGGGAAGTTGTTTATCGAAGATACAAACGACTTATAAATGAAGGTCAATCTCTTCCACAACTTGTCATAATAGATGGAGGTAAAGGCCAATTAAGCGCCGCAATGGAATCGATTGAAAAATTGGGCCTAAGAGGTAAAATTGCATTGGTTGGAATTGCGAAAAAATTAGAGGAGATATTCTTTCTTGGGGATCAATATCCAATTTACCTCGACAAACGCTCAGAGAGTTTGAAAACAATTCAATTCATGCGAAACGAGGCACATAGATTTGGAATTTCTCACCACCGTGACAAGCGAAGTAAAAACGCCATTATTAGTGAGCTTGATCAAATTCAAGGTATTGGCGAAAAAACGAGGCAGTTATTACTAAGTGAATACAAGTCTATTCCAAATATTAAAAAGTCAGGATTTGATGAATTGGCAAAAAAAATAGGACGATCTAAAGCGACCATCCTATTTAATTATTTTACAGAAACTGGAAATTAATTAAGCCCCTTTATTTCACAACAAACTTTAATGCTTTTGAGTTATTACTCAATTTCACGAAATAAGTTCCTGATGACAAGCCATCTGTAGGTACAATTATTAAATTGCTTCCTTCTTTTGATGCTACTTGAGAGGTCGAAACAACTTTACCCGTAATATCAGTAATTTGCACAATCATCTTTTCAGACTGGTTAGCAGAATATTTAATGTGAACATCTCCTTCTGTTGGATTTGGATAAAGTTCAACATTATTTATACCCGTCAAGTCGTTTACGCCAAGAACCAAATTATCGGATGGTGCTCCTGCATATAAGTTGATATCATCCAAATAGATGTTGTTCCCTCCATCCGCTTCAAATCTAAATTTCATTTTGAAGTTTGGAGTAAAATAAAGATTCGTAACATTTATCATGTGAACTGTAACCCAATCCGATTGTTGCGTTGGTTTCCAAGTAGTTGTTGATGTTAAAGAAGATAATTGATTCCCTCCTAAGGTTTTTCTTTGTGCCCATTCAGTTCCACAATCACCCGACACGAACACTTTCAAGTATTCATAATCAGCTGTTGTGCGTTTTCTATAAGCATATCGAAAACTCAAAGTTACTGTTCCCGTTGAAGGGATCACAGATAAATCAATTGGTGCTGAAATCAATTCGTCAACATTACCAACAGCTTGACCGAAATTCATCAATTTCGCACATTGAGCACCAGAATGTCCTGTCGTATTTTCAATGGTCCAAGCATTATTATTACTTGGATTTACAACTTCCCAATTTGTTAAGTTCGCTAAAGTACTATACGACTCAAATCCTTCCCAATATGGCAATACAGCAGATTCGGGAAGAACTCGAATGTAGTTCGTCTTAATTTCATCATCTGTAGTTGAACCATCTGTAGCGGTTAATTTAATTGTATACAATCCAGTTTGAATGAAATTAATTGTTGGATTTTGAGATGTTGCTGACGAACCGTTCGCGAAACTCCATCCTGTTGCTGGGGTAATTTCCCAATTCCACCCTGTCACTGCATTGTAGGTGTCATCTAAAAATTGAATTGAATCACCTATACAAATAGTAGTTCTATCAGTCGTAAATTGAGCCTTACACAAATAAAAATTATTTGTTGCGCCAGTTGCAGTTAAGTTAGCTGTTTGCCAAAGATTAAATCTTCCTGTTGTTGTAACTTGAAGTGCTGCTCGCATTCTTGCTGTTTGACCTGGGGTATACATTTTTGAACAATACGAATAATCCATGTAATTCTCAACATTGTCGCGCACATCGTAATTCCAATAAGCATTTACAGAATTACAGGTATTCGCATTTAAAAGACAAGCAGTAACACCGATGCAATTTGGCGTATCCTCAACATCATCATCTGAAGAACAGGATGCCGCATTTCCCGGATTATTATTTGGTCCCCAGGTGTGATCTAAATTTAACCAATGTCCAACCTCGTGTGTTAAAGCCCTAGAAGCACCTGTTGAACCTGTACCGATTGCTCCTACATAATTATGCAAAATCCAAATTCCATTTGTCATACTACTTGCAGACCAAGTTGAAGGATTGGTTGTATAACCTGCTGCACCACCAATTTCACCACAAATAAATACATTCAAATACTTATTTCCCGGCCAAGTCTGCTGATAAACATCATTTCCATTTCGAATAGCCGATACTTGCGCATTACCATCATCACCTTGGTATGAAAGTGGTGAACTTGTCCTCGTAATTCCTTTAAAACATGTTCCATTTGGCGCTTTTGTAGCTAATACAAATTCCACCTCTACATCTGAAGGCATGCCAACAAAATCAGATTGAACTGTTGCCGTATCAGCATTTAACTTTCTAAAATCTCTATTTAGGATATCAAGCGCATTATAAATTTGCTCATCAGATATATTCTCAACACCATTGTTGTGCAAGACATGAAAAACGATTGGGATTTTGTATACTACACCTTTTGGAACAGCCTTGTTTTTGGCTTTTTCAAATGCAATTTTATCCTGTTCATACATCGCTGCAAATTCAGGATTTTGCATGAGTTCTGCCATTTTCTTGTGCTGATGACAGTATTCGACCTTTTCCCCCTCTCGGGCATTGGTAGGGTCGAAAGGTCTTGACTTTTGACCGAGCAAAGGACTTGTCGCCATAAAGGAGATAGAAATTGCAGAAAGAAATATTTTTTTAATTATCATACGTAACGTTGTTTAATCGTTTAAATTTAGTTCAATAGCTCGCCTAAATTAAGGAATTATTTAAAAATTGAGAAGTAAATGTATTTAATTTTCGTTATCCATATTATCAAAAGTCAATATCACTACCTTTGAGGTATGAAAACTAAAAAAGCATCTGAAACTTCAGCTATCACCACGCACATTGTTTTACCAAATGATACAAATACCCTTGGAAACTTGTTTGGAGGGCAATTGCTAGCTTGGATGGATGTTATTGCGAGTGTATCTGCCCATCGTCACTGCAAACGAGTAGTGGTAACGGCTTCTGTGAATAATGTTTCGTTTCAAAAGCCAATTCAACATGCTTCCATAGTTACATTAGAAGCAAAAGTATCTCGTGCATTTTCTTCATCTATGGAGATATTCGTTGATGTTTTTGTTGAAGATCAAGTCACTGGAATTCGCGAAAAATGTAATGAAGCAATCTACACTTTTGTCGCAGTAGATCAAAACGGAGGTCCCATACAAGTTCCTGAATTAATCCCAGAAACAGAGGAGGAAAAGAAACGATTTGAAGGAGCGTTACGCAGAAAGCAGCTTAGTCTGATATTAGCGGGAAAACTAGACCCAAAAGAGGCAACAGAGCTTCAAAAGTTATTTATTGGATAAATCTCTTGTAATTCCTTCCACTATTTTTGATTCATCTATGTTCATCATGCATTTGTGATGTCCTTTCGGGCATTTATCAAAGCCTATTTTTGAACATGGCCGACAAGTCAAGTTCTGAACTTCAAAATTATGTACGGAGTCACTTCCTTGGGGCTTATAGGCGGACATCCCAAAAGACGGAGTTGTATTTCCCCAAATCACATAAATTGGAATATCAAAACAAGCAGCGATGTGCATTAAACCAGTATCACCTGCAATAAGCAATTTCGAATTTTTTACAATTGCTGCCGATTGAAGTAGGGAATATTTTCCGCAAGTATTCTTAATGTTTTTTTCAGGGAGTAACTCAATAATCGAGTTGGCTTTTTGTTCATCCATTTTCCCCCCTAAAAGAACAATTGGAAGATCAATTTTAGAAATAATCTCTTGAATCTTTATTATTGGAATTTGCTTAGTTTCGAATTGAGCGCCAATTGCTATGGATATGTAACTTTTCTCCTCTAAATTCAGCACATCTCGAACATTTAATTCTTGGGTCAGATTAAACGTATTGTTTCTGCCATCATTCACCACACCGATATTATTTACGGCTTCAAAGTAACGATCGACAACATGAATTTTCGGTAGATAATTTCGTTTAAACCGAACTAAAATCCATTTCAAGAAATTCAATTTACGAAAATGATAAGTTTGCTTTATCCCCAGTTTGTAACATAGCATTCGACTCCGTAAATTATTATGTAAATCAATGACGATGTCAAATTTTTCATTCTTCAATCTTTTTGATAAATCAGAGAGTGAACCATCTAATATATGAAGTTGATCTATTGAACCTGAGGCATAAGCTAAATCAGAGAAAGCTTTTTTAGTGGCAAAATGAATTTCACTATTAGCAATTTGTTCCTTAATACAACGTAAAACAGGAAATGTTAAGACGATGTCTCCAATTGAACTAAAACGAATGACTAATACTTTCAATTTCTGCGAATTAAAACCAAAGAATTATTTTAGTCCCTTTCCCGATTTCTGAAACAACATCACCTTTTATTTTACTCATTTTCATGCGATACTGGATGTTTTGTAGTCCAAGTCCAAATTTTACTTTTTCTTGATCGAATCCAACACCATTGTCTTCAATTTCAATAAACATTCCTTTATCTTCTCGTTTCAATCGGAAGACAATTTTGCTTGCCTTGGCATGCTTAATTGCATTATTAATTACTTCTTGAACAATACGATACAAATTAAAACGATCTACTTCCCCTAAGTCGGCTTCCGATAAATCGGGACTGATTTCCAAATCAAAAACCATTTGACCTAATGTGTTTATTCGATTTGCAAAACGATCAATTCCATTAATGAACCCTTTATCAAGCTCGGGTGGTAAAAGGTTGTATGCGATTTCTTTTACTTCACGAATCGTATTTTGAATTAAACCGCTTATATCTTTAAACTGTGAAACTTGTTCTTCTGGTGGATTGACGTTTTGAAAAAGCAAATTCAATAATACGAGTTGCTGACCAAGACCATCGTGGAGTTCACGAGCAATTTTCTTTTTTTCAGATTCCTCGGCCTGGTTGATGATGTCAAATTTATTTTTCTCGAATTGCAATTCTTCCGTTTTATTGACAATCAAAGCGATAAATTCATTGTTTTCGTCGTTTAATCGATTTAGAATTACATCAACTACTATTTCTTCGCCTTTTGAATCAACGTGCGTAAATCTTCGAGTTGTTTCATCTTTAAATCTATTTTCCGGATTTTTATTGAATGAATAAATAGACTTTCCAATTATATCTTGCGAAGAAAAACCATACAATTCTACCAAAGCATTATTAACCATTGTAATGATAAGATACTCGCCAGTTAATTGAACCATTGGCATCGGGGATTTATTGAAAAGATCTTTATACCTTTTTTCTGAATTTGCTAATTGGCTTCGAAAAGAGCGTCTTAAAAGACCATATTTAATTGCTTTTTCGAGAATTTGAGGATTTACACCACTTTTTAGCAAATAGTCTTGACCCCCTTTTGACACAATCTCCAACGCAATAGATTGGTCATCCATTCCAGAAAGAACAACAATGGAAGTGTTTGGAAACAACTCATTAATTGAATCATATGTTTTTACTCCATTTGAATCCAAAATATTCAAATCCAACAAAATGACGTCTGGTTCTAGTTCTTGCTTTACTTCCTCAGCCTCTTTCAACGAAGGAACACTGATAATATCTTCCAATTGATAACCGATGGTACTTAATTGAAATTGGACCAAATCGGCGAAAATCTGATCGTCCTCAACTATTAAAATATTCGCTGCATCCATTAGTCATTGATTCTAAATAGTACTTTTTCCCTGTTTACCGATTGCTTTAAATTTTCAAAAAATTCAGCACGAGAACTTTCCTCAATACAATCAGTTGGAAAACTCAATTGAAGATCTTGAATATAATCAAAATAAATGGTTTGTTGACTCACACTAACTTGTCGCAACCCCTCCACATAAAGAAGTATTACCTCACGATCAACAGCCAAAATAGCCTTGGAAGAGAGTCCAACTCGAAACTTATTTTTGACATTGACAAGAATATAAAAAACTCCTTCGACTCCAAAGAAAATCATCACAGCCGCTGGAATCCATGCCTCCTTCGTTAAAATGATGAATGCGGCTCCAATTATACTGATAATGACAGATTCAATGATGGTATAAACAATTACGCGCTGACGTCTTGAACTACTTATTTTTCCTGACCACTTGAATTTTGCTGTTTGATTGACCATACGAATTCCAACCCAACGACGTATAGTTCTGCGCACTGAAATAAGCAAGAGCATTAAGCCAAATCCAAGAAAAATTTCAAAGCGATAAGGTAATTGACCGGCTGTGGTTTTGAACATTTCGAGTGGCAAATCAAAGCGGACAAATACGCAGAAAAATAAAGTCAGAATGCTTACAATTAAGAGTAAAATGTTGATGAAACTATTCATTCGGAAGGGAGCTAAGTTTGCGTTTCAATCCTGTTATTTTTTCTTCCGCCAATTCGATTTTCTTTTCCACGTCTTTTCTCAATTGATCTGCGCCTTTTGAGCGAGCGAAAAAACTTAAATTCGTTTCCATTTGAATGATTTCCTTATTCAAGACATCCATTTGTTTTTTCAATTCAAAACGTTCTTGGTTAAGTAATTTTCCTCGATCAGGACTCGCTAACATGGTTTCAACTTTAGCCTTGTACAAAATCATATCTTTTTCTTTGGCTTCCAATTTTAATGAGGCGTATTTATCATCCATCGCCTTTTTGAAACTCGAAAAGACCTCATTTTTGTTCTTTGTAGGAACATGACCAATTGCTGAAAAGCGGTCGTTGAAATTTTTCAAATCACTTAAGGCGGTCGTTTTATCTTCCGAAACTTTATGATTCTCTATTTCTGTAATAAGTGCCAACTTTTGTTCTAGATTTCCAACCAACTCAGTTTCTTGTTCCTCAAAATGCTTATCACGTGAGTTATAAAAAACATCGCAAGCAGCTCGGAATTCCGACCACAATTTATTTTCGTAACGCGGTCCAGCAGAACCTGTTTCCTTCCATTTTTTCTGCAAAAACACGATGCGATCGGCAGTTTTCTTCCAATCTGTCGACGAATTAATCTCTTGAACTTCAGCGATTAATGCACGCTTTTTATCTGCAACTTCTTTAAACGTATTATCAAGGTACTTATTAAAGTTCTTTTTTGCTTCAAAAAATGAATCACATAACGAACGGAACTCCTTCCAAACAGCATCATTTTCCTTTTTAGGCCCAAAACCGATTTGTTTCCATTGTTCTTGAAGTGCGATAATCTCATTTGTTTTTGCTTCCCAATCTTTTCCTTTTTCAATATTTGATAGGTCTGAAACCACACTTTTTAATGTTTCGATCAGTACTTTTTTCTTATTGAGATTATCCAACAATACATTACGTTGCTCTTCGTAATGCGCATTTATTTTTTCATAAATCGTCTTTACAGAATCCCAATAGCTCTTTTTTAAGGATTCCCAATCCTCATTGTTTACAGGGCCAATTTCCTCCCACTCATCTTGCAAACTTCGCAATGATGCTTCGAACTCACGTATAGGCAAATTCTTAGTTCTCAGTTGCTTCAAACGAAAAATAACATCTTCCTTTAATTGAAAATTGCGTTTGTAATCGTGGTCTTTCAGTTCACGGTAAATCTTTATGTTGTAGAAGAAAATCTCGAGCAATCGTGAATATTCCTTTTGGGTTTCATCGCGTTTTTCTCGGGCAATATCGCCAATCTTTTTCCACGTTTCATGAATTTCTTTGTAGGAGTTGAAAGCCGAACCAATGTTTTCTTCTGCCTCAATCACCTCTTTCAATCGATTTATTAGAGCTCTTTTTTGTTTTAAATTTTCATTTTCAAGAGCCGACTTGATTTCAATTTGCTTTTTTCTCGATTCCTGAAAAGACTTGTAAAGGTTGTAAAAGGACTCTTTTTGGCTTTTATAATCAATTGGTTCATACGTTTCACCGCGCTCTTGAGCTTCAAGTTGATTCACTTGTTGAACCCGTTCAGCCTCCAAGATAAAATCCTCGAACTGCACTTTCAACGCGTTCACTTCCCTTCCAATCGATATTAAATCATCCGATTTAACCAAGTTTTCAAGTTGCTCCTGAAAATTCAAATTTTCCATAATGTTATGCCAGTTGATTCATTTCAAAATTCGCGAGAGCCACAAATTTAGAAACGCGTTCGTCAAAATCATTTTTTGTAATTTCAGTTAATCGTTCCGTTCCAAATTTCTCAACACAGAATGAAGCCAAAGCGGAACCAGCTATTACTGCTCTTTTCATGTTTTCAAAAGAAATATCATCCGTTGATGCAATGAATCCCATAAATCCACCAGCAAATGTATCTCCAGCGCCTGTTGGATCGAATACTTCCTCGAGAGGTAAGGCCGGAGCAAAGAAAATATGTTCGCCGTGGAACAACAATGCACCATGCTCCCCTTTTTTGATGATCAATATTTTCGGACCCATAGCACGAATAACTTTCGCCGCTTTCACCAATGAATATTCTTTGGAAAGCTGTCTTGCTTCTTCGTCGTTGATAATCAGCACATCAACCAAAGCCATTGTCTTTTTCAATTCATCCAAAGCGATGTCCATCCAAAAATTCATGGTATCCATAGCGATTAACTTCGGACGTTTTTCCAAACGCTCAATTACTTTTCTTTGAACATCGGGACTTAAATTTCCAAGCATCAAATAATCAGCCCTTTGAAAATTTGTTGGAATGACTGGATCAAAAGTTCCAAGAACATTTAATTCCGTAACTAACGTATCACGAGAATTCATATCATTGTGATAACGCCCCGACCAAAAAAATGTTTTCTCACCTTGTTTGATTTGAATTCCATCGATGTTTATTCCTTTCGATCTCATGAAATCCAAGGTTTCTTGCGGAAAATCTTCTCCCACAACTGAAACGATTCCTTGATTTTGAACAAAGAAAGAAGACGATAATGAAATAAAAGTTCCTGCACCTCCAACGATTTTATCTGTTTTCCCAAAAGGCGTTTCAATGGCATCGAAAGCAACACTTCCGACAGTAATTAGATTCATACGTAATATTTTAGGGCGCAAAGATACGGAAATTCAAGCGAAACAAGAATTTCTTAATCGTCAGTATAGAATTGAGTCTATTTTACTTTTCGAATTTCTCTTTTTCCTTCAATATTTGCTTTCTGAGGGCTTCAACGGTCTCGTCTGCCGCTTCTTCAAAAGTCTTGCATTGCTTTTTGGCAAACAATTCCTTACCTGGCAAGTGAAGTTTGATTTCAGTGATTTTATTTTCTTTCTCCTTATCCTTGTCCAAACGCAGAAATACTTCAGCAGACTGAACGTGGTGATTGAAGATTTCCAGTTTATCCAATTTTTCTTGAATGAAGTTCAATAGTTTTTGATCGGCTTTGAAGTGGATAGCGTGCATTTTTGATTCCATTGTCTAAATATTTAACGCCCACGTGGATGAGCTTGTGAATAAATCGCTGTTAACTGCGCGAACGAATTATGAGTATAAACTTGAGTTGCGGCCAAATTCGCATGACCAAGCAAATCTTTCAATGTTTCAAGTCCCGAGCCTCTGTTTAACATATGTGTTGCAAATGTATGACGAAGCACATGCGGACTCTTTTTATCCAAACTCGTCGCTTGACTAAGATAAGCATTAATTTTTCGATATACAAAGGTTGGATAAAGTTTATTTCCATTTTTAAGAACTATTAGGAATTTGGTTTCTCCAACTAGTTTTCGTTTTTCAACAATAAATCCATGTATTTGCTCAAATAAGTTTGCTGAGATTGGAATCAAGCGTTCCTTATTTCGTTTTCCTAAAACTTTTATATGTTGTTCATTAACATCTGTTTCCTTCAAATTAATCAATTCATTCAAACGAATTCCTGTCTGATAAAATAGTTCAATCATCAATTCATCACGAATTCCATCAAAATCGTCATTGAACATTTCAGTCAATTTAGTTGAATCCAACTCCGATTCTTTCGCAAAAACAGGCAATCTTTTTTCGTTCTTCGGACCTTGAATTTTCGCCATCGGGTTTGAGTTGACAATCCCTTCCTTTCTTAACCACTTAAATAATGTTCGAAGCGAGGCAATTTTACGATTTACCGAGCGATTGCCCAGGCCAGTATCGATCAAATGAACAATCCAAGAACGAATTGCCAAGGAATTTAAATCATTCATCTCGGTAATTGATTTTAACTCAAAATAATCCTGAAATTGAGCTAAATCGTTTTGATAGGCCGTAACCGTATGTTCCGAACATCGCTTTTCAAATTGCAAGTAATTTATGAACTCCTGAAACATCCTATTGAATTGAACTAATTGAACGTAATAGCACCAATTTTGTTTCTTGTTTTTTTGACTAATTTTGCTCAAATTTTTTCTATGCTTCAATCAATGACCGGTTTCGGGAAAAGCAATGGTATTTTTAATTCCAAGAAAATTTCCGTTGAGATACGATCTTTAAACAGCAAAGGTCTTGATTTATCAATGAAATTGCCTTCGTGTTACAGGGAATTGGAATCAGAAGTTCGGAAAATTGTCGCAGAACGTTTGGATCGCGGAAAAATTGATTTAGGTTTGTTTTTAGAAAGTTCAGGTGATGGGTCTTATGGATTGATTAACAAAGAATTAGCGAATCATTATTACCGAGAATTAAAGTCCTTGAACGAAGGTTGGAATGAAAAACCGGTGGATTACCTCGCACTAGTCATTCGTATGCCAGAAGTTTTAAACCTACAAAGTTTTGAGTTATCAGATGAGGAGCGATCTTTTATTTTGAATTTGATTGAATCTACTTGTGAGATTCTTACTGATTTTCGGCAACAAGAAGGTGAAGCGTTGATTAAGGAATTTGATTTTCGAATTACTGAAATTCGTCGCTTATTGAACGAAATTCCTCAGTTTGAAGGTGAGCGTTTGTTAACAGTGCGAGAGCGAATTACAAAAGGCTTGTCAGAAATCGAAGGTTTGAACGTTGATGAAAATCGCTTAGAACAAGAAATGATTTTTTACATCGAAAAATTCGACATTTCCGAAGAAAAGATGCGACTTTCAAACCACCTTGATTACTTTTTGGAAACAGCTGCCTTGCCCAGATCAGGTAAAAAACTGGGATTTATCGCCCAAGAAATTGGAAGGGAAATCAATACGCTCGGTAGCAAAAGCAACCACATTGAAATGCAAAAACGCGTTGTTGAAATGAAAGATGCATTGGAAAAAATAAAAGAACAAATTCTCAATACACTCTAGCATTGGAATCGTTTGAAATAACAGGTAAATGCATTAT
>Ga0194116_10003527_pt1 | contig 18756 bp, 18 predicted proteins | sample TA2MahsurfametaG_4_FD_148617 | JGI IMG/M metagenome (GOLD analysis project Ga0194116, IMG submission 148617) | Freshwater microbial communities from Lake Tanganyika, Tanzania - TA2015008 Mahale S9 surface | ecosystem: Environmental > Aquatic > Freshwater > Lake | place: Tanzania: Lake...
GTAATCATCAACCTTATCCCAGGGGATATGCATGGCAACTGCTGGAGCAGCTCCGGTGTACTTATGTACCTGCGCCGCATCTGAAATCTTTTCATACGGGTCTCGTGGCACACCAGGTTGAGCAAAGACTTTAAAGCGCGTACCGGAGTTGCCATACGCCCAGGATGGAGTCTCAATATAGAAGCGCTTAAGTACTTCCTTTGCCTCTTTTGCTGATGCCATTTTTTACACTCTCCCTTTTAGCTAATTAAAAAGTATCCTGAATGGATTCTAGTGCTCAAGTAAATCTGAGTCTAATAACTGAAAAGTATCTAACAAAAATGGTGTGCTAGTTAAATTTTATTTCCAACTGATATACGCTGCAATATCAGGATTTCTACCTACCGATATATTTCTAAATAGATTTTCAATACTAGAGTCTTCCGCGGTATACTTAGTCGCGATTTTTTCTAAACATAAAGAATCTGTTTTCATCAAATCCAAAGTTTTTACAATCCGATCTGCGACCCAACCTGAAACGAAATGCACAGTTAATTCTTGCTTTTGTAAATGGGCCATATCAGACCAAACATTTAAACCATCAGGCGTGTGGCCGCTGAAAACTACTTGACCTATACCGATTCGTGAATTTCCGAAAACTGTTGCAGCCCAAGTTGCAGGTAGTGCGCGGTAGTATTGTTCAAAAGCTTGTGTATTTTGAACCGTGTCAATTACCGCGGTTGGCCCAAAGGAGTCTAGTTCTTTTTGAGAGATAGAATTTGAATTTGCAGTGCTAATACCAAGTGAACTGACCTTCTCTAATCTTGTGTCATGTCTTCCAATCAAAAGAGGTACGTACCCCAGTGCCCGAGCACTAAGCGCAGCACTTGCTCCAATTACGCCATCGCCAACGACTAGAACTGGATCTCCGGGTTTGCCAATAATTCGAGATGCTGCGTTAAACCCCACCTGAGCCACAACGCCAAAGGCTGAACGCTCCGGAGGAATATCCGTTGCATCAAAAACTTCATAACTTTCACAGATTCCAAAACTGGTATGCGCACCCCAACCCGCAACTACATCTGAATAATTAATACATGCTGTTGCAAATACTTGCTGACCCACCTTTACATTTTGAACGTTGGATCCGATAGCTTCTACAACTCCACTACGTTGATAACCAGGAACCAATGGAAAACCAAAATTACCCCACTCAAAACGACCTGAGATTACCCACTTATCTGTGCCAGTACTAACTCCTGAAAAAAGCGTCTTGATGGCAACTTGATTTTCACCGAGTTTTGGAATACTTATGTTTTTTAGGTCTGATTTGTTAGCGGACGAGACAACAACCGCCTTAGAACTTAGCAAGAATTCCTCCATCTGGAATTAGTGCTGAACCTGTAATAAAACTCGCTCCTCTTGAAAGCGCAAATGCAATTACATCTGCAACTTCCTCAGGTTGGGCTATTCGACCTATAGCATTATCGCTAGATGGAAAACCTAATTCAGCCAAAGTTTTTCCTTCGCGCTCTGCATGTTGGCGCAGCATTGGAGTATCGGTGGCGCCGGGAATAATACAAACCACCCTTATATTATCCGGCGCCAGGTCCAGGGCCATAGTTTTTGTAAGTGTTAAAACTCCTCCTTTGGCTGCAGCGTAAGGTGCAACGCCGGTGGAAGTCGCATAAGCGTGAATAGATGAAATGTTTACTACTGCACCACCGCCGGCAATCCGAATTAATGGCAATGAATATTTAGACATCAAATAAAGACTAGTCAAATTAATCGAGATAATTCGTTGCCAATCCTCAAAGCTAGTTTTTTCTACACTCATATTAAATGCCCCAACTGCGGCATTATTTACTAAACCTTTTAATTTAATAGATTTACTTTTTACTTTGGAAATTACTGCCTGACAATCCATTTCATCTGTTATATCCGCTGAAATAGCTTGAGTTAAGTTGCCTTGTCTGTCAATAGATTGCACCGTTTTCATAAGTGCTTCAGAATTCTTATCCACTGCAAACACAAAAATGCCCTGCTTAACTAAATTTTGAACAGTTGCCGATCCAATTCCGCCGGCTGCTCCTGTTACGATTACCGCATCACCTTTTGATACAAATGAGTTGTTTCTCAAGCTACTACTCCATCTTTAAAACGCTCAAAATTCTTTGGATCATAAAGCGGAATCACAATTTGAGATTTAAGTGCACGTGTATGAGCTGCCATACATTCATAGATATTTTCTGAAATTCCTATTGGGTGGTTATTTACAACGTTTTCTAGTACAAAAAAGGTGTCGCTAAGAACCGCAGTGCCCATTTTAGTATCAACTTCAACGGCGATTGAAGCTCGGTGATGCCCACCTGACCACCAAACCCTTAATCCAGGGGCAATTGTTTCCTCATCCTCGAGTAAAACTACCTGATCCCAGCGTGCGCCAACCAATTCGGCAAGAATGTGCGGCGGGATGCTGGTATCTCTACCATCATGGGGATGCTTGTGCGTCGAATGAAAATGAAACCAACCTCGTTTTGATATATGAATTTTGGCATTAGGGAAAGCTAATACATTGCTTACTGAGTACAGTTGAAGTGGAGTCAAGAAGATATGAGTTATATCCTCAGGTTTAACATCTTGTTTTGCTAATTGATCAAGTATAAACTCTCCATCTTTCCGTTGAAATTTTACTCGTTCACCCAAAAAGGCAACCCACCCTTCATTCATGGGCCCTAGATCTCTTGCAGGTCCAGTATTCACTAATGCTGTAATTCCATTTCCTTGAATTAGTCCAACCTGGAATTGTAATCTGAACCAATTATCCCATTGGCCCATCCAAAATAGTTCTGGTCCAGGAATTTCACTGCTACCCATAGATAATAAAGTTAACTTGAACTGCATTTTCACTCCTTAAATTACTGGACGTTTTGTAGCGATTTATTTAAATCGGCTCTTACTTGATTCATGTGCATCCTCATGGCTGCCTTGGCCAGAGTAGGGTCACCTGCTTCGACTGCTCGCATTATCTCTTCGTGCCAATACAAAGCATGTTCAACAGCTTCAGGTATTCTTGCAGCCTCAATTCTAATTTTTACAGAAAGATTAGCCATCATATTATGCATGTTATGGAGAATAGGATTTTGGGTAGCGCGAGAGAGTTCTGCATGCCAGGATACATCAATATCTGCAATAGAATTTGAATCATAAATACAATTAATCTGTTGATCTAAAATTCTTCGGAGAACGGTAATGTTTTCTTGACTTGCGTTCTGTGCCGCAAGACCTGCTATTTCTGGCTCCAACATCTCTCTAGTAGTTTGTAAGTAGTCATACAAAGATTTGTCAGAATTTATCAATACCCAAACGGGATCTAATATATTCCAATGATGGGTTTGAGCAACTACGGTTCCCATTCCTTGACTAACCCTGATAAAACCTTTTGATTCGAGGCTTCTGATTGCCTCTCTAACAACTCCTCTAGTTACATCATAAGAAGTGCACAGTGTCGATTCAGAGGGAACAGCTGACCCCTCGCTAAGTGCACCAGAGCCAATCTGCAAGAGTATATCTTCGATGATCTGGTCACTTAACTTTCTATTCGACACAGCGCACTTCTCTCATTTCAATAGATAATTACAGAACGTAATCAACTCTAAAATTATTCAATACTAGAAATTGAACTTGTCAATGTTCTTTGCATCGAACTCTTGAGGAGGACCAGCAATTATTAGCGCGCCCTTACCCATGGTCCAACTTTCTGGACCAACACCCTTGATGTTGAACTTAACTCCTTCTTTAGGGGTAACCTTCTTAGTCTTGATAGACACAATTAGGTTTGCTGCAATTTGGCCTTGTAGACCTGGATCCCAAAGAGAAAATGACTTCACCGTTCCATCTTTGATGTATTGGCGCATTTGGTTTGGTGTACCCAGTCCAGTTACTTGAACTTTACCCTTTAATGGAGAAGTTGAAAGTACCTGAGCAGCAGCGGCGATACCCACAGTTGTTGGCGCATTAATTGCCTTTAGATTTGGATACTTAGCTAAAAGTGCTGAAGCTTCCGTCGCACTTTTTTCAGGAGCATCGTCACCGTAAACAGTCGCAACTAACTTGAGACCTGGCTGTCCTCCGCCATCAATATAAGTCTTCGCGCCCGCTAGCCATGCATTTTGATCAGGCGCGGTAGAAGTCGCTGAAAGAAATGCCCAGTCACCAGGACCACCCATAACCTTTGCTGTTTGATCAACAAGGTATTTGCCTAGAACACTAAAGTCGGTAGGCGTGATTGATGCTTGGCGACATGATGCATTGGTATCACCATTCACCGTCAACACAATAATTCCTGCTCTCATGGCACGCTTAAGAGTTGGACACAGCGCATTTGCATCATTTGGTGAAATTGCAATTGCAGTTACTCTTTGCTGGATTGCTGCCTCAATAAATGGGATTTGATCAGTAGCACCCGCTTGAGCAGGAGCCACAACCTTCACCGTCATGTTTAGTTTTTTAGCTGCCTTGTTAAATCCACCTACTATTGCATCAAAATATGGGTTACCTAAATTTTTAGGAATATAAGTAACTTTATACTTAGGTGCAGCAGATGCTGAAGTTGTCATAAAAGCAGCACTAATTCCAGTCAGGATGAGTGACAAACTCAGGACTGGGATCAGCGCTTTACGTGATTTAGTCATTTTACCTTCCTCATTCCAAGTTCTAGCAGAAATGAATTTCATTTTTGCTAATTAACCAGTCATATTTGTAGATTTTGCCTGGTTAAATCTCTTTGATCTCTTTCTTTTTTCAATGAATGTACTTCTGATAGTAGGCACTAGCACAGTTAAAATCAAGAGCGCTCCTACTGCTGCATCTTGCACCTGACCATTGATATCCTGAATGACCAAGGCTTCCCGAACAGCCATAATTGCAAAAAGCGCAACTACAGTGCCAGTTACTGAACCACGACCACCAAAAATATCTGTACCCCCGAGTACGACCGCAGTGATTGCTAGTAACTCAAGACCAAGCCCTACATTGGAAATCGTAGAGCCTAATCTAGATGTAATCATGACTGCACAAATACCAGCCATTGTTCCGCTCAATGCAAATGCAAGCAATCTGACTCTGTTCACACTAATCCCAGAGAAGCTGGCAGTTGAGGGATTACTTCCGGTCATAAAGTTTTTTATTCCATAATTAGAGCGATGAAGGATATAGTAAAAAAATAAAGACGAAACTATAAAAAGAGCTAGTGGAGCAGGAAGTCCTGGATTGCCACCGATTATCAATCTTTGATCAAAGCCAACAAAATTCTCTGGATAGTCTGAAACAACACCGTCGCCAAGCATGACTTGTGCAAGCCCACGATATAGGGCAAGGGTTGCAAGTGTTACAACTAAACTTGGAAGTCCAAATTTAATCACGATTAAACCGTTAATCAGGCCAAGAACTAATCCCGTAAAAATTGACGCAACGCAGCACCATAAAATAGGGACATTTCTTTCAAATAATTTTGCAAGTACGGCGGCACTGGCAGCTAGTGTTGATGCAACTGATAGATCGATGTCTCCATTGATTATTACAAATGTTAAGGCCAATGCTAGAAGTCCAATCTCAATGTATCGGCCAGTATTAAAAACTATTGACGAAGGGTCTAGAAAATACTCTGAGCCTAGTGAGCCATAAATCAAAGCTACAACTAAAATTAGAATTGGGCCCACTAAATATCCAGGTACTTTGAATCGCGCGTCTTGCTTAGTTAACTGTGACATTATTTGACTACCCTTTGATTCCTTATTGCTAGTAAGAATTTCTCTTCCTGACGCTTTCGAACTAAATTATCAATGGTTACTGCAACCAAAATAAGAAACCCGGTAGCGCATGCCTTCCAGAACGGTGATACACCAACAACAGTTAAGCCGTTCGATAATATTCCAATCAAAATGCAGCCAAGTGCAGTGCCGAGGGCTGTTCCGGAACCACCAAATATATTGGTTCCACCGATTACCACCGCAGAAATTACCTCAAATTCAAGGCCGCGCCCAACATCTGCGGGATTGATAGTGGCATATCGGGCGGTGTAGAGAACGCCGCCAAGCCCTGCAAGAACTCCGACAAATATAAATACAAATATTGTTAGCTTGTTGAATGAAAGGCCGCGAGAAACTGCGCCTTCTGGGTTACTTCCAACCGCATAGATACGTTTTCCAAAGAGTGTCTTTGATGAGATATACCAAACAAGAGTAATTGAAAAGAAAGCAAAAATTAGTAACCAGGGAATTCTAAATGGTGAAGTAGTAGAGAGAGAAATAATTCCTTGAGGCACATCATTTGGATCTATTTGGACATTGTCTGATACTAGGAATACCACTCCACGAAAAACTGCAAGTGTTCCCAATGTTGCAATTATTGCCGGAATTTTGCCATAACTTACAAGCAGACCATTTAGCAAACCACAAATACCACCCACAACCATCGAAATTACAATTAGTCCCACAATTGGAAAATCTTGATTTTCACGAGCAATCATTCCCATAACCATGGCTGATACGCCCAAAGTGCTGCCTACACTTAAATCAATGTTTCTAGTAACTATGACTAAGGTTTGACCTGCACCAACAACCATGAGGATTCCAACCGAGGAGAGAATTGCGCTCATGTTATCTGAGCGGAAAAAGCGAGGCTCAAGTGATCCAAATACAAGTAATAAAATCAAAATGAAAACAAAAATTCCAAATTCACGTTTTCTAAAGAGAATGGATGCCTTTGAATTAAGGTTAAGTTGCATAATCAGTTTGCCCTGCCCGTAGAAGTAACTCCAGATGCCAAGCGAAGAACTGATTCCTCTGAAATATCCGACCCAGAGAGTTCTCCGGCAATTCGTCCATTTCTCATCACTAATATTCTATGCGAAAGCTCAATTAATTCACGCATATCACTGCTTACCATAATGATTGACATTCCTTGTTGAGCTGAATCGTTTAAAAATTGATGAATTTCAGATTTTGAACCCACATCTACACCACGAGATGGTTCATCAATTAGAAGAATTTTGACTTCTTGCTTTAACCACTTTGCCAAACTAACTTTCTGTTGATTCCCACCACTTAATTCGCGGGCTAATTGTGCGGAACTTAAAAGCTTAATGCGAAACTTATCAATCAACTCTCGACCTATTTTATTTTCTTTTCTGAAATTTCTTTTTCCACCACTGGATGTAAGATTTAGATTTGTAATCGCTAAATTTTCAATTATCGATCGGTTTAGAAATAAGCCGTTATGAGCACGATCCTCTGGAACCAAAACAATTCCTGCGGATATTGCTTGTTTAACTTTTTTTATTTTTCCTTGACTTAATGAGAGTACATCTCCATGTGTACGTTTACGCAACCCAAAAATAGTCTCTAATAGCTCACTTCGACCAGCACCAACAAGGCCACCAATTCCTAAAATTTCACCACTCTTTACCTCAAATGAGATATTGTCAACATAGCCAGGACTCACCAGATTTTTGATCTTTAATGTGGTTTGACTATTAGATATTTTTGAGTTTCTTGAAGAGATATTGAGGCTACGACCAACCATCAACTTTATTAATTCGTGTTCAGTGGTCTCAGAAGTCTTTTTTACAGCAACTACTTCGCCATCTTTTAGTATCGTAATTCGTGTGGAAATCTCGAGAACCTCTTCTAATCGGTGACCAATAAAGATAATTGCAACACCTCTATTATTTAAATCACGAAGAGTTTTGAACATTCTTTTTACTTCCGCAGGCGTTAAGGAAGCAGTTGGCTCATCTACAATAAGTAACTTCAATTTCTTTCGCAGGGCGGAAACCACATCCACCATTTGTTGGTCCGCTACAGATAGCGCCTTGACCGGTGTTTGAACACTAAATGTACAACCAAGTTGAGACAGTAGTTGTTTGGTTTGCTCTTCAGCTTTCTTCCAATTAAATCTCCTGCTTGTTCCAACTTTAGCTTCATAGTCCACGCAGACATTTTCTAATACTGATAAATCTGGAAACAGTCTAGGTTCTTGGTGGATAAGAGCAATACCTGAATTTTGAATCTCTCGAATATTTGAATATGTTCGGTCGTTACCATTAAACTTTACATTTCCAACATCTACTGGAACAAGCCCAGAAATTATTTTCACCAAGGTACTTTTACCAGCACCATTTTCTCCAACTATTGCATGTATTTCATTTTGAGCTAGTTCAAAATCAACGTCCCTTAAAACAGCAGAATCGCCGTACCACTTGGATAGGGACTTACACTCAAGAACGTTCACTGTGAATCCTATCGCTCTACCCGATTAATGGTCTTGGCTTCTACTGACAGGTAAAGCAAACTCACTTGTAAGACAATTGTCAAGGTCTATAATAAAAAACTTTAAAATTGCTCAAAAAGTGGTAGATTTGTTTTGCATATTATATTCACTTGTAAGAGGAGTTTACCCATGAGGGTTCTAATCACAGATAATGATTTAGGCGATGGAACACTTGAGACTAATTTGCTAAAAGAACATTTGAACGCAGACGTTTTAATTGCAAAGTGCAAAAGTGAAGATGACGTTATCAAATTGTTATCTGATTTCAATCCTGATGCGGTAATCGTGCAATGGGCTCCTATTAAATCAAAGAGTATTTCACTCATGGAAAATGTCAAGATAATTTCTCGCATCGGTATTGGAATGGACATGATTGACCTAGAGGCTGCCGCTGAAGCTGGCATTCCAGTGAAAAACGTGCCCCACTATTGCACCGAAGAAGTGGCCACGCATGCGGTTTCTCTGGGGCTGGCACTATGGCGTAAATTGCCTCAACTCGATACTGAGTTGCGTTCTGGCAAATGGGCGTCAGCTTTACACGCAAATTCGATTAAGAAAGTTTCAGAATCCACAATAGGTTTAATTGGAACTGGGCGTATTGGTTCACTAGTCGGAAAATATTTCTCAGGATTCGGTGCGAAAGTAATTACCTTTGATCCTTACGCAAAAGGTCACGGGTTTGAGAGTGTAGATCTTACGAGTATCGCAACGAAATCAGATCTAATCTCTCTGCACTGTCCACTAACTGTAGAGAATAAGTATTTGATAAATGATGAGTTCTTAGCCGCTACATCTAAGAGACCTATTTTAGTAAATACAAGTCGCGGTGGACTAATTGATCCCTCAGCAGTCGATAGGGCATTGAAAAGCGGCGTCCTGTCCGGAGCTGGCTTGGATGTATATGAGGTCGAGCCGCTTCCCATCGATGACATTCTTCGCACTTCTCCGAATGCCTTGCTTACCCCTCACTCATCTTGGTGTTCAATTCAAGCCTTGCCTGAGCTACGTAAAGAGGCTGTCATGAATGTAATCAACTTCTACAAGAATGCGGCGCCATAGATTATATGGTCCATAAAAGTTTAGTTCTGACAAACTTCAATCAATTTGAGGTTAGAGAACGTGATCTTGCAGAATTAACGGTAGATAATGTAATTGTAAGAATCCTTGCTACTGCTATCTGTGGCTCGGACATTCATGGATCGAATGGTTCCACAGGTCGCAGATTTCCAGACCAAGTCATGGGGCATGAAACCTGTGGCGTAGTTGAAAAAGTTTCTGAGCAGCTAAGTGCAGAATTAATCGGTAAAAGAGTAGTCATCAACCCATTGATTTCCTGCCAACAATGTGAACTCTGCTTAGCTGGAAAAGAATATGTCTGTAGGTCGCGCAAAGTTCTAGGTGTGACAAAGGGAGTTGACGGGGCTTTTGCTCAATATGTAATCGTTCCGGCAAGAAATTTATCTTTAATCAGTGAAGAGGTTTCACCAATTCTTGCAACCGTGGTCGAACCTTTGGCGGTTGGTTACCACGCTGTAATTCGGGCAGATGTCAAACCAAAAGAAAGAATCCTAATTCTTGGGGGCGGTCCGATTGGCCAAGCCATTGGACTTGCCTGCGCCCGAATCGGAGTAAGTAATGTTTTATTCAGCGAGACTTCTGAATCGAAGCGCAAGTTTATATCTAAATTTGGCTTCAAAGGTGTCTCACCAAAAGAGCTCCAAAGTATCTACGAAACTAGCGCTAAGCCGTCGGTTGTATTCGATGCGGTAGGCAACGCCAATAGTTTTGGTGATGCGTTTAAGCACTCCGATGTGGCAGCGAGAATTGTCCTGGTCGGCATGGATACGCCAGATTTAACAATTCCAAGTTATGAGGTAAGCGCTGGCGAAAGATCAATTCTTGGGAGCTACTGCTACACAAATGAAGAGTTTGCAGATACCGCCAATTGGTTGGGCGCTAATCATAAACTCGTTGAGCCTTTTGTCTCTAATGTTACGCCTATGAGCAAAGCACCCGAGATGTTTAAGAAATTATATGACGGCAAGTTTGATTACAACAGGGTTGTGATTAGCCAAGATGAATAAAATTTCAGGTGTGTTACCAGTTTTGGCAGTTCCATTTAACAATGATGGAAGTTTAGATCTGGATTCAATTCCAAAACTCACAGAACTCTGTATCAACAACAAAGCAGATGGCGTTGTTATATTTGGATTAGCTAGTGAGCTGTATAAACTTACTGATAATGAGCGAATTCAAATCCTAGAGAAAGTCATTTCATCTATAAATTCGAGAGTTCCCGTCATTGTTGGCACCGAACACAGTGGGACCTTGGCCGCAGTTGCAAGAAGTATTGAAGCTGAAAAACTTGGGGCCAGTGCACTAATGCTCTATCCACCAACATTTATAAAACCAGATGAAGACAATGTTTTTTCATACTTCAAAGCAGTTGGTTCAGCAGTCAAGATTCCTATAATTATCCAAGATGCTCCGGCCTGGACCGGCGTGCCACTTCCAGTCTCACTGTTATCTAGAATAATTAAACAGCAGCCGAATGTTTGTTACATCAAACTCGAATCCCCTCCCATTGGAGAAAAAGCCAAGTTACTCAAGGCTGAAGGCTTCAAAATTATTTCTGGATATGGTGCAATTCATTTGATGGAGGATTTGACTGCAGGGATAGATGGCTTTATGCCAGGTTGCGGTTTTCCTGAAATATTTGTTGAGATCAATGACTTATTCAAATCTGGGAATATAGAAAGTGCCAGGACGCTATATCAGCTTGTTCTACCGCTTTTAACATTTCAACTAACTAGTCTTGACACATTTATTGAAATCCAAAAACTCTTACTCAAACAACTACACATATTCTCATCCTCATACTGTCGTGAGCCGCACATACCATTAAGTTCTGACCGAATTGATTACTTAAATCTTCTAATTGCAGAAATTGGACTAAAAAAGCTAAAGGGTGCGAAAGCTTGATGAGCGCAAAACCTAGAATCGCCGTAGTAGGCACTGGTTGGTGGTCAACAGAGTTTCATATACCTTCATTAAAGAAGTATCAAGATTGTGAGTTAGTTGCTTTAATTGACCCTAATGGCGAAAAGTTAAAAAAAGCCCAGGATATGTTTGGAATACCATCGGGCTATGCCAGCGTTACTGAGGCTCTGGCTGAGATAAAACTAGATGGTGCGATTATTGCGACACCTTCTGCGATGCATTACCCAGTCACAAAGGAGTTGTTAGAAAATGGAGTTCATGTAATGGTTGAAAAACCATTTACAATATTTGCCTCAGAGGCCTATGAAATAGTGAATTTAGCAAAAGCTAAATCTCTCCATCTGACAATTGGTTATACTTTCCAGCACACAAACGCGGCAAAGGCGCTGAAGCAGGCCTTAGATAATCAAGAAATTGGTGAAATTCTTCTAGTTAATGGTCTTTTTGCGAGCATGGCTGAAGCATATTACCGAGGCGTCCCGGAACAATATAAAGGCATTTTTAACTGGGCAATAACTGGTCCGGACCCACAGACATTTTCTGACCCAAAACTCGCGGGTGGCGGACAAGGTCAAACTCAAGTCTCCCATGCAATCGGAATGATCCTACATGCAATCAATCAAAGAGCTACACAAGTCGTGGCATTTATGGAGAATCGGGATTTAAATGTCGATCTAGTTGATGCAATGGCATTTACTTGCGAAGCAAATATCATTGGGAATTTGGGTTCGACTGGAAATCTTCGCGATGGTGATAAGCACCAGCAAGAGTTTAGATATTATGGAACAAAAGGTTACATTCTCCATGACATGCGAAATGGTCAGTTGCTTGTTCGAAATGACAAAGGGAATCAATATGAAATTTCTGGAGAAGATATTGGTGATATCTATCCAGCTCTTAATACCTCTCGACATCTAGTCGATCTAATCACCGGAAAAGCAAAGATTAATTTAGCACCAGGGTTACAGGCTGCATGGGCAGTTGAATTCTTGGAAGCCGCATATAAATCTGCATCAACAAATAGCATTGTCAAAGTGAAACCTAATATAAGATCGGGGAAGTAAATTGAGTGAAATCGTGAGAGTTAGATCTAGAGTAATTGGATATTCGCAGGCTCCCTCAACGCTTCGTCGAAATCTAATTACAAATGCTTCAGTTTTCGAAGATTTTCATACTAAAGAAGGTGGCTGGTTTGGGCCAGGTTTCTGCACGGTTGTCGAAATTGAGACTGAGAAGGGCGTAATCGGAACCGCAACTGCAGGCGCTTTTAATGGTGCTGCTAAGGGAATAATAGATATGTATATTTTGGATCTTTTAAAGGGTCAAGATATTGAGAATCATGAAGGAAATTGGCAGCGCATTTATCGCACTCTGATTCGTTTCGGCAGAAGCGGCGCTGCCGTATCTGCACTTTCTGCGATTGACATTGCAATGTGGGATGCCCACGCGAAAGAGCTCGGAGTCCCAGTAACCGAACTTCTAGGTGGTAATGTTCAAAGCAGAGTCCCTTGTTATGTAAGCCGGCTTTACGCAATGGAAGATCTAGATGAGCTTGCGGATGAGGCCCGTAGTTATGTGAAACAAGGATTCACTAGACTTAAGCAACGCTTTGGATTTGGCCCACAGGATGGTTATGAAGGAATGCGTCGAAATGTGGAGTTAGTTCGAGCAGTTCGAAATGCAGTTGGATCAGATATCGAACTTGCAGCAGATGCATATATGGGCTGGGACTATGGGTATGCAGTAGAAATGTATAAGCGTCTTCGCGACTTTAACTTATCCTGGATTGAAGAGGCGCTAATGCCTCAGTTAGTCGATCGTTATGCAGAACTACGCAAGACCACACCCGGACAACGCTGGAGTCATGGCGAACATAGTTACACGAAATGGGACTTTGAAGAGTTGATACGAAAATCGGCATCAGACATTCTGCAACCAGATTTCAATCGAGCTGGTGGTCTAACTGAGGCACGCAAGATCTGTGCACTCGCAGAGACTGCTGGACTTCCAGTATTTCCTCACTCCAACGAGGCACATAACACTGCAATAATTTTTTCGCAGAGTGCAGCAGTCTGCCCCGTTGTTGAATACTTTCCAAATGTTTTACCAGATACCGGTAACGAACTATTCTGGAATTTGTTTACTGGATATCCAGAAGCTAATAATGGATATCTTGCAATATCAAAGAAGCCTGGGCTTGGCGTCGAGTTAAATCAAGAACTAGCTTCTCAACTTGTTGTTGTAGATGATCAATGGAAAAAAATTTAGCACGAGTTGCCAAAGGACATGGAGATATAAATGGCGCTCGCATTAGTTACTGGAGCCTCCAAAGGAATAGGCCGCGAAATAGCTATCGCTCTTGCAGATGCGGGTCACAAAGTTATTGCAGTGTCTCGAACCACAATGGCACAATATGAAAATATTGAAAACATTTGTGGGGATGTAAGTGATATTAGTTTTGTTGACTCATTACAGAAGCAGGTGGCTCAAGATTACGGCAATGTTCAAATCCTAGTTAATGCTGCAGGGATATTTGGTCCCATAGATTTGATCAAGGACTCTGATCCCAAATATTGGGTTGAAACTATAATGATTGATGCGCTTGCTCCCTATTTCACATCACGAGTTTTCTTGCCTGGAATGCTGGGCGCTAACTGGGGGCGCATTATTAACTTGAGTTCTGCTGCTTCGCTACATCCTCCCGCGAAGTTGAATAGTGCTTATGCCACGGCGAAGGTTGCTCTGAATCAATTTACCAGACATTTGGCTGCAGAAATTAGCGGTAGCGGCGTAACAGCGAATGTAGTTCACCCAGGAGATGTTCGCAGCAACATGTGGGCAGATATCAGCGCGAAGGCGGAAAAACTTGGTGAAGCTGGATCAGATTACAAATCATGGGTTGATTGGGTTGAGAAAACTGGGGGAGACGACCCAAAGAAGGCGGGTCGGTTGATTCTAAAATTGGTAAGCAACGAGAGTGCGGGAATTAATGGTCGTTTCTGCTGGATTGAAAACCCGCTGCAAGCGCCAATTCCAAGTTGGGATGATCCTACTGATGCACGACCCTGGATTTAATTTGGTTTGATAGAAAAAAGTAGTCATCAGTGGTATTTTGACCGGAATTTCATTCAAACAAATCAAGAACGGAGATCTAAATGGAGCGAGTAGTGTTTTTACAATGGATCAAGGATGGTTGCCAAGAGGCCTATGTAAAGGCGCATAGCCCAGAAAATCTATGGCCATCAATAATCGCAGAATGCCAAGCGGCTGGGATGCATAACTACACCGGCTATATAGGTGGTCCCGATAGTCGAATGGTCGTTGGCTACTTTGAGGTCGAGAGCGTTGAAAAAATGAACGAGTATCTCTCAAAGAGTGAAGTGAATACAGAATGGTCCAAAATAATAACCCCCTTGATGGAAACCGGTGGGGATGTGGCGAATGGCTCTATGGAGTTCATGCGCCCAATCTGGCGAATTGAATAAAGTTCGCCAAAGACCAAAAAATAGCACTTTCATGCGCACTTTTATTTATCCATTCACGTTTGGTGACCGTGAACAATCAAATCTACTCGGAGGAAAAGGCGCAAACCTTGCCGAAATGGTAAAGATTGGCTTACCAGTTCCACCTGGGTTCACAATTACAACAGAGGCGTGTATAGAGTTCTTAACTTATGGGGAGATTCCAAGCGAACTACCAATGCAATTAGAAGTAGCATTGGCTAATTTAGAGAAAGAACTTGGAAAGGTGTTTGGCAATCCATCAAAACCGCTTTTGGTTTCAGTCCGCTCTGGTGCAAAGTTTTCAATGCCAGGAATGATGGAGACTGTTTTAAATGTTGGAATGACGCCAGAAGTTGCACAAGCAATGGGCGAACAATCAGGTAATCCAAAATTTGCATGGGACTGCTATCGCCGCTTTGTAGACATGTATGGTCGTATTGTTTGTGATGTTCCAAGTGAGGAGTTCCACAAGATTACAGCACGGGTCTTGACACAGTTTAAAGCTAGCTCAATAGGCGATTTAGAAGTTGACGGTCTTATAGCCGTAACTAAAGGTTATATTAAAGAGATCGAAGCGATGACTGGTGAAGATTTTCCAACTGATCCACGTGAACATCTAGCGAAATCCGTTGAAGCGGTATTTAATTCTTGGAACTCTGAACGCGCTCAGTTATATCGGCAGCGTGAACGAATTCCATCTGATTTAGGGACTGCAGTAAATGTGCAATCAATGGTCTTTGGAAATCTCGACGACCAATCAGGCACAGGTGTTGCATTCACAAGAGATCCAGCAACTGGTGAGAGTGGAAGTTACGGAGACTATTTAGCTCGAGCCCAAGGTGAAGATGTCGTTGCGGGCATCCGAAACACTATGTCTTTAGCTGATTTAGCAAACGAGATCCCACACATTGCAACCGAGCTTGAGGATATTATGTCCAAACTGGAGAAGCATTATCGCGATCTATGCGACATTGAGTTTACCGTCGAAAAGGGCAAGCTCTGGATTCTCCAAACACGAGTTGGAAAACGAACTGCAGAAGCGGCATTTCGAATTGCTGTGCAGCTGGTCGAAGAAGGAAAGATCACTATTGATGAAGCCTTGATGCGAGTCAACGGAGATCAACTTGTTCAACTTATGTTCCCGCAATTTAATTTGTGCGGCCAGGTAAATGAGATTGCTCGCGGAATTCCGGCATCACCGGGCGCCGCAGTTGGCGAAGTTGTCTTTGATTCAAAGAAAGCATACGAATCATCAAAAAGTGGTCGCAAAGTTATTTTGGTTCGACGCGAAACCAGCCCAGATGATCTAGTTGGAATGGTAGCTGCACAAGGAATTTTGACTAGTCGTGGCGGAAAGACTTCACACGCTGCAGTTGTTGCGCGCGGAATGGGAAAGACTGCAGTCTGTGGAGCTGAGAGCATTACTGTCGATGAAGCCGGTGGTTTTTTTACTGTAAGCGGAAAGAGTGTTTATGCCGGTGAAGTTATCTCAATCGATGGTTCAAATGGAGCAATTTATTTAGGCGAAATTTCGGTTGTTGCTTCTCCAGTAACAACTTATTTAGAAGGCCTGCTCGATTCAAAGAGCGATGAGGCACCTGCAGTTGTTAAGGCTGTTGATAGATTGTTGACTCATGCTGACTCAATTCGGCGATTAAATATTCGAGCAAATGCAGATACCCCTGAAGATGCTCTTAAAGCACGCATCCTGGGTGGTGAAGGTGTTGGCCTGTGCCGCACCGAGCACATGTTCTTGGGTCCTCGCCGTTCTTATATCGAACGTCTGGTATTGGCTGAAAACGAAGATGTTCAGCGCGCAGTTATTGGCGAAATGGAAATTTTGCAACGAGCAGATTTCCTTGAAATTATGTCAGCAATGTCAGGTTTGCCCGTAACTGTTCGATTACTCGACCCACCTTTGCATGAGTTTTTACCTCCACTTGCTGAGCTCATGGCAAAAATGGCCCGATCAGAAGCATTGAATCAAAAAGTGCTCTCGCACGATTCTGCCGTCTTTGCAGCGGTTAAGCGGATGCACGAAGCAAATCCAATGTTAGGTTTTAGAGGAGTGAGACTTGGCATTCTGATTCCTGAACTATATAAAATGCAGGTGCGTGCACTTGTTAATGCTCTGTTAGATGCTCGCAAACTTGGTCATGATCCAAAGCCTGAAGTCATGATTCCACTCGTGGCAACCCAGCGCGAACTACTTTACTTGCGCGAGACTTTAGAACAAGAAATAAGGAGAATGTTTGAGGGTACCGGCCAGAATGAGAAGATTCCAATCGGTACCATGATTGAAACACCTAGAGCAGCAATTACTGCTGAACGCCTAATTGCTCATGCTGACTTTTTCTCCTTTGGCACCAATGACTTAACTCAACTTACTTGGGCTTTTAGCCGCGATGATGTCGAATCATCATTCCTACCTAAATATTTGGATCTAGAGCTACTCCCATTTAACCCATTCGAATCCCTTGATCAGGCGGGTGTTGGAATCTTGATAAAGACAGCAACGGATCAAGCCAGGTCAATTCGCAAAAACTTTAAGATTGGTATCTGCGGTGAACACGGCGGTGACCCATCTAGTATTCACTTCTTTGATAAAATTGGGCTAGATTACGTATCTTGTTCGCCATTAAGAATTCCAATTGCTCGTTTAGAATCTGGAAAAGCTGTAGCAATTAAATCAGATGTTAAATTAGCTTACGACAGTTCAGCTGAATAATCTACATTCTGTGTAAAAATTGGCACTGAATCATCAGCCAATTTTTATCTAATTCACCTTTAAAGCACAAAGGGTAGTAATCTTCTCACCTATGCGCCAGGTTTTAATCTTAAATCCAGCAGATAATATTGCAATCTGCTTAACCGATATGCAAGCTGGCCAAGAGTTGGTTCAAGATAATTTGAAGTTAACCTTCAAACAAATGATTCCCAGAGGTCATAAGGTGGCAACAGCTGATATTAAAAAAGGTGATGGCATTATTAAGTATGGCGAGCGCATGGGACATGCCACAAAAGATATTACTCGCGGTGAGCATGTTCATACCCACAATGTCTTAGGCGATCGCCTATCTACTGAGAGCGCCTAGCCAATGAGTATTACTGGTTTTGCCCACAAAGGTCGTGGGGTGGGAGTGCGTGATCACCAATTAATTTTGCCATCGGTGGTTTGCTCAACTCATCTCAGCCGAAAGATTGCAAATGCGGTGGGGGCCATAACCTTCGCCCATCAAAATGGTTGTGGAATTATTGGCATTGATGTGCCCGGGGTTGATAACTTTTTTATTGAGTTAGCAAACCATCCAAATGTGCAATCGGTCTTGGTGGTATCCCTAGGTTGTGAAACTATTCAAGGACCAGAGCTACTACCAAAGATAAATCAGGAGCTATCTCGGCTACTAGTTATCCAAGAGTCTGGCGGAGCTAGCGGCACCTTTGAATCTGGGGTTAAGGATGCGCGCCAGCTACAAGAGAATTTTAAGAGTGAAAAGATAGCTTTAGATAAGTTAATTATCGGTCTAGATATAGCACGTAGTATTTCAAATACTGCAGATATTAAAGCAGCGCTAACAACTGCTGGCTTTGAGGTAGTGATCCAAGAAAAATCAGCAGCTAGTGAGCACAATATGGCAAAGTTGATGGGGCAAAAGGTGCATCTAATTCTCTCCTATCCAGATGAGAATCAACCACCCTCTGGCTTTCCCTTAATACCAGTTATAAATATTGCATCTACCTCACCCCTACACCAAGCATTAATCTCAGAGTTTGATTTACCAAGTACGGCAGGTAACCAAGAGATCATTGAATTAATAACCAAAATTGCAAATGGTCAAAAGAGCAAAGCGGAGTTATCTGGCATTGGTGAGATTGTTGCCCCCAGAGCGGTAAGGAGTGTGTAGATGAACCTTACTGGCTATAAACGCGAAGATGGCAGATG
>Ga0194116_10003533_pt1 | contig 18726 bp, 24 predicted proteins | sample TA2MahsurfametaG_4_FD_148617 | JGI IMG/M metagenome (GOLD analysis project Ga0194116, IMG submission 148617) | Freshwater microbial communities from Lake Tanganyika, Tanzania - TA2015008 Mahale S9 surface | ecosystem: Environmental > Aquatic > Freshwater > Lake | place: Tanzania: Lake...
AGCCTGTAGCTGCTCGGGGCTGATCTTGCCGCCGGGGCCGGGGGCCGGAGCCTTGTTCGGATCCGGCAGCGAACCCGTCTCCAAACGCACGACCTCCCGAATGATCTCCTCTTGCAACTGACTCCGCAGAGGCTCGGGGGGAACCGCCACGCCCGCGGGCGGGGTATATGCCGCCGGAGCCGGCGCGGGGGCCGGCGCAGGGGGCATGGCCGCGGCCACCTCGGCGGCCTGCTCCTGGGCTTCAAGGGCCTGGAACTCCCGGTCGATCGCAATTAGCTCAATCAATTTCTTCTGGATGTCCTTTGCCAGCGCGTTGATGTCTCGCGGATCATCCTTGACAATATCCGCGAGAGTATCAACAATCCCCGCTGCCTCGGACTGCGTGACTTTCAGGGCCTTGACCGAGCGCCGATATTCGGTGTTTTCACCCGGGTTGACGAGGATCTCAATTAGTAGCTCCTTCAATTTGTTCGGGAGAACCGGATTTCTCCGGTAGCCCCGGCCAGATCGAGCAGAGCGGTTTCTCTTCACACCCAACGCCGCCGCCATCTTCGCTGCCTTGGCCTCGCGTAGCGCATCCAGCCTGCTTGCCGCCACGGGGACTGGCGCAGGAGCCGGGGCGGGGGCCGGGGCCTCGTCCTCGTCCTCCGCGTCAAACGCGGACAAGAAATCGCTAAGATCCGCATCCTGCGGCGAAATGACCTCGACCACGGGAGCCGGGGCGGGGGCGGGGGCGCGGGCGCGAGAGGGCGGCAGGGGCGGCGGGGTGGGGCGCGGAGCCGGGGCCGGGGCTTCCGCGACCACGACCAGCGTACCCCCGACCGGCAGGGCATCGTTCAATTCCGCTTCCAAGCCCTGAATTGCGGCGTTGTCCGCCGCAGAGGGACGACCGCTGCCGCTCGTCTCCGCGACCGCGAGCTTTCGCAGCGCAGCGTTGTAGCCAACGTCGTTCTTCGCGGAATAGACGTAACCGTTACCGGCCGCGTCGTAGAAGTAGACCTTGCGGCCCCCGGCGGACAGCTTTTCGGCATCGACCGTAAAGGGTCCGACCAAGCTGTCAATCTGCTCAGTCCGGCCAATCTTCGCGTATTGCCGCTCGGGCTGGGACGGTGTAGGGGGCGCAACGGGCGCAGTAGCCGCCACAACCGGGGTGGCCGGGGCATCCTTGGGCTTCCGGCCCGGAGTGCCGCGAACAACGGTAGCCGTCGGGGCCCCGCTCGCGCGGGCGATGGCCTGGATCAGACCTTCGCGCTTCGTCGGGGGGCGGCCCGCCTTGCCGGCGTAGAGCTGCTTATATTTCGCAGCAAGCTCGGCGTCAGTCATTTGATTGAGGCTTACGTCTACAATCTCGACCTTCGGGAGCCGGGTGTACGGCTTCTTCTCCTTTCCGCCGGTTACCGCGGGGTCAGCGGCAGCCGCAGGCGCGGTGGCCGCGGTAGCCGGGCGGCCGGGCTTGCGGACAGGCGCCGCCGGGGCGGCGGAAGCAATGGGGGCGCCGGAGGACCAGACGGCCTCGTATGCACCGGGAGCAACGGGATTGCGTCGATTAGAGCGCCACATAGATTCGTACTCGCCAGATCGAAGGGGGTTTCGGCGGGACATCAGACCCTCCTGAATATACATGAGCCCGGTTTGCGGGTCAATGGGTTCTGCGGAATTTGCGCCGCTTTGGGTTTTTGCTTACGGCGGTCGCAGTCAACGTGGCAGCGTCCACCAGGGCTTCTCCCCTGCCTTTCGCAAGGGACGACACCAGAGCGTCTGCGACCATATCGGCTACGGCGTCGTTGGAAAGGGCCGCCCGAGCGGGGAGGCTTCCGCGAGCGAGCTTTCGCAGTAGCTCGATCTGGCCGGGCCGGTCGAGGGATAAGAACTCTTGAATCTTACCCTTCGCCATGCCCGTCAGCAGCGGCAGTAGGAACGACACCGCCACGCGCATACCTGCCGCAGTCGCCGGGTTATTGGCCCGAGTGGGCGTTGCGGCACGCACCACGGAAACCGAAAGACCCGGACGTTTCAGCACCGCCGCGTCCGAGAGGGCGTCGGCACGCCGGGCGTAGGGGCCCAGCGTGCCGTAAACCCGCCCGTTCTTTAGGATTTGGACGGTGTGGGGCATCTTATCGGTAGAACCGCGAGTTACGGCGGTTCGTCGCAACCCGAGCCGCGAAAGAGTCCGGCACGTTGCGGAGCGAAAGGGCGTCACCCTTGCCGGTACGCATGAGCCGGTCGAAGCCGCGAGCACCGGAGTATGCGATGGTCGCGTCGTTCGGGAGATAGATGTAGGCTTCCCACTCGTCGGCGGTGCCCTCCATCGTGTACCCGTCCACGACCTGCCCGTACTTCTCCAGGCCGGTCTTGCCTGCCTGAATAAGATCAAACGCGGTCTTTTGCGAGATCGGATTCATAAAGGCTTGCGCCTTTGTACGCAGCAGGGTGTGAGCCGCGATGCTCGCGCCCCGGTCAGTCGGCATGGGGCCCGCGTCCACCACGATCTGACCGTTCTTGACGATAACGTAGCGGTAGGGCCCGTCACCGGAAGTCGTCACGCGCACAGCGGCCGTAGCCTTGCCCTTCTTGGTCGCGGGAGCCTGAATAGCCTCGACCTGCGCGGTCTGCGCGGTCTGCGCGGTCTGCGCGGTCTGCGCGGCCTTGGTCTTGCGGCCCTTCTCGCCCTTCTTGCCCTTCTTGCCTTTCTTGCCCTTCTTCGGAACCTCGGCCTGCGCGGCTTTGGGCTTGCCAGGGCCCACAGTAATCTTGGGTTGCGGTAGGCCGCGCTCAGTGCGGGAGGCCGCGCGAGCACTCGCCAAAAGATCGGCAATCGCCGGGGGCGGGCGGCCCCGGGCACCCCCGGACTGGCCGCCCTCTACGGCGCGCTCGTAGCGACGGGCGTAGATAATGGCCTCGACCAATTGCTCCTTCGTCATGGTCGAATAGGGCAGGGTGCCGAGCATCTTTGCCGCGGTGGAGTCGGCAATATACTCCATTAGCACATCTTTAGTGAAGCCACTGAGGATAGCCTTTGCCTCTGCCTTTAGGGCCGCGGTCTGGTTCACCTCGGAGCCAACGTCCGCGTATTCCGCGATGACGGCTACGTCATCCGGCGAGTTTCTGCGAAAGCGCCGCCCCGGGTTCATGCGGGAACGGGCGTTGTGGGTCAAACGGAGCACCATGAAACACCTCGATGGGGGTTTTGTCAGTCTACTACTGCGCGGCCATGATAGCAAGCTCGACCCGAACAGAGTTACCCCCGGGGAGCCCGGGGGCCTGCACTCGCAGCCGCAGAAGTTTCGCAGGAACGTGATTTAGGGCGATGGATACGGGGGTCAACGCAGGGGTCAGGAAGGTTTGGAGCACGAGGGCTTTGATTAGGCCGTTGTCGTCGTCAGAGATGGCTATTTCCACGAACACCGTAGCCGCAACGGCGCCGGCTGTCTGCTGCGCATGGATTAGCACCCGAGGAGCGCCGCGGATCAAGACCCAATCTGTCTCGTATGCGCCCCCCGCGGGAAGCGGGGTGCCGTCAGGGTTTTGCGCAAAGAACTCTTGGCTCAATTGCGTAGATACGCTGGTGATCGAACCCTGCTCGGTTGTCGTTACATGAGCCACGGGCTCTCCTTAGTAGTACGATGCGGTAATTCGCATTGGATTACCTGTGCCACCGGCCCAATGTGGAGCCGCCGTGATGTTTAGTCGGTACTGGAAGTCAATCAAACAGCGATAGTACCGAACGGGGTAACCCGAGCCCGGGGGCTGGAATTGGGAAATGGCCGAAGGAATTCGACCTACGAAATTGGCCGTGATGTCCTCTACCGACGCGATCTGCTGCAAGTCGGTAGGGTCGTTGATATTTGCAAGCTCGGTGGCGAGCACCTGAAAGCCGAAGCCCGTCTGCCCTACAACCGGCCCCGAAGTCAGATTGGTGACCTGTACCCACAGCTTGCCCGTACCGCCGCGAGGCAGCCAAATGGGCACGGCGCCGGTATTGCTGACGGTCGTTGCTACGGCGGACGGGGCCCGGGTTGGACTGAGGGACGGGGCCTGCGCGACAAGGTAGCCCTGCCCCGCAGACCGGGGCATACCGGAGTTTCGGAATTCCGGGCGCAGGTCGTACACGGGGCTTGCCCACTGAGCACGGGCGAAGATGCCAGCGGGTAGGCCCGTTGTCACCCAACGCAAAAGAAGGGGCTCGGCGTTCCAAAGAGCCGCCGGCATATTCCCCGGGTAGGGGAACGGATTACCCCCTAACGGGTTATTGCGGTAGCTGTCGTCGTTGACTCTTTCGGGAAAGATCCCGGGGTTCTTTTGGAACATCGGAGCCTCAGCGCGTGTAGTTTGTGGGCCCGCGGATTTCTTGACACATGAGCGTAACGTCAATCCGAAGTCCCGCGAGGAGGGGCGTGATGCCCAAGATCACGCCAGCGCCGGGCTGTATAACGTAGCCGGTGCCGCCGATCTCCCCCGGGTTCTCGTTCGACCCGATGCAGGTAGACGCAATTCGGGGGCCGGTATCCAGCTTGTCACCCGTCGAGTATTCCATGCGGAACAAAAATGCGTCCAGGGGCCGCACGCCGAGGGGCAACGCATTGGGGGGGACCGTATTGAAAACGCTCCCTGTCCGAGCGAACAGGATGCACGGCATATCGAAGCTGACAATGCGAATTGCCTCCGACCCGACAACGTAGTCAGTGTCACCCGCGGTCAGCGTGGCTCCGTAAAAGCGGGTCTGTACGCCGACGTTCGGACTTGTCGGAATGTACGGCGCCGTCGGGAACACCGGAATACGGATAAACGGCGGCTTCGGCCGAGGCTGAGGGCCCGCCATTTCCTGCATATTCGGCATTTGGATAATAGCGCCGGCGGCGGGGTTTTGGTTGTTCATCTTGTCCTCATGGGGGGAAGGGCAGGGGGCCGCGGAGTCCGAGCGTGCCGAAGGTCGGAAATGTCTGGTGCCGACTTACCCACTGGAGCATATCACAGCCGGGGCGGCGCATGGGGCGGGCAGCGCGGAGGCCGGGACCGGAGCTTGGCATAAAGCCGAACGGCCCGCCCGCCGGGGGGCGAGCGGGCCGCAGATAGGGCCAGGGCCCGTATCTTCGCTGAGTATCAGCCGATCTCGATGATGTTCTTATACATGCCGAGGAGGCTGATCTTGACCGCCACATCGACGCCGGCGCTGACGGCCGCAGCGCGCGAGCCGCCGCGGAGCAGGATGGCGAAGGTGGAATTGCCGGGCAGAGCAACGGCGTGCTTGCGGTACATCCAGACGGAGCCCGTGCCGTTGTTCATGTTACCCGTGTTCGCACCCGCCGCGTTCTGCGAAACCGCGCCGAACACACCACCACCAGCACCGACCATATGGACGGGACTAATATCCACAGTTGTCTGTGTAAAATCCCAGGAAAGGACGAAATTGTTGATGATGTTGACGAGGTTACCGATGGTCGCAGCGGTATCCGCGGGCAACGCAAACGTCTCGGCGGCGCTTGTACCCTGGTAGATATGGCAGGACAGGCCAAAAACGTCATAGGCGACGCCGGCCGGAATACGGCCGCCTTCCTTCAGAGAAGTTTCTGCTAATGTTAGGGCCGAGCTGAATCCCTGACCCTGCTGCCCCAGGGGGGTCGTGAAAAGGCGGTTGGTGGTGTTCGCAAGCGCCGTAGCGGCGGCAAACCGCTGGGTAGACCAAATTGCTTGCTCGCCGTACCTGAATAAATTCTTCGGCAAATTGAAGGGGACGGGGGGAATACCCTCGCTCGGGGGCTGGATCAAGGGCATACCGGGGGAGCCGTACATGGGTGTCTCCAGAGGGGAGTGCCGATTAGATCGGCAAGTTGGTGGAACGGAGGGAAGGGGCGGCAGGAAACCCTACCGCAATCGGTCAGAACGCCGAGCCTGCGTGCATAAGCGCACCCAGGTCCATGCCGAGGCCGGCATAGGACGAGCCCGGGGTGGTGAGCGCGACGCCGGACAGGTCAGATGTCAGAGCGACACCGGACATATCAGTCGTGAGCGCGACACCGGAGTAGCCGTCAACGGACTGAATGGCCTGCTGCTGGAGCTTGGCAATCAGGGCAACCCGCTTCTCCGGGGGGAGGGCAGCGATCTTTTGGAATCGCTCAAACCCTACCAGACGGATAAGCCAACCGAAGCGATGCCCGGGGCGGCCGACCAAGGGCGAGGGATAACCGGGCATGGCGGAAACCGCGGGGGCGGGGCCGAAACGGCTAACCCACGCTTGCTTACCGGCGACCGCGGCTTGGCCCTCCTCTACGGAGAGGTCCGGGGGCGAATGAGCAGCATCCACGTTGGAGGCGCCGCTGTAGCTCAGGTCAGCGACGCCCGAATCAAAAGGGACGACATCGTACATGCCCCCGTCGCCGGCCTCAATGAAGCCGTCTTCGTAGAGCCCGCCGGCCTCGATAAAGCCGTCCTCATAGAGCCCGGCTGTCTCGAAATCGTCGTCCTCGTCGGCGTCGCCCAGGTCGCTGACCTTCGCGGTCAGGAAACGGTAAACGTCGATGGCCGAACCCGCCAGAAGAGCGCCCACCGCGATTTGATCGCGGATTTGCTGGGAGCCCACCGGAATGAAGCGCAGCGCGGTGGCCGCGACCACACCCGTCAAGGTATACTTGACCGGGTTGACCTTCTCGACAACCCCGGCAGCGCCCGGGATCTTGGAGAGGGTGAACATGGCCCCGTAATGAACGCCGCCGACGATCGCGCCCATGAGCAGAGGAGCAACGTATTGTTTCGCCACCGAGCCCACAACCGGGGCCTTGCCCACAACATTCTCAACCGGCACAGTCAGCCGATTCTGGAACGCGGCGTAGGAATTCCGGCGGACCACAGCGCGACCATTGGGATTGGTGCGCAGCGCGAGCCCGTTGCCGTGGTAGTTGAGCAGCAGGCTGTTCCGACGGCTGGCCGAGCGGCGGGCGCTCCGGTTGCCGTGGTAATTGAGCAGCAGGGTGTTACGCCGGGCTGCCATACGGTTTCGCAGCGCGCGCATGGCGGCATGACTCCGATTCGGATTGGAATTGGTCGTCAAGGCGACGCCATTGCGGCGACGCCGAGTACGGCGGGGATTGCGGGGATTGGACACGAACAGAGCCCCCGAAAGGGGGGCGCCGTTTGTGCGGAGAACGAGAGCCACGGGGACTCCTACGGGGGTTTGTGGTAGGGTGAGAGCATGGTCGCACGCGCTCGCTGGCGTGACAAGCCCCGATAGACCGAACCTGAAACGCCGAGGGCCCCACGGGGGCCCCACAAAGCAGGCAGCATGAAAAGAATAGACGGTTTCCGAAACGACGAAAAGACCGATGACGGCTGGATTGTCGTGAAGGTGAAGCTGCGCCCGGAGTGGGTGGAGGCCCTGCGGACTGAGGCCCTGCGCGAGTCGGAGCAGCTAAACCGAAAGGTGTTTGTCTCTGACCTTATCCGCGACGCGATCAAAGCCTTCATGCTGATCCGCCGGATACTGCCTACCGCGAAGGCGCGCTTTCAGCCGTCAAACAAGAGTGAATTACCATAAGGGCCCGGGATTTCTCCCAGGCCCCGCTCAGTTTTCATTCGGTTTACCTCCTCGTGCTATCGCCATCGGGGCTGGATAGCCCGAACGGACTCTCGATCGAACAGAACGTCTAACAGAATGAGATGCCCACCTTCTGTAGTCGCCATGTTTCGCGGAGGGAACTCAAAATTGTAGTCAGGGCCGTAATTTGCGGCCTCCCCCGCGAGCAGGTCCAGGGCCCGCACCAACCCGTCGGGGGCTCCCGCCGCAGTCACGCAATCGAGGAGACGCTGCATCCTCTCATACCCGAGCAGGTAGCGGCCCCCAGCCTGTAGCGGAACGGAGGCATTGCACGCTTTGAGGAATTTGTATTGATCCCAGGCTTCGGGGCTGTCGGCCCTGCGCAGCGGAACCCGATAGATTGGCATACGATACCAGACGTTATCGGACAACCGCGTGTCTTCGTTCCCTACGGCGACCACGCGGGGCAAGTAAGGCGAAATTTCTCCTCTTGCCGTCAAATCGGAGAGCAGCCGTTTTGACGAATCTCCACTACGTCCATACTCCCGCGTCTGCGTGTAAATGTAGGGCGTGCCGGTCTTTGTCCGGTACACAACGCTAAACGCGCCCTTGCCTACGCGCTCGACAGGAACGTCAAGCCGCCCGTCCGGGTCAGGCTCGGGCAAGCGGAGGATGACATTGCTGCCCCGGCCGAGCAGTCGAACGCTATCCATTAGAGCCTACTCCTGAGTCACGGCGGCCAGCCGCGCAGAGACGACGGCCCAATTGATATGGGGCCAAGTGTTTTCCAAATACCGCTTTCGGTTGGTCCCGTACTGACAATAGTACGCATGTTCCCACAGGTCCATCACCAGCACGGGCACCGCGCCATTGACGCGCTGGGGCAGGTCTGCGTTGGGGTAGGCCACCACATCAGTCCCACCTTCGGGCCGAACGGTCAGCCAAAGCCAACCGGCCCCGAAGAGCGCCGTTCCCCGATCAACCCACAACCGTTGCAGGTCTGTCTCCGTCACGCCAAGCCGGCGCAGCAGCGCAGCCGGGGGCCCCTGCCTGTCGGGAGTCAAATTCTCCCACCACATGTTATGAATGAAGTATTGGGCGGTATTGTTGTAGAGGGGGCCCTGCGTCGGGCCCTGAAACAGCACCGCCTGGGGCGTTGTGCCTGGAGGCATCAAGCTATTCATGCGATTGAAATAGCCCAGGTGATTGTCCTCGTAATGATCTCGGACAGACCGGGCATTGAGCGCCGGATCCAGAGCCCCATAAGCGAAGGGGAGGCGAAAGAAGTCCATCGGCGGCCTCACTTGCGGGTCACGGCGTAGAGCAGCGCGAGCCCCAGGATGGCACCCCCGGCCAGAACTTCCGGGCGCTGGTAGAATGGCTTGACCGCCGGAGGCGCAGGCTCCGCGTCGTCGGCCTCGTCGGCCTCGTCGGCCTTGTCGGCGGCGTTGCCGTCATCCGGCTCGTCGGCTAATTCCGAATCAAGCTCCGCGGCCAAGTCGGCATCTTCCTTTTCGGCGTCGTCCGTGTCCTTCTCAGCCTCGGCCTCCAGAGCGCGGAGGCGCTGCCGCAAGGCATCCTGTTTCGTGCGGGGCAGCTTGCGCCGAAGGGCAGCGCGTAGCCGCTTCTGGCGAGCGGTTAGCTCCTTTCCGCGCGCCTTGCGCTTCTCGATTCGACGGCGTACCACCCGCTCAATCCGCTCCAAGCGACGCTGCGCGCGGGCAAGACGCTTCCGAAGGCGAAACTTGCGCCCGCGGGACGCCGTTTTGATTTCACGCTTTAGGCGCCGAATCTTCGCCTTGAGTCGCGCGATATTCCGGGCCGTCGCTCGGTACGTTATAGGGGCGGCGACCACGGCCACAACGGCCGCTGCCGCTACTACTGGAGCCCCCAGGGGGAGGATGGGCATGGTGCCCATGCGAATAACGGGGGCGTTCATCGGGTGATCCCTGCGACCTCGCAGGTGTACGTTCCCCCTGCGATATAGAGATTGCCGTCTTTATCTACCGCCAGCACGGGCTCAACCCCGTGCTCTTCGCCCATGCGGTGAATATACTTGGCCGGGGACGGCTCCCCGTTCTCCTCTTCTTTCAGGGTGTAGTAGGTGACGTAATAGAGCAAGCCGAGCGGCTGCACAAGTACGTCAGGGTAGTCATTCTTGCTCGCGTGGTGCCCGCCGACATCGCCCGCAAGGTCGAAGAGGGTACAGGTCGGCGCCCCGGGCTTCCACAGATGCTCCCGAGCGTCCCTCCGCGAAGATGGAGAGAGCACCAAATACAAGCGGTGGTGCGGGTGTCGCGGGTCGAACACCAAATGATTGTTATTGTAGTCGTCCGGGGAAATGGCGATCTCGCCCAGGTGCTCCATATCGGGCTTTTCCGCGGCTTCGTCCGTCATTCCGCTGACCCGGACGCGGGGAACCTTGACCCCGGGGAGCGGGTCAATGTGAAGCTCCGTCAAGAGCCCCATTTCGATGACCGGGTGGTCCTTCGACAAGCCGGGCACCGCGACGGGGACAGATCGGTTGGCTTTATAGCCCCAATGTACCTTTCGGTAGACCTCGGCTCCGTTTTCGGAATACTTAGCCATTGGATTTTCCGCTTGCTCTGGTGGCGAGCAAGAGTACCACAAGCGCGGCCCCTCCGGCAACCGCGAGATTACGGGTAAGCCGGGCCCGCTGCCGTTCTACGCGGGCCTCATGCTGACGGCGGGCCTGTTCCCGCTGGTATTCATCCTGACGACCCGCGACAGCGGCGGTTAGCGACATCGCCCCCTCGGCCGCGGTGTCCCGGGCCGCGCCAGCCAAGCGCCGATACAAGGGGCTCAGATATTGGGACATTACTTCCCCCTCTGCGCGTTCACGGCGATCAGGGCCAACAGAGCTACCGCGCCTCCGGCCAGGGCGAGATTTCTAACGAGTTTCGCCCGCTCTCTCCGCAACCGCTGCCTGTGCCGCCTCGCGGCTTGACCCGTTTTCAGCTTGTCGTACTGCTCCCCCGCTGCGGCCCTCAGCGGATCCATTAGCTTGTCGAACGTCTCTTTAGCGGCGGCCTTTGTTCCTTCCTTCACGCGCTCAGCGGTGGTCCTTGCCTCCCCCTTTACGCGCTCCGCGGCGGCGTCGTATTCACGGTCAACGTCCTGTTCGTATTGGTGCTGCCGGAACAGCGCGGCGATGTCTCGCGCAGGCTTGCCCCGCACGATCGCGCCCAGGTAGAAGAGCGCCCGAATAAGCTCCGGGTCATTTATGTTCTTGCCTTCTTCCCCGGCGATTTGCGCTACCGCCTCGGCCGCAGCTTTGTAGATTCCAGCGACAACCCCGGGATTAGACCCGCTGATCTTCGGGGCCTTGAGCAGAAGAGCCCCGGCGTACCCCGCCAACCGTTCACTTTGCAGGTATCGTGCTACCCGCGCTGCGATGTAGGCCGCCCGAACGGTCGCTGCCGCCTCCGACGTAGGGGCAAGCACCGTCGAAGTGCGCCAAGGGAGCATCGTAGAAATCCACTTCTTAGCCCGCGCCGCGTTGATCTCGGCGTGCGCCTCCTCCGGCGAAGTAGAATTCCAGTTATACCTTGCGTTCAGATAAGCGGCCCAGGTGCGTAACAGCGGGCCCGTCACCGGACGAGTAAACGGATTCCATGCCGCGAGGGTCAGAATGTCGGTGGTCTGTGCGCTCATTTCTTTGCTTTCCTTCGCTTGATGGCGACTGCGACCACCACGCCCGTCACGGCGAGCGCGCCCACGGCCAGCCACATTTTCTTTTGTTCCTCTGCGGCTGCCTCGGCCTCCGCGGCGGCACGGGCAGCCGTTTCCTCCTGGCTCTTCATCGCGGCCATCCGGGCCTGCTCTTCCCGCGTCTGCCGGCGGCGACGAGCCCGCTCGACGTAGGACGCCTCCAGGGCCTCGATCAATGCGATACGCGCTTCCAGCTTAGTGCGGTATCGCTTCAAGCGGGCAGGGCCTCGCATGATGCCGAATGTTAGCACCTGCGCCGTTCTGCGGGCACCGGGGCGCTGGCGCCATACGCGAAGCCGAGAGCGGACCTTTTGCAGCCGCCCGCGATACAGGGCGAGCTTCCGGGTGCGCCAGTCCTTCGGTTTGCGGGAGAGCTTGATAACGAAGCCGGGCACCTCTTCGGGATCGGGCAACCCGAGCCGCTTAGCCCAAGCGATTGCCTTCTGCTTATTCATTTTGCGCTTGCGGATCCCCTTGACAAGCGCGATCGTGCCGGCCGTAGCCGCGAGCCCCGCCCCGACAACCCAGCCCACAACGGGCACCGCCGCTGACGCGCCCGCAGCCGCGAGCAGCCCGCCCGCTGCGCCCGCGCCCCCCGCAGCCGCACCCCCGGCCGCAGCCGCGGCCCCGCCGCCGACCAGAGCCGTCCCGATCTTGATCCCCGCCGCGCCCGCAGATGCCGCAGTCGTCACACCCGCTGCGATGTCGGCAGCGCGATCGTCGGGCACCCCCCAGAAATAGGAGGTAACGGAAGGCACGAAGGGCGGGGCAGCTTGCATCTCATTAGCCGCGCGTTTTCTTGATGATCAATGCAGTTAGCGCAAGTGCGATCACGACGCCGCCCGCAATAACTGATTGGGTCAAAGTGCGATAGGTGCGCTGGGCCGTCTCCGTCTCGCGCTGGATGCCCTGCCGGCGCTCAGCGGCGCGCAGCTTGGCTTCCATGACGCGAATTCTACGCGCGATGGTGGGGCGCAGAATGGGGGGCGAGCGCCGCATAAGCTGACGCGCGTTCTTGATCCGGGCTCTCAGGACTTCCGTTTGCTGCGTCGGGTCTGTAATTTGCTCCAGGCCCACGCGCAGGATAGGCGCGTACTCTTTGAGCATCGCCTCGTAATTGGTAGACGAAGACCCGCCTTCGCCGCCCTCGTCCTCGGCGCCCAGGTCGCTGTAGCGGCTTGGAATAAACATGCTCACCTGCTTTTCTTCTGCGTTGCGAAATAGGCCGCGGCACCAACGGCCAGGATGCCCGCGGCAGCCGCGGGGTACACCCAAAGTCGTTTCGGGGGCTCGGCCACGGAGGCGGGCGCCGCCGTAGGCGCCGGTGCTGCTCTACGACGTTGACGGCGGCGGGCCTTCCGTCGCCTTCGGCTTCGGGCGAGGGTCGCCGCAGTCGCGGCAGACGATGTGAGCGCCGTGGTGAGGTCCGCAGCCGCGGAAATCTGCCCCTCAGTTACGGCGCCCAGGCTGTACGCGCTCGGCTGGAACACGCATCACCCCTTCCCCTTGCCTTCCTTCTTGTCCCCGGAAGAGGCCACGAAGAAAATCAAACCGCCCACAACGGCAAGCCCGACGGGAATAGCCCAAGGGGGCAGCCCCTCTTCTGCCGGCTCCTCCTCGGTAACTCCATCCTCGGGCAGCGTCTCCGGCGGGGGCTCCATCGCAGCCTGACGACGCCGACGACCGCGCCGACGGCGTTTCTTTCGGCCCAAAAGCGAAGATGCAGCCCCGCCAGCCGCGGCCGTTAGGGAAAGGGCAGCCGTGCCCGCGGCGCGCAACCGCTCTTGCCGGTATTGCTCCCAAGTGCCGATCTCCGCGGTGATCGCGTTCCACGCTTTCGGGTGAGACTGTGGGGTTAGCTTTGTGCCAACCGGCAGCGAGCGGTGCTGAGAGACGGTAACTTCAATTGTCCCGTCCTTATACTGACGATAGCCCCAGCCGCCCTTTCCGGTAACCGTGCGACTCTTGCTTTGCCCGGACTCGGCCTTGCGTTCTGCCCTTCGCTCTTGACGCTCTCCCTTTCCAGAAAGATCGCCCAGGTATTCATCCAAGGCCCCAAAATCAATTCCGGCGTAGGCGCCGGGCGGGGGCTGACCGTTCACGGGGACGTAAGTACCCCGGGGGGAGAGGGGATAACCCGCACCAGTGTAGTCTTGGGGCGGCTGGGGCGCGGTCGCGTAGGCAGGCAGGTTCGGGTCACCGCGCCGCATCGGCATGGTGCCATCGGGCCCGGTGTACGGGCGGTGAGCGCCTGCCTCCGGGTGGCCCTGCCACGGGTAATGCTGGGGGAGATGCCCCGAAGGCGGCAACGGCTGGGGCGTCTGGACCGCGACCCCCGCGAAAGCCGCTGGATATGGCTGCATCAGGGCGCCGCCTGCGCCTGAGCCCGATTGACCCTCAAACTTATAGAGGGGCACGGTATTCGGAGGCGCGTAGAGCGGCTGCGCGGGCACCTGGGCCGTGATCTGCGCCTGCTGCCCGGTCGGGGGCTGCTGATACAGGGGCACGGTATTCGGAGGCGCGTAGAGCGGCTGCGCGGGCACCTGGACCGTCATCGGGGCGAGCACCGGCTGCTGGGGCTGGGGCTGCTGGGCCGGGGGCTGCTGGTCCTGAATAAGCTGGTATGCCCCGCCCCCGTTGGTGCGCAGCACCTCGCCGCCACCGTCAGAGTCGGGCACATTGGCCTCGCCCCAATCGCCCTCAAACGCGGTATTCGGGCTAAGCCCGCCCTCTAAATCAAAGCCGTAGATACGGGGATCTCCCCCGATGATGGGCTGCTGGGACATTAGGCTTTCCTTCCTGTCGCGGAGGCTGCCGTAGCGGCGGGATCTGCGAAGTTACAGGCGATGCCCGCCAGGAGGCGGGCAGCGGCTTTCTTGGTTTCGGGGTCTGACAACGGACGACCTTTGATTTGCGGGTTCCATTCGGCCAGCCGAGCCTCTAAGTAGACGGCCAGGACATCGGGGGAGTTTGCCACCCCCGCGGCCTTGTTCTGCATCACTCGCTCGATGGCTTCCGTTAGATACCCGCCAAAGGTCGTCAAGAGCTTGACCAGATCGGGCGAAACGCCAAACATGGGGGCTCCGAGTATTACGCTGGTGCCGACTTGGACTTGTCCTTGTCCTTGCCCTTGCCTTTCTTTTGGTATTGCTGGTAGGCGATCAGACCCCCGCCCGCAACCGCCAGAAGAAACAGGGGGTTCATGTAGAAGGGCTTTTCGCCGCCCTCCTCGGAACCGTCCAATTCCTCAGACTCGCCCTCGTCGCCCTCGCTCTCTTCACCCCCCTCCTCGTCGCCCTCAGCCTCAGCCTCGTCCTCGTCATCGCCCCCGTCGGCCTCCGGCGCAGCCCCGCCGCCCTGGGCATAAATGTCAGTGGGCGTAGTGGACTGCGTGGCAGCGGCATCCAGGGGGGTAGAATAGGGGAACGCTTGGAACGCGCCGGAGCTTGCCACCTTTTCCTGCTGGACCATTTGAGCAATCTGACTCTGATACTGAGCCATCTGCTGCTGGTGCTGCTGCTGGTACTGCTGACGCTGGCGAGCGATAGCCAACGCCTGCTGCGGGTTCTGCGCGGCGACCTGCTGCTGCTGGGCAGTCATGGCGGCGATCCGCTGGCGCGCCTCGGCCTCCGCACGCTGACGGGCCACAATGATTGCCTGCCGCTGAGCGCGAAGCTGCTGTAGCCGGATCTTCGCGGGAATCATCCGGCGAGCGCCAAACACGGGCAAAGTCCCCTTGCGGATAACCGTGCCCTCGGGAGCCTCGCCCCGGGCCGCCTTCTCGACGTACTGCCGAGCTACGGTGCCAAGCGTCGCAGCCCGCGACCGAAGTGCGATTTTGATTGCAAGCCGGTAGTCCTTCCGGGGGAAGGCATTGGCCGTCGTCTCTACCGCCGTCTCCCAGGGCTGGCCCATCGACATAAGGCGGACGGTTTCAACGTAGGCTTGCAGCACGCCCCGAGCGAATACCTCAAAGCTCTTGATCTTGGAATCGCCCATCCACTCTTTTGTGATTTCCAGAGAAGCGGGCCACCCGGCTGCGCGGGCCTTCTCGTAGGCCGCTTTCAGGGCCTTCTTCTGCTTGAACTTCTTGACAGCGCGGAAGCGGCTCTTGCGGGCAGCCACAAACTTCTGCTGCGTTTTGGTGAGATCCTTACCCTTCTCCTTCCGACGCTTGATTTGCCGCGCCTTCTTTGCCCGAATGGCGCGCAGCTTGCGCTCAGCTCGCTCAATGCGGCGCTTCAGGCGGCGCTGCTTGCCCGGACTGGCCCCCTTCATATCGCCCTTTAGGCGCTGGATCTTTTCGATTAGGCGCTCGTAGTTTCGCGCGGTCGCGGAAACGCCAAGCTCGCCATAGCCCAGGGCCTCGTCAGCCGCGAGCATGACTACGCCAATCTCGATCTCGTCTATCTCGGTGTCTAAGCGGTCCTGGGGGACCATTCCAAACATATTCACGTTTGACCTCTCGGGTTCATGCGAGTATACAGCCGGCGGCCCAGGCTTGCAAGAGCCGCCGACCGGGAGGCTCAGAGCCCGGCCAACTCGGCCGCGGCTCCGTAAATCCACTCAAAGGCGGCGATCGGCTGGCCCTGGTCGGCCGCAATGTAAGCCTCTCGCCACATCGAGTATTCCGTCAGATCGACCTTATGGCCGAATGGGGTGCTGGCATCGCGCAAAGTCCGCCCAATCTGCCCCTCTTGGATCGTCTGGAGCACTTCAGCGCCTCCCTCCAGGGCCTTCATTAGCCGGGAATCGCGCTCCCGGGCGGCTCTCATGCCCTTGTTCGCAAATTCCTGGCGGCGCTTAGCGCGCGCCTCGTTCATGCGCCGAAAGGCAGCCTCGACGGTATTGTGGTTCACCCACTCGGCAATCTCAACGCCTGCGCTTCCCATTTGACTCTCCCTTCTTGCGTCCGGTTACGGACGCCGTGATACCCGCGACCACCAACCCCACGATCAGCGTAGGGACCAGGGTACGGGGGTGTAACTTTGCCGCTACCTCGGAGACAACGTGGTGAACGAATGGCTTAGGGGCCTTGCCCTTTTCGGGTAGCTGCGAATTCAACGTGAGGGGCGCATCGCCGGGACCGCTAAGCTCCGGCAGCGCGACCCGCCCGCCGTTCTGTCGGGCTGCCCCCACAACGTCCCATCCGAGGGGCACGCGAGCCAGCGTTGGCTCTGCGTACAGCCATTTCTTCGGCGTGTAGGGGGGATAACCCACAATGACGTAAATATGCGTCCACTGGCCTCGCTTGCGCGATGTGCCCTCAACCCACCGGATTAGCTTGCCTTGGGGGCTCTTGCCCGAAAGGACGTAGCGCCAGGGCAGCTTGCACGACTCGTACAGGGCGGCGAGCAAGATCGCCATATCGTCGCAGTCGCCGTAGCGATCTTTCAGGGTTACGACGGGATCTTTCAGGCGCTCGCCGGGCTCGTTCATATAGTAGATTTGAGTCTGAACCCAGGTCAAGAGCGCCGCGGCCTGCGCGCGGTAGTCGCGGGGCGGCACCCCAGCGTCCCGAATGATATTGACTGCCAGGGTTGCGATGTCGTAGTCCCGACCCCCCTTCTCCGCGATCTCGCGGAGAGCGGCAATCCGGGCCGCGTCCCCCTTGCCCTTCCAGTCGGGCAGGTGGTAGACCTTTGTAGTCGCGTCGAGATTGACCCGCTTGGCTACGAATTCGCCCAGGCGGTCGATCTCGCCCATCGGGACGGTCATGCCGCACCCCCCGCGGGCGCCGGGGCGGGGGCAGCCGCGATAGCCGCGGGGGCCGCGGGGGCTCTCTTCTTGCTCGCGCGCAGGGCGAAGATCGCGCCCAACCCGAGCACCAGCACACCCCCGCCCACGGCAAGCGGAATCCAAAGGGCCTGCCGCTTCGCGCGGGCTAATGCGGCCCGCCGACGTTGCTTCTGGCGCTTCGCCTTGCGCTTGGCCTTCTCGGCCTCTTCAGCCGCGACCGCGGCTACATCTTCCGCGGTGCCGGGGGCCGGGACGGCCTCGGACCAGTCTGAGGGCGCGAACATGCCGGAAAGGTTTGAGGGTTGAAACTGCACGGGTACTCCAACAGACAGGTTCGACCCTGTATGCCACAGGCGCACCCAGCAGTCAACCCCCGGTCAATTCACTTCTTTTTCTTTCCCGCGGGCTTGCCTGCCGGCGCCGGTGCGGGCGAGGCGGGGGCGGGGGCGGGCGCACTGGCGCGGGCGCGAGACTCCCGTAGATCGTCCGCCGCGGCCATCTCCTCCTCGTCGGCGTCGTCCTTCCCGATGTCCAGTCCGAACACAGCCAGCCCGTTTTGCAATTCCTTGTCGAGCCCCGGCACCCGGTCTACCGGCGCCACGAACACGACCGCACGGGTAAGCTGAGTCGGCACGTTGCGGGGTAGGCTCTCCAGAGCCGCGAACTGCGCGTCAATCTGGATTGCGATGCTGTCCTCCAAGTCGTCGCGCTGCTCTGCCGGGAACTGCGACAGAATTTGCTGCACCATGCTCGCCTTGACTAATGCAATAGCCTCGTAGGACGGGTTGATACTGCGCGTCTCGACCGTAATCCGGGTCCAGCCTACCGGCAATTCCGGTGCCTCGTCTTTCGGGGTGAACTCCTCCAACACCGCCTCGTCATCGGCGTTCAGAGTAACCCCCGAAATAGAACAGACCACTTTGCTTTTTTCCATGCTACTCTGCCTTTCCGATTTCTCGGTATTTGCGGTCATACTCTAAAGTATCGGCAAGGTCGGACCACCCGACCGCGCTGCTAACGGATGCGATATTTTCGGCCAGGAGCCGGCTGTCCCGGTGAGACAAGCTGGGCAGCACATCCATGACGGCCTGAGTCAAGCCCCCAACGGAACGCAAGAAACCCAATATCTTACCGCCTTCTGACTCCATCGTGGCTTCCAAGAGCTTCACGCGGTCTGGTTGAGAGGCCCCCGGAATTCCAAACCCATTAGACCAGTTGTTCACAAGGTAGTAGAAGGCCACGCCGCCGGATTGCCGAATTTCCGCCTCCTTGGCTTCCCGCACGTTCTGCTCGATGTCTGCGCGCTTTACGTCGCTCGTCGGGACGGGCTCTCCCCAAAAGTTCTCGGCCGCGGCCTCTTCGGGGGATGCGCGGGTTGGCTCCACGCGGACGGGCTCGGGCTTAGGTAGCAGATTGCGTAGAAGCTGATCTACCGGAACGGGGTCTGCCGGGGGGTACAGCACATGGGAGGAGCCCAGCGGGCCACTGGCTACAAGCCGCCGCAATAGATCCGCAAGATCGCTCGGGCTGCCCTCCAGTGTAATTCTAATGGTATTACTCATTTTCACCCTCCTCGGCGTTATCTTCGCCCTCGCCCTCGCCCTCGTCCTCGTCCTCGTCCTCGTCCTCGTCCTCTTCACCCTCGTCCTCCTCGTCATCGGTCAGGCCGAAATTGAAGTTATCGGGGACCAGGGGGTGCGCGGCCAGAATTTCGATCAGCTTATCGG
>Ga0194116_10003534_pt1 | contig 18725 bp, 16 predicted proteins | sample TA2MahsurfametaG_4_FD_148617 | JGI IMG/M metagenome (GOLD analysis project Ga0194116, IMG submission 148617) | Freshwater microbial communities from Lake Tanganyika, Tanzania - TA2015008 Mahale S9 surface | ecosystem: Environmental > Aquatic > Freshwater > Lake | place: Tanzania: Lake...
GACCATCACGATGTATGAAAAATTGAAGGCTTGGGTAAATCAAGGCGGAAAATTACTTTATTTAGGTGGAAACGGCATCAATTGCAGCGTAGAGCTTCATGACTATGCCATGACTGTCTACGACATGGATCTTTCCGATTGGTTACCGCACCGCGCGTATACCGGAGAGGGTGCTCTGATACCGAGTCGCTTTGGACTCCGACACGAAACAGAAAGCACCCTGTTAGGTGTGGTGATGAGCTTTGCCGGTATGGGAACTGGCGCACCGTACGAAGTGCTTGAGCCAGAGCATCCAATCTTTGCAGGCACTTCGCTAAAGAAAGGCGAACACTTCGGCTTTGAAACTCTGGCAGTGCGTTGTCCGGGTGGCGCTTCTGGACATGAAACGGACAAAATTGATGCCTCCAGCCCAGCAAATACTCAATTGCTTGCGCGTGGAATCAACGGACCAGGTGCTGGAGCGGATTTAGTGACCTACACAACTCCTACAGGTGGTTTGGTTATCAGCGTTGGATCGATCAACTGGGGAGCTGGATTACCTATAGATGACACGCTCTCGACAATTACTCGGAATATGTTCGCACTCGCACTTGGCACAGGGACGTTATCCAAATAATTAGCGTTTTTGTTGAACCTGCTCCTAGCCTAAGTGTTTAATGAGTGAGAAACTCCCTTCATGAACAAATCCATCAACGCCACCATCACAAAAATCGAGACCGTAGCCGTCAATCCAGTTGTCCACCCTTCACTGGTTGTTCAAGGAGCTAGTGGTACCCACGATAAGTCCAACTTTCTAATTGTGCGGGTAACAACGTCTGCAGGAGTAACCGGAATTGGTGAAGTGAGTGGAACTTTGGGCTGGAGTGGCGAAGATAGCGGTACTGCTGAGCATGCGATTCGTCACGCTATAGCGCCGAAATTGATTGGCCAACCATTGGCACCTGTCGAAGGGTTACAGGCTTTGATGGAGATTGCCCTCGCTGCTAGTCCATTTACAAAGGCAGGAGTTGCTACCGCGCTCTGGGATGCATACGCCAGGACGTTGGATATTTCGATGGCAGAGGCTCTGGGTGGCGCTATCAGAAAGACAATCCCAATCAAGTTCTCGCTTAGTGGCAATAAAGATCGAATCAAGCAAGTTTATGAGACGGCAACAAAAATGGGTTTTCATGCCTTCAAACTCAAAATAGGTAAGGATCCCGTTGATGATGGGGATCGATTTGCATATGCTCGTAAATTAGTTGGTGAGCACACCTTCCTGGGGACAGATGCCAATACTGGATATCGCCGAAGCGAGGCGCGCCTTGCTGTCGAATTGATGCGCCCTTACAAACCTGCATTCTTAGAGCAACCCGTTGCGGCAGGAGATTTGCAGGGTATGCATGAATTGAAAGAGCTCGGAATACCGGTAGTTGCCGATGAGTCAGTTTTTCGGTTGGAGGACTTGGTAGCAGTTCTTCGTGCAGATGCAGCTGACGTTATGAGTATTTACGTGGGCAAGAGTGGTGGACCGAATAAAGCCGTTCAGATGGGTCGGATTGCCGATGCTTTTGGGCTTGATTCCGTTATCGGATCTAATGGAGAATCAGGAGTTGGTGCGGCAGCGCAGTTACAGGTCGCAGCGGCGATGCCCGGATTATCCATGCGCTTTCCTTCAGACATCATTGGGGAGTATTACTATTCCGATGGAATCTTGGAGACACCGCTGGATAGCGATGGGAAGGTAGTGCGTTTGCCGGACGCGCCGGGTCTTGGGGTTGCTCTTAAACCAGAGATTTCTGCCAATTTCAAGTAGTCCAGCAAAGTGAACCTAGGACGTTATTTTTCCGTTATCAAAAACGCTAAAAATGTTAGTGAAAAGGTTAATTTTTTGTTCATTTGATTACTAGCCCCGGCCTATTTCCATGGCTTAAGTTCACGCCAAGTTCGCTACTAAGCAAGCCGCCCGGGCTTGTCGCGGTAGGGAGAGTTACCCAAAAGGGGGAAGCATGAAAAAAGCAACCCGAAAGGGTTTAGCGCTTGCAATAATTTCAGCGTTAGCACTTTCGCTTACATCAGTACCGGCTTTCGCTTCAAAGAAGCCGGCAAAAAAACCAAAACCAACGGCCACGAAGAAAGCAGCCCCAGCAAAACCAACAGTGCTGCGCGTAACGCGTATGGGCGATACCTCGCAGGCTTTCGGTCCTACACGTAATAGCTCGGGAAATGATCACTTCATTAACTTTTTACTCTTCTCGAACCTCGTGAAGATTGCGCCAGATGAGAAGACAATTCTTCCTGACTTAGCTACCAAGTGGTCGTTCTCTAAGGATGCTAAAGAAATCACTTTTGAACTTCGAAAAGGCGTCACTTTCCACGATGGCTCACAATTCACAGCAGCCGACGTAGCAGACACAATTGGCCTTGCGTGTCGACTCACAACCGTGAATTACATTGGATACAAGCCTGATCGTTGGCTTGAGGTTGAAGGATGCGCAGACCTCAAGGACAAATTGACTGGAGTGCCTTCAGGCGTGACAGTTGTTGACCCGTACAACATAAAAGTAAAATTGACAAAGGGAAATGCCCAATGGGTTCGTTATCTAACGGACGCGGTCTACTCAATTATTCCGAGTGAGGTTCACGTTGGAATAGAGAACAAAGAGTGGGCAATCTCAGACTTTGTTGTCGCAGAGCCAATCGGAACTGGTCCATACAAGTTGACTAAGTTCAAGCGCAATCAATATATGGAGTTCGACGTAAATCCAAAATACTTTGGACCTAAGCCTGCGATAAGCAAGATTTTCTGGTTAGTCAATGTGAAGCCAACAAACGTGTTGCCTCTACTCCAGAAGAATGAGCTTGATTTGGCGATTGATATTGATGTCACCAACGAAGAGCAAATTCAGAAGCTCACAACTCATAATGCCGTTTGGAACAACACTGTCGCAGCCCAATTCTTGCAATTCCGCGTGGATCATCCAGTGTTTGGCGACAAGAAAGTTCGTCAGGCAATTACGTATGCCTTTGACCGACGCTCCGTGCTCAAGAGCGTTTTCAATGGTAAGGGTGAAATTCGTTGGATGTTCCCAGGATTCGACCAAGATCGAGGAAATCTCAACAAGTTCGAGTTCAGTCCTGAGAAAGCGAAGGCGTTGTTGAAGGAGAGTGGAGTGGATTTGAAGAAAGAGTTCACCATTATTTACTCGCCTCTAACTGATCCAGCATGGCCAAAGATTGTTCCGATTTTGAAGCAACAACTTGAAGATGTTGGCTTCAACGTAAAGCTAGATCCAGTTGACCAGGCTGCATGGGCTGCTGCAACTCGAGTCACTGATGGTGCAAAGGCTGCGTACGCGATGACGCTAAATTCGGGTGGCTCACTCGGACTTGGCACAGCTCGTGGTTCCGGATTCTTCAACTGCAAATCTCCGACGTTCTCTTGGTACTCCAAGTGCGATATCCCTGATTTGTACGCAAAACTCTTCGAGGAAACTGATCCAAAGGAATCAGATAAAATCGAAGATCAGTTGGCAAAGATTATCCAGGAAGAAGTTCCTTTCTTTACAACCTGGACAAAGCAGACTCTCAATGCCGTAAGTAAGAATTTGGGTGGACAGTTCAACCTCTATCCAAATGATCGCGATTCAGCAATGGGAATCACCGGCTGGACAATAAAGTAAAGATATCTGGTTGATGTTGAAGTGCATGGGAGTTGTTGCGTAAACGACCCCCATGCACTTCTTAAAAGTTTGTAAATAGGTTTTTATCCGCTTGGGATTGGGAGTGATTAAAAGTGCTAGGACAGATAGTTCGGAGAATCTTTACCGGAGCCATCGTTTTATGGATTACGACGACGCTTATCTATCTAGGACTAGGACTTGCTCCAGGAGATGAACTTGATGCTCGACTTGGCCCTGAGGTAGCAGCTACTTTAACCCCCGAAGATGTCCAAGCGATGCGAGCTGAACTAGGTCTCGACAGGGCATTACCAATAAGATATGCGATCTGGCTCTCAAAAGTAGTTCAAGGTGATCTCGGGTATTCGTCTTCCGAGGATATGAATGTGACAGAGGTTCTCAGACAGCGCGTTGGCGCTACTGCGATGCTTGTAGCAGTAGCTCTCTTTTTTGGGACGATTTTTGGAATTCTGATTGGTATCTGGGCGGCCGTGCGTGAAAACACTTGGGTAGATTACATATTGGGCTCTATACCAATCTTTATTGCAGGAATTCCTGGATTTATTCTTGCTCTATTTTTTATCTACACCATAAGCGTCAAACTGGATTTGCTACCCACTAGTGACATGCACGATTTGGGTGATGAATCATTTTTAGACTTGGTAGAACACATGATTTTGCCCGGTTCCGTATTAGCAATTGGACTTGCAGCCCAACTGATCAGATATACACGCGCTAGTATGTTAGATGTCCTTAACTCAGAATTCATGGTTGCAGCAAGGTCCAAGGGAATTAGTAACCGACGGGTTATATATCGCCATGCTTTCAGAAATGCTCTGATACCAGTCATAAGTGTCGTAGGTATGCATCTGCCTGAAGTGATTGCAGGCGCAGTCATTACAGAAACAATATTTAATTGGCCAGGAATGGGCCAATTAGCAGTGCGAGCTGCAAATTATCGGGATATCACAATGGTGATGGGTATCGTACTTGTAGTGGCCGTGACTGTTGTTATCTCTAATTTATTGACAGATATTGCATACACGATCGCAGATCCCCGGGTGCGCCTTGGCTAAGACATCGAATTCCCTACTTAGAGAGGCCGTAAGACGGTTTGCTTCGTACAAACTCTCAATTGTTGGTTTAGTGATAGTTGGTGTCGTTACCATCATGGCGTTTTTTGCTTCGAAAATTGCACCGCTCGGACCTACAGAAATCAACCTTGAGGCCGTGGGTCAGGCCCCGGGAGGAGTGTATTTACTTGGTACTGATGACGTAGGCAGAGATGTTTGGGCACGAGTCATTTTTGGTGCTCGTACATCGTTGACCGTAGGAGTCGGTGCGGTCTCAATAGCCTTGCTCATTGGGATTTCAGTCGGCCTTGCCTCTGGATATTTCGGCAGATGGATAGATACGATTTTAATGCGAATCACAGATGGATTCATGAGTGTTCCACCGCTGATTCTTATCATTGTTTTCATAGCAATTGTAGGTCCAAGCCTTCTGAGCGTCATTCTTGTCATTGCACTAACAACATGGCCAACTTCGGCTCGCGTTGTGAGAGGGCAGGTGTTGACTTTGCGTGAGCAAGAATTTCTAGTTGCGGCCAAGGTTATTGGTGTAAGCGATTCAAAGGCTGTATTTGTTCACATTTTTCCAAACCTCCTTGGACCGCTCTCAGTTGTGGCTACTTTTGGAATTGCCAGTGCAATTCTGATCGAGGCCGGACTTTCATTTTTAGGTCTTGGGGTTCGGCCGCCTACATCAAGTTGGGGACAAATGGTTAACCTCGCTCAACAGCCGGACATACTTTTAGACAAGATTTGGATTTGGGTTCCTTCGGCCTGCATGATTGTGATTACAGTTCTAGCAATCAATTTCATTGGTGATGGACTTCGTAAAGCTGTTGATCCTAAGTCGGTGCGATGATGAGCAAATTACTTGAAGTCTCTGATCTACGAGTGGAATTCAATTCTCGGCAAGGTCACGTTAAGGCTGTTCGAGGCTTGAACTATTCAATTGATGAGGGTCAGGCAATGGCCCTAGTTGGCGAATCAGGGTCGGGCAAAAGCGTAAGCGCGCTTGCGCTTCTGAATTTACTGCCAAAGAAAACTTCGAAGATTAGCGCTGGAAGTATTAAGTTTCGGGGACAGGAGTTAGTCGGACTATCCGAGCGCGAGATGCGCAAATTGCGCGGTGGCTCTATTGCAATGATTTTCCAAGATCCTTTGACCAGCCTCAATCCAGTTCTCACTATCTCCCAACAGATCGTGGAGCAATTAGAGGAACATGGAAAAGCCAAAGGTCGCTTAGCTGAAAAGAGAGCAATTGAGCTCTTGGACTTAGTTGGCATTCCAGCTCCCGAGCAAAGAGTCAATCAATATCCACATCAACTTTCAGGTGGAATGAGGCAGCGAGCCATGATTGCTATGGCACTTTCTTGTGAACCAACTCTGTTGCTTGCGGACGAACCCACAACGGCTTTAGATGTCACCATTCAGGCTCAAATTCTCGAGTTAATTGCACGTCTTCAAAAGGAATTAGGAATGAGCCTTCTGCTGATAACTCATGATCTCGGTGTAGTAGCCGGGTTTACTGAAAAACTTACGGTCATGTATGCCGGCAGCGCGGTCGAACAGGGGAATACTGCTGAAGTGCTGGCAAATCCGACACACCCTTACACAGTTGGATTGTTGCGCTCGATTCCAAGGCTTGATCGACCACGTGAGGGTCTGCTTGTGCCCATTCCTGGAATGCCACCGGATATGACCAGGACATCCGAAGGGTGTCCGTTTGAGCCACGGTGTGATTTTTCGCAGGATAAATGCTCGGGCGATATTCCGGTTATGACACCTGTCTTCGAAAACCGCTCAGCGGCTTGCTTCTTTCCTCAGCTAAATAGCCACGCTGGGCAGGTGAATTCATGAATAAAGTTATTCTTAAAATAGAGAATTTATCCATTCGATTTCCTATGGGTGGCTCACTCTTCAGAAAAGCGAAAAATTACGTCCATGCAGTAAATGACGTCTCTCTTGAAATTGCTAAGGGGGAAACCTTAGGACTTGTAGGTGAATCCGGTTCAGGTAAAACAACAGTTGGTCGGGCAATCGTAAGAGTCAACCATCCTCATAAGGGTTCCATAATTCTTGACGAAGAGGAATTACTTGGTAAATCACCGAAAGAGATGAGGCCCCTACGACGTAAAGTGCAAATGGTATTCCAAGATCCTTACTCAAGTTTGGATCCCAGACAGTCAGTCCGCCAAATCTTAACTGAGCCACTTATCACACACAATTTGCCACTGAAGAATTCGGCGGGTGAAGATCGTGTCGAGGAGCTCCTAACTTTAGTTGGATTAGATCCTGCTTTTGCCAGCCGGTACCCTCATCAATTCTCTGGAGGACAACGTCAACGTATTGGTATAGCGAGAGCACTAGCCGTAGAACCAGAATTGATTATTTGTGATGAGCCCATCAGTGCTCTTGATGTTTCCATTCAAGCTCAAGTTGTGAATCTGTTAGAGTCTTTGAAAGAAAAGCTTGGAATTGCCTATCTATTTATCGCGCATGATTTGGCGGTAGTCAAACACATTTCAGATCGAGTAGCTGTGATGTATTTGGGTGGCATAGTTGAAATAGCAGACTCAGAGGAACTTTATAGAAATCCACGCCATCCCTACACTCGTGCTCTGCTTTCCGCGGTTCCAGTGCCCGACGCAAACGTTGAAAAGTTGAGACAACGCACGATTCTCAAGGGGGATATTCCAAGTCCAACAAATATGCCACCGGGATGTGCTTTTAATACACGATGTCCACTCCGCGAAAAGTTGGGAAATCCATCGATTTGCGTGGAGCAAAGACCTCAACTAGTGAGTATTTTAAATTCAAAAAAACACGAAGTTGCTTGTCATTTCCAAGAGGAAAACAGTTAGGAAATCATCATGCCAATTATTGGGTACGTTTCAGATGAGCACTATCTTGCAGTTAGCGATGTGAGTGTTGAGTTTACAGTCGACGGCAAAGTTGTCGACAGTTGTAAGTCTTACATGAGCGGAGCGATTGAGACCGACCTAAAGCCTGGTTCTTACCGCATGACACTCGGAAAGCCAGGATTTGGTTCTAAGCACGTTGAGCTTACTCTCCCGGTTAGTGAGCCAATAAAGTTTCGGTTGCTTTCTGATAAGTTGATTGGGTACATGTGGCCCAAATGGTCCACTTCTGGAGAGCAATCAACAATCCGGATTAACTCCACTACTTCTTGCCGTGTTGAGCTGTTCAGATATGGTTTGAAGAAAGAGTCGCATGGTGTAGTCACTTGGTTAGACGAACACGGCCCTCGAGCCATGGTGCAGATGCTTCCAGATACTGATTTCACCCAGAGTGGAGTGCAATTCAATAAGGTCGGGTTCCCCAGTCCACTGATGACTTGGCGAATAAAGGCACCGGAGAAGTCGGGGCTTTATTACATTCATCTAAATAATGAGGGTGGAGAGTTCTTCTCAATGCCTTGGGTTGTCGCCCCGAAGAAGCCAAAAGCCAAGATTGCTCTGTTGGCAGCTACTAATAACTGGAATGCGTATAACAATTTTGGTGGTCGAAGTAATTACATAAACGATAACGGACTCCCTGATAAACCGACAATCAATTCACGTCAAGACCTTGCGCGCTATTTAGGTACTGCACGCACTCAGATGTATCCAAATGACACTTATCCGCCGCTCTCCTTCGAGCGCCCTGAAATTCACAATATGGTATTCGAGCATGAACAAGTTTCAGATCCGATGGTTGGTCGCATGGCCTCGACGCTCGCTCCTGGGATGTGGCGCTTACTTGGCTGGCTTGAACGTGAAGGCTATGAATATGACGTATATAGTGATGCTCACTTGCGAGACGGCACACTTGATTTAGATCAATACAAAACGCTTCTTACCGAAATGCATCCTGAATATTGGTATCGGGAGGAATACATTCGAGTTCGAGATTGGGTCTTTAACCGTGGCGGACGGTTTATGTACCTTGGCGGTAACGGTATTGATTGTGAAGTCGAATATATCGACGATACTAAAGTCCGTTATTTAACAGACCATAATGGAGCGGGAACCGATATGGATGTTTGGCTAAACGGTAAAGAGCGTAAATTCGACAATAGATTCCATAAGACGTTCGAATCACCTGCACCATTGGTCGGCGTGATCTTTGATCACGTGGGCGAGGGAACATCAGCCCCATATAAAGTGACAAACGCTAAGCACTGGATCTTTAAAGGTACTGGTCTGCGCGACGGTGATCTCTTCGGCGAGAAAACGCTCCACGAGCGTGTGCCTGGTGGGGCTTCGGGTCACGAAACCGACAAGCGAACGCCAAACACCGGAGAGGGATTTATCGGCCTAGCCATGGGGCAGAATCCAGGTGAAAATGGTGGCGCTGAAATGGTCTATAAAGATTTCCCCGGTAACGGTGGTGAAGTCTTCTCGACTGGTTCAATAACTTACATTTCAGCTCTTCTTGTCGACGAGAAAGTCTCCCGAATTACCAAGAACGTTATTAATCACTTCCTACGCGACTAAATGTAAGGAGACCATCATGATTGTTGATGTACATACCCATGGGCCAACCCATAAAGATAAGGTTCCGCCTTCTGAGATGAAAACTTACTCAGGTTGGCACTCTGGTCCACCTGTAAATACGACCAACAGTTGGGCTGATTACGAGAATGGCATGGAGGCAGCCGACGTTGCCGTTGTCTTCAACATCCATGTTCCAGATACTAATCGGTTCGTGGGCACCCCTGACGATAAGGATCGAATAAACGATTCGATTTATGAGTTCACACAGGCGCACCCACACCGAATTGGGTTCTTTTCAGTTGACCCTAATCGCCACGATTGGATTGAAGAATTTGATCGTTGTGTTGCGTTAGGCATGAAAGGTATGAAACTTGGCGCAAACTATCAACGCTTTGATCCGCTGGGTCGAGAAGCCCTGCGGCTCTATGCCAGAGCTGAGAAACACAACCTGCCTATCGTCTTTCACACAGGAACTTCACCCGTGCGAGAGGCCCCTTTGCTCTATTCGCATCCAACAGTGACTGACGAAGTAGCAATGCGCTTTCCTGATCTCAAGATTGTGATGGCGCATATTGGCCACCCATGGGTTTGGGATACGGTGGCAGTTATCCGTAAACATCCAAATGTTTACGCGGATGTATCAGCGATCTATACCCGGCCGTGGCAGTTGTACCAAGGTCTTATTTTTGCCTCTGAGTGGGGCACGATGCATAAGTTGCTCTTTGGCTCAGACTTCCCAGTGACCACTCCGGCATACGCAATGGAGCGACTACGGGCTGTCAATGACATTCTCGAAGGAACCAAATTACCTCGCGTCTCTCTCGAACAGATTGAGAACATCATCCATGCCGACGCTTTGGGTCTTTTAGGATTAGAAGACCCGCGCAAGAAGAAGTAATTAGGGTTGAGCAAGATGAACGTTTCTGCAAACCAAAGTATCCGCACCTATAAAGATGGTGGGCACTATCGAATCGAAGTTCCTTCGATAGAAGGCCCAAAGGTCTTCGAGGCGTTGGTTCGCGAGACAAAGAACTTGGGTGTAACCCTTAATCGGATCTCTCAAGGTAGTGGTGGAATGCTCTTACTTAAGAGCGAGATCAAGGACATGGTCCAACTTGCCGCGTCAGAGCAGATTGAAATCTGTCTCTTTGTTGGACCAAGAGCGGGCTTTGATATCGGAGTGCTTGCGCATACCGGGAGCAAGTTCGCGGGCTACTCTTCGATTCGCGGTAATGCGCAAATCGAAGCAGCAGTAGCCGATGTAGATCGGGCCCTGGAGTTTGGGGTTCGTGGTTTCTTGATAGGCGACTTGGGTCTCCTGAAGGTCTTTCGGGAGCGTCAGGCGAAGGGAATCTGGCCTCAGAATATCCACTGGAAAGTGAGCGCTTACGTACCAGCAGCTAATCCGCCGATGGTCAAGCTTCTTCAAGAATTGGGCGCAAGCAGCGTCAATATTCCATCGGATTTAACTCTCGAACAAATCCATGAGATTCGTAGCGAAGTCGAGATTCCACTTGACATCTATGTAGAGACAATGGATGCCAGCGGTGGAACGATTCGAATTGTTGAGATGCATGACTTAATCCGCGCAGGCGCTCCATTGTGCGTCAAATTTGGGCTTGCAAATGCAAAAACACTTTATCCCGCAGGAGCCCACACGACTGATGAGGCAGTGAAGATTGCTATTGCTAAGGCGCGCAGAGCGGCAGTGGCAAAAGAGTGGCTGGAGCGGCTCACCCCAGACTTAATTCAATCGTTAAACACCGACTCAACCGCAATCCCGGAGGCCTAAATGTCATCACGCTTGTTTGCCGAACATAACAGGGAAGATATAAAAGCTTTTGCTGCAGCGGGCGGAATGGTGATTGTTCCAATCGGAGCCATAGAGCAACATGGCCCACACCTACCAGTCTGGGCTGATACTTTGCAGGTTGAACACATAACTCGTTCCGCAAGTAAACTCGTTTCGAGCTCTGTTCCAATTCTTGTTACTCCAACATTGCCCTTTGGCTCCTCCGATCATCACCTGCCATTTGGTGGCACCATCTCACTAGACACAAAAGTTTTACTCGACGTTCTGATGAATATTGGTCGCTCTCTCAACAAATCCGGTTTCAGGAAAATCATGTTCATAAATGGCCATGGTGGAAATCATGAGATTTTCCAACTTGCTGCACGCGATATCGCTTTGCAACTAAATATCCATGTTGCTGCCGCCTCCTGGTGGTCTGTGGCCTGGAGTCGCATCAAGAAAACGGGTGCTTTTGATTATGGTCGTGTTCCAGGCCATGCCGGAGCTTTTGAGACAGCTATGGTCAAGGCAATCGCACCGCATTTAGTTGGCGGTAATCCGCCTCCATCACTCTGGCCCGACAAGGATTCGTTGACTAAACGTGATTCATGGATAGCTCCGATGCGGGTAGAACTTGCTGGTTCTTGGCAGAAAATGAATGGCTATGGCGATAATCCAGGAACTATTCCTGATGAGCTAGGCAAGGAACTGCTCCAAATGAGTATCGAAGCAGTTGCAGAGGCAATTGAAAACTTCTATTCAGCAACGGTCAACGCAGACAAGGAGTAGCCATCTGATGCATCGGGTTGAAAGAAATTTCTCTCAAAGCAATTTCACTCCAGATTTGCCACCAGTTTTTGAGATTGAATCCGGCGATCGAGTTGTGTTCTCCACCCACGACGCTCGAGGCGGAGCACTTCTGGATCATCGACCGACCGCAACAGCCTTCCCGTTACCTAAGCCAACGCCAGGTAAGGGAAATCCCGTTACGGGTCCGATTTCGATTAAAGGAGCTAAACCGGGGGATGCTCTGTTGGTCCATATCCTCTCAATCAATTGTGATGAATTTGGTTGGTGTGGTGGCCATGCCCATGCTGGCGCTGTTAATCCTGGGCGAGTGCCTGAATCACTGGGCAGAATTTGTGAAGTTTCACCAAAAGGCGTGGTTTTTTCCCCCGAGATAACAATTCCGCTCAGGCCAATGATTGGTTGTCTAGGCACTGCCCCGCTGGCAAGTGCATCAACGGGAATCGCTGGACGCCATGGCGGGAATATGGATCAGACGGTGGTCCGTAGTGGAGCCTCGGTCTTATTGCCAGTCTTCGTTGACGGGGCGCTCCTATATATAGGCGATATTCATGCTGCTCAGGGAGATGGTGAGATCTCCGGGGTAGGGCTCGAGATTCCCGCTGAAGTCACCGTTGAGGTCGAATTGATTCCCGGAGCTGCCCCAGAGTGGCCATGGCTTATCGATGAAGAGCATGTCATGGTGTTATGTGTTGACGAGACCTTTGAAAAGAGTTCTTATCTAGCTATTGATCAAGCGATGAAACTTCTTGAAACCCAACTTAATCTTGCTCCTGCGGATGCGCTTGCGCTTCTCTCAATTGCGGGAAATGTAAAAGTTGGAGCTTTTTATGGTTCACCACACGTAACTACGCGGTGTGAGATTCCGCGACACTTGAAAGTTGCTCCACTAGGCCTACGGTTAAGACATAAATGATTATCGATGTGCATAGCCATGTGATGTGGTACCCAGATCATATAGCAGAGGAGTTTGCATCAGAAGCCCTTGCTTCGAAGTTGGTAAAATTAGAAATGTCGGGGGGCAAAGCTCATGTAGGGTCGCTCGATCTACACTCTTATGATTCAACCCCGGAGCAACACTGGGCGGCGTGCAAAGACACCGCTGACCGCACGGTTGTCTTCGGTCTGCAAGCAAAAGCCGTGGGGGTTTGGGTTCCAAACGATGTTATCGCCAACTATGTCGCGCAACATCCAGAGAAATTAGTGGGTTGGGCCTCAGTTGATCCTTCGCAATCAGGCCATATTGAAGAGTTGCAGCGTTCCGTACACGAACTAGGCTTACGCGGCTTAAAAGTGGGTCCGGTATATCAACATTTTGACCCTCGGGATAAGAGTTACTGGCCAGTCTTTGAATTATGTGAAAAGTTGAACGTGCCAGTGATTTGGCATCAAGGAACCTCCTTCCCCAGCAAAGGGAATTTGAATATTTCCAACCCGCTTGCCTTAGAGCCCATTTGCATGGCCTTTCCAAAACTTCGGATGATTGTTGCGCATATCGCCCATCCATGGGAGACCGATTTGATTGTGCTGATGCGTAAGGCGCCCAATCTGTACGCAGATATCTCCGCCGTTCACTATCGACCCTGGCGATATTGGAACACGATGATTACTGCTATGGAGTATGGAGTAACGCATAAGTTGCTTTTAGGCTCAGATTTCCCTTCTGCTTCAGTCGACCAGGTTATCGCTGGTTTGCGCAATATTAATCAAGTGGCTCAAGCCCCTGGTATGCCACAAGTGCCAGAAAAAATCATAGACATGATCATCCAAGAAAATTGGAAGCGTGCATTACCGGAATTGGGTGTGTAATGTCGAAAATTAGACAATTACGGACTCATTTAATCTTGATGGAGCGCAAGAAGGAAATGCTACCAAAGACGAGCCATGGCTCTTCTACGCATAATGAATATGTCATCGTTGAGGTGGCTACTTCCGATGGTGCTGTCGGGGCTGGCGAAGTAACGGCCGCGGTTGGGTGGAATGGAGAGGAGGGAGTTGGCTCAGCCGACTTGCTCATTCGAAAAATTGGTCCGGCAATTGTGGGAATTGATGTCGATGATTGGCAGAGCATCTCCCGAGCCATCGAGCAGTGGACCCGACATCGCCCCTTCCTGCGTGCTGCGGTCGAGATGGCCTGCCTTGATGTAGAGGGAAAAGAGAAGAATAGGAGTGTCTCAGACCTCTTTGGGGGTCCACTGCGCACACAGTTTCCCACCAAAATTGTCTTGCCAGCGCGCGAGGCAGAAGTAGTTCGTGGGATGGCTAAAATTGCCAAAACTCATGGCGGCAAGGCATTCAAGGTCAAAGTAGGGCTGGATATAGAAGCGGATCGAGCAAGGTTAGCCGTTGTGCGTGATGTGATTGGCACAGAGTTTCCATTGTTAGTCGATGCCAATGAAGGGTGGCGTCCACATGAAGAGAAAACCATCATCGAATTAATCGAAAAGTTCAATATTACGTGCGTGGAACAGCCGTATCCAAGACGCTTCGTCAAGGAGAGCGCGTTCTTACAAGCAAATACACCTGCGCTAATCATGGCTGACGAGTCTGTATGGACCTTAGATGATGTAGAGCGAATTGCAGAGTCACAATCCTTTAAGGTTGTCTCGCTTTACCCTGGCAAACAAGGTGGATTGCGCTCGTGCTTGGAATCGGCGCGACGAGCTACCGAGTTGGGCCTTGGCGTGTCGCTAGGTTCCAACCTTGAGACAGGGGTGGGGTCATCAGTAATGGCACATTTCCTCGCTCTTGCGCCAGAGATAACCCCTGAAGTCCCGGGGGATCTCCTGGGACCCCTGTATTTTGTCAACGATGTAACAACGGGCACCCCCTGGATAACCTGGAACGGGGTAACGTTACCGACCTCCCCCGGTTTGGGAATCGAGTTAGATCAGGGCCTACTTGCCCAGCACAAGATAAGCGTCACGGTTTAAATATGGGCATATCAGAAAATGTCTACAAAGCTTTCTCTACTGCAAGCACTGCAACAATCCAGAATCAACTTTTCATTCGTGGTCTCAGAAATCGCTTTTTAAATGGAGTCATGCTTCGAACGCCTAGTCATTCTCGGTTTGTTGCGGAGGCATTCACGCTCCGGTTCATTCCTGCACGAGAGGATCTCGACAAAGTCGAAGCATTCAAAGACCCACTTCACCCACAGCGCTTGGCAATTGAAAGTGTAGAACCTGGCCAGGCCCTTATTGTGGATTCACGAAACGATCCACGAGCAGCTTCCGCAGGCGAAATACTCCTCACAAGATTAGCTAAACGAGGTGGATTGGCTTTTATCACCGATGGAGCTGTCCGTGACTCGCATGAACTTGATTCAATCGGCATTCCGATATTCACTGCAGGGATAACTGCGAACACGAATTTAATTCATCACCACGTCGTCGATTTCCAACTTCCTATTGGTTGCGCAGGTGTTGCAGTTTTTCCTGGCGACATACTTGTAGGTGATGCCGAGGGGGTTCTCGTTGTTCCAAAAGAAATTGCTCCTGAAGTTGCTGAATCTTCATCAGAGCAACATTATCTTGAGGAATTTATTCTTGAGAAAGTTCGATCTGGCGCGCAACTTCCAGGAACATATCCGCCTTCTGAGGAATTGCTAAAAGAATTTAATAAGAACAGAGCAGGAAGGGATTAACCATGCTTCCACGGATCACTGATGTTGAGAGAATCGTCGTTAAAAACCCCTTCAGAGAGAGCGTCGCAAAGTGGTTCTCGATTAGTGCAAATCATTGTCAAGTTATTGAAGTCGTGAGACTACTTACCGATGATCCCGATGTTGTCGGGTATGGCGAGACAATGATTCATTACACAGCAATAACGCACCGAGTGGATGACGAAAGCGTGAAGCGAGTGATTGGCCGGTCTTTAGGAGATTTTCTTACCGAAGAGACCTTAGGTGCAGGCTTGCAGATGGCCTTGTATGACGCCGTGGGCAAGGCGACAGGAATGCCTGTTCATAAACTTTTTGGGAAATCTGTAAAACGGCAATGGTGTCCAGTTTCGTGGTGGAATATGGAGGCGCCGCCGGCCGTTCTGGCTGAAGAAGCCAAGTTGGCTGTGGAAGCTGGATACATGGCTCACAAGATTAAAGCTCGCCCCTGGTTTGATATCTACGAGCAAGTAAGGCAAATCTCAGCGGTAGCACCGCAGAGTTATGCGATAGATATCGATTGGAACTGTCTACTCAATCAACCGGCGAATGCAATTCCAATTCTTGAAGAGTTGAGTCGCGAGCAGCGGGTAAGACTTTTTGAAGATCCAGTCTCTCGCACAGATATCGTGGGTCAACGAGCAGTAAGAGAGCGAGTATATCGCCCTTTGGTAACTCACTTTGTTGAGGACCTTTTTGTGGAACAGATGCGTGAAAATGCAGTCGACGGTTACGTAGTCGATGGAAGTATCAATCGAGTTCTTAATATTGGAACTCTATTATCTGCTCACTCCAAGGGCGCATTTCTGCAGCTTTGTGGCTCGGGAATTACGGTGGCGTTGAGCCTACATTTAGGTGCCGTCCTGAGTCAGGCGCACTGGCCTTATGTCAGCATGGTAACTTCATTTACCGAAGACCTCCTTGCCCAGCCGCTTGAAATAAAGGGGGGATATGCAAAAGTGCCTACGGCTCCTGGCCTGGGAGTCAAAATCGACGACAAGGCTCTTGATCGACTCCGAATTAACCCACCATATGACTTGGCAGTGCCTCGTCGAATTTATACATTTAATCTTGGAGATGGTCGTTCCAAGAAATATGCCAACGTCGCACAGATTTGGGCAGATACAATTGTTCGAGGAAATGTCCCGCATCAACCACGAGGATCTTCTCTTGAAATACTTGACGACGATGGTTCAAAGGATTTTGATCAGATTCACTCTCGTGCCTTGTTAGAACCAATTTGGGATGTTGCAGACTCGAGATAATTATATAACCGAGTGCGTAGAACTATTTGCTCTTGCCCTCGACTATTTCGTCAGCGGGGAGCAGGTGGCCAAGAATTGCTTTTCCTTGTGCGAGCGCTTTACCTTCAGCTGTCCGATAAGCTGTTGAGAACTCATCTGAGCCGTCATCATTGCGAACCTCGAGATTTGTACCAGAGCCCTGCCGTGGCAGAGTTCCGTTCTGCCACATATCTCGCCAAAGATGGTCAACGCCTGCAAAGTCGTGTGCCTCACCATTCGGGAAAGTAAATGTGAGAAGTTTTCTCGGCAAATTAGCCCGGTAGGGTGGTTTCATCTCAAATTTTCGGATTGCATCCTCATCCACTATGACACCTAATCCTGGCCCCGTAGGAACCTCAGCAAAACCGTATGAAATTTTGAGAGGTTCAACTAAAAGGTCGTTGGCATAGATGTTCATGGCTGTGACCGCGGGCCATCGCGCATGCGAAAGCACGGCGCCCAAATGCATCGTGTAAGCAGTAGTGATGCCTGTTCCAACTATTTGAAGCCAAAAATTCTTATCGAAAGATTCACACGCTTTTCCCTCTTTCAGAAAGCGTGAGACTCCCCCGGTATTTACGACAAATCCATCCAAAGCATCTTCGCGCATCCAAACTGGGAACATATTGGGGTCAAAATGTGTAGCAAGGGGGTGCGCTACCTTGTTGCGTAGGAATTTCTGACCAGCGACATCGCGGCGATAAATCGGATCTTCATAAATACCGATTCGAGCTTCTTTATCGAGATCCTGCAATAGTGGTGTGGCTTCACCTGGACTGAGCAACATCTCATTCCAGTCAATATCTACGCGATAGTTCGCAGGAGTAATAGCTGCCACTGCGCGAACTTGCTCTCGAACGTCGAACCATGGTCGAGCTTTGAATTTATGAGACAGATAACCCTCCTTGAGCGCATCTTTTGCCTCTTCAGCGAGAACTTTCGCAGGCATTTTGGTGCTCCACCAGGAAATGGGGCAACGTTCACGTACTTGAGCGCTAGAAAGTAGCGCGTGCATGGGCACTTCAAGATATTTTCCAACTGCATCAAAGAGAGCCATCTGCAACCCAGCTCCAAGCGAGTCATCAGAGAGCAGTGAGATTGGGTTTCTACCGATCAGGCGTTTTATTGACGAGTCTGTTACTGACTCCCATGAGTAGTAGAGAATGGTTTCGCCAAATCCCACAAGGCCAGGAATATTTGTCGTTACCTTGCAAACCTCAACGATTGCCCATTCGGCCACCATAATTTCCAACCATGGTTTGCTGCGCTCTCGGAATGGCACCTGAACAACTATTCGCTCGACATCTGTGATATACAGATTCATTTCATCCTCAGACCTTTCTCATATGAGCCATACAATCTGCCTTTATGTTCCCTGAATTTAATAGAAATAGATCCTTTAAGGGAGTAAAACACACCAACTTTTTTGATTAATTTTTCGCACATCATTTCATCAAATAGTTATTTGAGACCAATTAACAGTTTGGCACTTAGACAATCCCACTTTGTGAGGTCAGTAGCGGTTCTTTGGGCATCACCAATGCTTTTCTGGGACTCAGGCGATAAGTTGCTCTTTGCCTTGTGGGTATCTTCGCAGATGCGATGCTCTCTACTGTTTTCTTGGGAGCAATCTTCGCTTACAGTGTTAACGACACAAACTTTTATGGCCAGTGAAGTCAGAATCCTTTGCTGATTATCGCCAATATTTATGGCTGGGCGCGCTGGGCCCAATATCGTCGTAGTGACGGGGGTATTCGACTAACGGTCTCGTCTTATTGTGTCAAAACCATAGAGAGGATGATTCTGATGCCATATGGGATGGGATCTGAGGTATGCGATCAAGATGGAGCGCGAACTACGTCCCTATGGTTTGAAGTGGATCGAAGAGGCGCTGATGCCCCATGATGTCGATGGCTATAGCAGGCTCTGCGCGCTCTCGCAGACGCAGATCTCCCAT
>Ga0194116_10003535_pt1 | contig 18721 bp, 17 predicted proteins | sample TA2MahsurfametaG_4_FD_148617 | JGI IMG/M metagenome (GOLD analysis project Ga0194116, IMG submission 148617) | Freshwater microbial communities from Lake Tanganyika, Tanzania - TA2015008 Mahale S9 surface | ecosystem: Environmental > Aquatic > Freshwater > Lake | place: Tanzania: Lake...
TGATATTGATTATTTTTAATCACAATTTTTCCACAGATTTCAATAAAATTATTGTCATTTATAAGTTTAATTTTTAAATAACAATTTACTGAAAATTCAAAAAAATGAAACAAAATTTATATATATAATTTTTATAAATAAATGAATTAATGAAATATTATTAAAAATAAAAATCATTTAGAGAAAATATAAAACTTTAATTGGAAAATATAAATCTGAATTCGTTTATTTTTTTCGCTAATTCCAATTTCCTTTTTTCTAACTCTCTTATTTCATTCATGTATTGATTTATTTCTTGTGAACAATTATATTCTAAATCTATAATTGACTCAATAAAGTCAAAATCAGCAGATTGATCTTTCTTTGTTAATTTTTCTAATTCAAGCACATGCTTTATCAAAGAATTTAATTTTAATGATAATTGCATTTTCAAAAATTTTAAATTGTTTTTTCATTAAACTTACTGATTTATGAAATTCTTCTCTTCTCTGAATATACAAAAAATATTGTTCTTGATATAGACTTTTTTTAACTTCCAATAATTCATAAATTCTTTGATATTCATTTTCACAATTTTTTTGCTCTGTGTTACAATAATTGTTTGTGCTATAAGAATTTCTATTTAAATTATGAGATTGAGTGTTATTCAATTCAGCTTCATCAAGATTTTCTTTATCGAATAATTTATTATTATTGTTTTCAACAAAATTATATGTTTTATTCAAATTTGCTATTTCTCCTGGTTTTTCTAAACAATAATTATTTTGGATTGATGTATTATACAAATTGTAATTATTATCGCTTAGATTATTTTGGTAAGCATTTTTAATTGAATTATCTAAATTTCCGTTAATTTGATGAAATTTTTGCTCATTTGTATCTTTATTAGTTATTAAAAGCTGGTTATTAATATTTATTTTATTTGTTTCATTAAAGTTATTAACATTATTAAAATTTTGATATGTATGGTTTCCAATATTTTCACTTGCATAAAAAAATTGACTATAAGGGTATTGATTATTATTTAAATTGTTGATACTATTACTTAAGTTATTTGTATGGGAATTATACAAATCATTATCTGAACTATCAAGATTAAAATTGTTTTCATGATTAAGATTATAAACATTATTTGAATCGGTTTTATTTATATTATTTTGTTTATTATTAGCATTATCAACATTATTGAAATTATTATTTTTTGTATTCATAAACTGATTTTCCATAATATTTAAATTTGAATCATTTCTTCTGTTTCCATTTTGATTATTATTATTCAAATTGTAATTACTATTCGAATTTTTGTTTTCAGCTTTCTTTAGTAAATCTGAAATAGCTGCTTCATTCAATTTTTTTTCATTTTTTTTTAACTTTTTTGGGTTGTTGGACTTTATATTATTATCTTCTTGATTATTATTTGGATAAATCTTCAAATTATTATTAGCGTTGTTTTGATTGGGAATGTTTGTGCTTAAAGATTTTGAGTTTTGGGTTTTTGCTTGTTGGATATTTGAGTTATTTTTATCTGTGTTTTCGTTAACCGGTAAATATCTTGATGTAATTGAATGAGGATTTTTTATTGATTCTTCTTTATTTATGGCAGGAATTTTGTTTGTTTGAGAAATTTTTTCATAGACATCATATTTAATAGTTGCTTTGATTATAATAAATTAAACTTAAAAATTATTTAAAAATTTGAAGTAATAAAATTATTTTTTATATTTTTTTTCATTCATTCAATCGGAATTAACTTATTAATTTAAAAATTTTTGAATCTAACTCTATGTGATTTATAATAAATAATTTTTTAAATCTTAAAAAATTTAAAAAAATAAACAAATCTTTACTTTCATCAACTTTATCATTTTTCAACATTTTGGCATATCTTAATGAATTTAGAGTATATTCCACACTGCTAAGAGTAGGAGTTATATTTGTTATCATTACCATTTTGGTTTTCAAAGAACAAAAATAATCTTTTAAAACAAAAGTAAGTGTATTTTTTCGAAATGGAATATAATTGCTGTTTGAACGTAATGCTCTTATGCACTCTTTAAGAGCAAACAAACCTTCATTTATTTTCCCTGTATCAAATTTTGTTTGCTTATTTGTCTCAATTACATCTACAGCCCTTTCCGTACCAGCCAAATCTACAAAAACAATTTTTGTAAAATTGTTTCCTTCAGGTTCGCGAATATTTATTTCAATTAATGCATGACTACGAGATGAATCGGAATTTGCTCCAGTTACTCCTACTGTTCTCGCTTTTAATCCTTTTTTAACAACTCTCGTTAAATCACTATGATCAAAAACTTGTTGTTCGGTCAAATTTTTTAAATTTACAGTATTATTTTTATCTTCCAACGGTAAAACAGGGTTTCTATCATTTAAAAGATCAAAGATCTTTTCACAATAAATTTCGTAGAAGGAAACATAAACTTCTAAATGTGAAAATTGATCCAAACATAAATAAGAAAAAATATCATATGCTGCTAGTATGATTAATCCTGTATTTTCATCCAATGAAACATTATTAGCTTCATTACCCATCATTGTAAAAGTCTTTCCTGATCCCGTCTGCCCATAAGAAAAACAAGTTACTTTAATTTGACAGAAAGCTTCTTTAATCAAAGGTTGAACCACTTCAAGATAAACCTATTCACGAATAATTTTTAACAAATTTCTCATTTATAAATCTTAGAGTAAGATATAAATAAATTTAAAATGATTATAAATTTAATTAAATACTTAGGCAAATTTTAACAATTTTAATAATAATTTAATAATCATTCTAGTGAAAATTAAAATTTTTAAAATTTAAAAATTTCATGTGTATAAAAAATATAAAGTAAAAATTTTACTTCATGATTTGTTGAGAGTTCATCGAAACATTTATCAAATTCAAAAAGATGTTCTTCTATAAATTTTGACAAATCAATTTTATTTCTAAAAATAATAAAATGTAATTTGAATAAAGTTAAAAAATTTTACTTTAATTCCTTTACAATGACAGATTTTGAAGGCTTTACTTCAATTATATCAAGTTCTTTATTTTGAATATCTTTTTTATTTAGAGGCCTTTTTTTTACGATTGTTGTAAATTTTTTTATTGAATTGTCTATAATAAAATTATATTAATTTACTTTCTGTGTTATATTTTTTTGTATTCATTTTTCTTCCAAAATTTAAATTTAAAAAATCTGCATAAATTAAATATTTATAGTGAAAAATGAAAAAATTTATAATAATTTTATAATATTAATTAATTAAACTAAATAATTAATAAGTTAATAATAAAATTGATAAATTCTACTAAAAATTATTATTTTGAATCTATTATATCTAATATAAGTAAAATATGTATCTAGATTACAGATTATAATGAGGAAATTTTGAAACAAATTGGATTTTATTAAATGTAAGCTAAAACCCTTAAATATTATTTTTATCATATGTCATTATTATTCAATAAATTGTTTTTTTCTGATTTATTTTCTTGAACTCCAAAATTAAATCTATTTTGAAATGTATTAAAATTTTTGCTTGAAGCAAGTTCATTTTCATTAATCAAGTTGTTGAAATTCGGATTTTTTAAATTATTCTTGTAATCAAAATTTTGAGCAGAATTACTTTTTCCAAAAAAATTTTTTTGTTCTCCATCACAATCTCTTCTGTTTGAATTTATTTCTGGAATCCTAAAATTTCTGTCAGAATAGGTAAAAGAATCATCTGAATATAGAGAGGGAGTTTTAAATTTCATTGAAGTTGTTAAGCTTCTTTTTATTAAAACAGTATATCTTTTTTCAACGTTTTTAATGTAATTTATATTGGAATCTATTATAAAATCGTGTCTTATTTTAAAAGCATTGTTTTCAAGTTTTTGCTAGATTAAAAATAAAATTTTAGTTACAAATTGAAAAATTTTAATCATCAATACAAAAAAAAATTATATTTTTCAATTATTATTTTTATTCTAAAAATACTGAATTAGAATAATTCTTACATAAATATTAATGAAAAAATTATTGATAAATCTATCATTTTTATTAAATTCTTGATAATCAGCAAAGAGGTCTTTACTAATTTTAACTGAAGTTGTATTTAATTTTTGAATATATTCTTCTATTCTATCACACCAAATATTTATTATAAAAACTAGTGTAGCATTAATGATCATTTCTTTTTGATTTTTAAAGTCATCTGTGTTTTGAAGATTAGTATAATATTTGTAAATTAGGTGAATCCTAAATAAATTACATAAAATAAATCATAAATGAAAAATAATATTTTTTGAATATATCAAAACAATTATATTTACGGAATATTTGCTTTTTCTTTTAAGAATAAAATAAACCAAAATGGATTATTTGGTTTATCATATCTTTCTTTGGAGTATTTTTCAAAATCAATTTCATTTTGATTGTAAATTTTCTGCCAGTTAAAATTTTCAATAATATTTATTATATATTCAAAAGGAATAATTTCTCTTATTGAATGATCTGGACTTGAATGTCTATAAGCATCGTAAAAGTTATGGAAATCAGTATGATTTTTTATGAACAGAACAAATATTGTTGAAAGCTAAATTTTTATTTAGAGATTTTATATTCTAGGAATTTAAATAGAGGAAAAAATTTTATGATTAATCAAAAAATAGTTTATTTTATATCTGCACATGAAAAATTAAATTACTAATGAAATCAATGAATTCGGATAGTTCTCATCCTTATTTGCATAAAAGGTAAATGCATCAAGATAGATATTTCTAATATCTTGGAAGGAGATAAATGGAGAGTTTTTCATCTTAAAATTCTCAAATAAAATCATAATTTTAATTTCATGCAATTTGAATTTTGATGCATAATTAAAATACAGTTCTTCTATGTCATATACAGAGAAATTTAATTCATTAACGAGTTCGTGATAATGAGTCAAGTCAATTCCAGAATTTATTTTTTGCTGATGATTAATAACTTTATTTAAATTAAAAATAATTTCGTTTTGTATTTCCAATGTGGAAATTTTTTTTGAAATTTTATCTTTGAAAGATGCATAAAAGTTTTTCTTTTCATCATCCCCTTTTTCTCTTAATAGTTTCTCTAATATAAAGTTAGCTTTTTTTAAGTATTCAATTCTTTTAGAAATATTAATGGCATTTTTATTAAAATTTTCTGTAGGTAAATTCTTATTTTCTTGATATGCTAATTTGACCAAAATATCAAAAGCTTTTAAGTAATTTTTATCATTGATATAAAAACTAATAAGAGAATTGTTTGTTTTCAAATCTGAATAGTCATCTTTTTCCATAGCATTTTTTCGTAAATATTCTTCTATATAAGGTGACTTATATTTAAGAATCTCTTCAGTCATGCCTTTAGCTTTAAAATGATCAAAAATTAATATATGTAAAAACTTAAATTTTTCATGTTTGAGGATTTCTTCAATAATTATATTTTGTAACTCGATTTTGTCTTCAAGAGAAAAATCCCAAAATTTATTATATATAATTTCTTTTATTAAATTCCCAATTAATTTTTCTTGTGCTTCATAATTCAACAAAGAATTCTTTTCTGTTTTATCAATGTCATTGCCAAAAGAGCTTGAAAATCCGAGCTTTTTGAAAAGGGAAAAAAGCGAAAATTTTATTATTGAATTTCTTTGGTTTAAATTTTTTTCATTTATATCTTTTAGATTTTTATAATAAAAATCCGAAAATGAATCATTTGGATTTATTGTTAAGAATTGCTGTTTTTTTTTTTGTGGAAATTTTTTATGTGTTTTAATTGAATTGTGTATTTCTTCCAAAAATTTTAAAATAGTATAAATACATTTTTTGAATTCACAAAAGTTATAATTATTTTCTAAATTATTTAATTCATAAATATTTTCGAATCCACTAAAAGAAGAATTAAATTTCCCGAATACACCTGATGAATTATTTGAACGGGCATAATTGAATCTTCTTCCACTATAATCATCAATTTTATTATCTGAGTATTGATGCTTATCTCGATCTAAATTAAAATTGGATTTATTTGATAAATTTTCGAATTTTTTATCTAATTTACCTGTTTGATTATAATTATGGATATTACTTGTTATCTGATCTTTATTAAAGTAATTCATGGTTTTTTGATTAGATTCTAATTCAGGATTATAAGACATATTATTGGAGACCAAATTTCTTGCTAAATTAATATTCCTTGTAGTTGGCTTTGGTTTATTATTTATTCCTTTATCTAAAATACCTTCACTGGTTGATCTCAAGAAAGAATTTGAAGCACCACTAATTCCAAATCCACTTCCACTAACATTCAATCCTGATAAGACATCTGTATAATCTTCATCCAGCAGGGTTTTGAGATAGCTGCTTTTGAGAACACAAATTCTAATAAGTTCTTGAATTTTGCAATTATCTCCTAGAACTTTTATAACGTATTCGAGCCTTATTTTATAAGGATTTCTAAGCATTAGCTGCACAGCCTTATCTATCATATTTCTCTTAGCAATGTTATTGGTTTGTCTGTCTTCTGAATATTTTACTAACATATTAGCTGTTATTATTTCCTTTTGTGCTTCGCCGAGAATTTTAGGACAAGCTTGAAAAATTTCATCTAATTTTTCTGCGACAATTGAGCAGTCCTTTTCTTTTAATGACAATTCAAAAAATTCTTCAATCCAGTTTTGAATCGTAAGTGAGCTTGATTTTTTAATAAGATCCTTAAATCTATAATTTAACAAATCTTTTTGAATGTTTTTAGGAATATCATACAAATGGGCTTTCAAAGTTGGAAAATCATATAAAAAATTTACAAATTTCAATGTTTCTGTAATTTTCTGGCATAGCAAAAATATCTCTGAAAAATCTGATGAAATTTGTGTGTAATCTAAAGAAGCGAGGTTAATAGGTATTTTTAAAGGATTTGTGCTATCCAAGCCCTGAGGCTGTGCTTGTAAGCTTTGAGAAAAATTATTTTTCTTAATTTGAAACTCGGATATTTTTTGTAAAATAATATCTTTTCTTTCAGAAAGAATTTGAAGAAAATCAGAAAATATAAGAATTAAATTTTCTAATTGATATATTCTCAAACTTTCAATTAGGAAATCTTCTTTTGTTTCTCCTTTTCGAGTATAAAATGAAGATTCCCAAAATATTCTTGAAATACGTGCAATGTACATAAATATAGAATATGTGATATCTTATATAGTATTATTTTATTAAAATATCAAAACATATATAGATTTGGAAGAAAAATTTTAAAGGAAAAATTCAATTGATAAAATGATTAATAATAATAAAAAATAATTTCTTACGATTAAATTTTAAATTTGGTAAATCTATTATTGGCCTTCCTATATTATCAACTTCTTTGCTGAAATTGTATCTTACCTGTTGCATATCTAAGATTCTATCACTTTCACTAAAAACTTCATTTTCGAATCCAATTTGAATATTCTTATTAAATACAAGTGTATCAAAATCTATTAACCTCAAATAAAAATCAAACGCTTTCTTCATGAAATTTTCATTATTTTTTATTTGACGCATAAAAGTGTGTGTTTTCCCTGAAGCTATTGTCGGACCTATAATACTTGTATTATCTACACTTCTATTTATAATATCCATTCTATCTACATAATTTTTATTTATTTTTTCTGAGAATTCTTTTGCTTCTCCAAGCCCATCTATACTGGGGTTACCACTACTTTGTTCATCCTCATAATAATTAAATTTCATATTGTAATTAACAAATATTATAAGTAACATATAAGATGTTTCAGATAAACCAAATTTGTTGAGAAAAATAATAAAATCATTTGGAAGAGGATTTTTGGAGTTTTCCATTCCTTCTGAATCCAAAATTATTTTAAATAGCTCATCTATTGGTCTTTTTTTGTTTATGAAAATAAGTTCTGAAGAAGTGAATAAAATATATTGTTCTGGAATATCAAAAATTTGTTTAGAAAATCTATTCATAAATTCAACTGAAATGAAGTTTTCTGAATCTAGTAAGTTTAAAGCATTTCCGATTGACTTTAATAAATTTGAAAAATCAAGAAAATTCTCAGATCTCCCTTTATTGCCTTGATTACGATAAAATCCATGAATTTCTTTGCTGTAATCAAAATTAAATATATTTAATATATTTTCTACATTTTTAAATCCACCAATTATCTGATCTGAGCTACCTGTATTATTATATCCAAATAATGATCTTTCAGCAAAATTATTAGAATTATTAGCTATATTCCCATTTAAAGACTCTCCATTTGCTAAAAGCCGAGGGGCAAAAGCACCGCTACCAGAAATGCCTAAATTCCTATTTACCACAAAATTTAAATCGGATTTTATATTGACAGTGTCATCGAATTCTATAATGTCTAGAAAGCTTTGTTTTCTAAATTCATCTTTGTAAAATAATATAAATTTATGATCAGCGAAAAATACATTTTTTTCATTTCTATCTGTATCGGAGACAAGTAACCTAAAAGCTCTATCTTGAGGACGAAATTCAAAAGCTTTCGAATTTGTGGGCTCTGGTAAAGGTTTGATAATTATTGAATATTTCATTGTTGGTCTACATCTGTATATAACATTAGGATTCAATTCTAATTTTAAATCTTCATTTTCTATTGGTTCATTGGAGATCTCAATATCAAAAGAAATATAGACTCTTAAGCCATTTTTTGTTATAAGTATCAAATGATAGTATTTGGAGTCTTTTCTCGTTAATGGAAAAACCTCTTTAATAACAAAATTTTTTTCTTTATCTTGTCGCATGTTTAATTGATTATATCTCTCACAAATAGATTCTTGATTTATTTCACCAAGTTTATTAAACTGTGTTCCATCAGGCCCTAAATCATAAACTATTAAACTGCTATACGTAACACTTTCAAATTTAAATACGTTTTGATCATTTGTGTAGTAAATTAAACAATATAATATATGACGAGTATTATCAATTTCGAGTTTTGCGATATGATTTGATTGCTTCAGAAAAAATGGAATCAATTTATTGAAAATGCTCGGTTGCGAATGGACAATTTTATTAGCTTTTTTAAAAAATCCAAAGAAACTATATGCATTCTATCATATTTTAAATCAAAAATTTAAAGTAGAATAAAATATTTATAAAAATTACGTTACAAATTATAATTCTGAAAGATTAAATAATTCATTTACTTAAATATGCTTTAAATTATAAAAAATTAATTTTTTTATTTATTCTATAATTTTTAGTATTTATTTTTAAATTATTAAATTTATTTCTTACTGAGTAATCTAATTCATAAAGATTATAGTTTTGCGATCCGAGAAAAACTCTACCTTCATTAGATGAACAAATAGAAGTAATATAATAATCTCCAATCTCAATAACGAAATCACTTTTTAAGAATGAATATGAAAAATCTTCATTTCGTCTTATTAGAATGATATAAATTTCTTCTGTGGTTGCAATGATAGCAATTTTGTTTATCTAAATTAAAATATTTTAAATAACAAAGAAATTCTCTTTTTTAAATATTATGAACTTTCTGACAAAAATTTACTCAAACTTAATTTTTTTTAAATTATTAAATACATCATGTGCAAATATTCCCTGTTTAGGTGTCGCAAAATGGATATACAATATATTAGTTGGAATTTCTTTAAATGTATACATTCTATTTTGTTCGTAATCCCAAAAATAAATAATCTCGTTTTTAACGAAATAAAGTAAATTTAAAGCAGAATACATTCCAGTAAATGAGTTTATATTTTCTTCTTGATTTGCATTTATCAATTCGAAGATAATTTCAGGAAATCTCATTTTTTTCTCAATAAAATATTGTTGGTTTAAGATTTTATTAGTAATAATATTATTGTTTGAAATATTTTTATCAAATTCTACTAAATTTTCATCAATTTTAAAAAAACTTTCCAAGTGAAAAATGGCTATATTAGCACTTGTATCTGAATTTTCAATTTGAGTTGCTTAGAAATAAATAATTTAATTAAAATAAGTTAGAAAATATAAGACTAATTTTATTTGATTTTTACTGATTTCATCTTCTGGGATATTTAAATTTATATTCTCGTGTTTTTGACCCCAATCAATTTTTTTAATATTATTTTTATTAAAATCTTCAAAATCTTTTTCTACCATTATCATTTTTTTTGATTCATTTAAAACTTCTTCTTTATTGAGTAATTTAATAGGATGAAGGCTTGTATTTTGAGTAATATTAGGATTTTTCATTCCTAAATAATTTGCATTTTGTTGAAATTTTTCGTAAGTTCTCTTACTCCTTTCATAAACTGGATTTTGCTTTGTTGATGTTTCTTTGAGTTTATTTAAACCTTCTTGAGGAATTAAATTTTTAATATTTGTTGTAAATCTATTAACTGGTAAAGATTTAGTTTCCTCATTTTTTAATTTCTGTTCTTCGTTAATATTCCATCTTATTTTCATTTTTAAAATAATATTTTGAATTTAATTTGTGAATTTTCTTATTATAATTTAAATAACTCGAAAAAATTGAAATTTAAATTTTTAAATTGATAATTAATTATTTAATATAAAAATTTTGAGTTTCATTAAATGTCCAATAATATATATCTTTTTATTTTTTTTAAATAAAATTTTATTGTTGTATATTTTATTTAGTAGTATCTTTAAAAGTAATAGTAAACTAAATATTGAAAATAAGAAAAATTAGGAATTTGAAGAAAATAATTTTCACGACTCTACAATTTTATACATTTTTAAAATTTTCATTTCAAATTTTGTAATTTTTAAAAATAAATATTATTTTAAAATAATTAATAAATAATTGTATTGTATAATGTCTCAAATCCTCTTTTATAATAACTTTATTATAATAAATATCTAAAAATCTTCATCAGTAATTGAAATTGAGATTATTTTTATTTTCTTCGTTATATTATCAATTTCATAATCTTTTTCTAATTCTGGTATTAGTTTATCAATTAATTCATTTTCATAATCTAAAACTTCCCCTTGAATAAAAAACTGAGTATTTTTTTTTAAAGAACCATTTTTTTCCATTTGATTTTTTGAAAACACTATAAATTCTGCTTTAGAGACTCCAACAGATTTCAATCTTTCATTACAATTTTTAACCATTTCGGCTTTTTTGTCTTCGTCAAATAAATCATTAAATTGTGTGTTTTTGTTCATATCTGTATCCCAAATTTCTTTTAATAAATTTAATTCTTTTTCTTCACTTAGATTAATTAACGTCTCTTTCATATTTATATTTCTGGGATGTCCCTGATATCTAATTATTCCATCCTTTCCAACTATTATAATAAATGGAATACCAACAATATTTAATGTTTTAATAATATTAGGCTTGACAAAATGAGGAATATTTTCCCAATTTTTTATTTTAATGTGCTCATTCCACTTCTTCTGATCTTCATCTGTAGATACACCAACTATAGAAATTTTATTTTTTTGAAAAGGTTCAGTATATTCTCTAATCAAATTTATATTTTCTTGCATTGGTTCTTGACAGTACTTACACCATGTAGCCCAGAAATCTAATAAAAGTACAGATCCTTGCTCATGTCCAATTGATGTCTTTTTTCCATTTCCATCAAAAACATCTATTGGATTATATTTATCTCCAACTGCCAAACCAAGGCCTACATCGAAAATTTTTGTGATAATTTCAAAGGTATTTTCTCCAATTAATTCAGTACCAAGATCATAAATTGATTCTTTGAATTCTTCAAATTCTAGTTCTTGTTTTTTGGGGATTCTTCCAGTAATGCTGCAAGACCTAAATGTAGTATTTTCATTTTGATATTCAGTTGTTTCTTTATAAGTAAGATATGAATTAAATTGTGATGAAAGAAGCTTTTGTTGAAGCTCTTGTCGGAAATTATTATTTATAATTGCGCTCATTTTAAATTTGAATTTTTAAATTTATTAAAAAAATTTCAAAATATGTTTAATTTTCATTAATTATTTTTTAATAATTTCAGTTAAAATTTCTCTTACTTTTAACAATTCTTTTTGAAATATAAAATTGAAATTTAATATTTAAACGAAAAACTCGAAAATTCTATAAAGAATGAATACATATTTAGAAGAAAATCTTAAAAATTATTCGTTGGATTTATTATTTGATCAAGAGATGGAATATGAAGACATTTGGTCTGAAATCTTAAAGTTCTTTTATGATTTTACAAATTCATTTGAATCATATGTTTATGAGTTAAATGACTATTGTGATAAAGCTGAAATTATTAAGAATTTTCATAATTTTTACAAAAATATAGAACAAAATAGAAAAATAATGAGAGAAAGTAAAAGATTATCTCTAAAAATTTTATTAATTTTTTAGATTTATCAAATTTTAAGATTCGTTTTCTTGATTATACCCTCGTTCAAGAAAAAAAATTGAATAAATTAACACTAAAACAAGAAGTTTTGGAAAACAGAATAAGAAAAACTAAAACTTTTTGTAAGAATCGAATTAACTTTATTTGGAATTATATATTATTTAACCTAATTGATAATTCTTATTGAGATCATAATAATATTTAATTCATCCCCTTTTTAAAATTAAAGATTTCTTAAACAAATTTATTTTTTAGTTAAAATATTATTTATTCTTACTAAGATGAAGAAAACAATGAAATGTATCTTCAAGATTTATCATCTCAAAATTTTAATATATATCAAAAAGAAAAAAAAATTTTTTATTCAAAAATAGAGATATTGAAAATTCAAGAACTCTTGGATCCTCTTGAAAAAAATTTGAAAAAAATATATCCAAATCTTAGTCAAATTGATTTTACAAAGAGTGATAGTGAAGAGGAAGAAGAGAATGATCCCAAGATAAAAATAGTCATTGAAAAAACAAAAAACTTAAAAAACGAAATAAAACTAATTAAAGAAAATCGAGATATTTTAAAGGATGAATTATCTATTTATGAGTTTAATAAAAATAATATTATAAAAAAAAATCAGGAAAAATTTAAAAAATTAGAAATTAAATTCTACAAGCTTTTGAATGAAATTAAAAATTTAAAAATTTATCTTCATCAGAAATTCAATGAGTTTATAAAAAATTCAAAGTACAATTTTAATGACAATTCAATTGATTCTATGATAAAATATACTTATAGAATTCAAAATCAAAGAATGATCATTTTAAAAACTTTAGAAAAATTAGAAGGAAAATTTAAAATTAAATTAGAAAAATTCAAATTTATTATAAAGCATTATGAAGAGAAATCATTTGGATTATATAATTCAAATAAAGAGATGAAAAAATTGCTATTTCATTCTTTAAATGATTTATCTCATAATTTACCTGAAATTAAAAATTTTTTGGGAAACTCAGAATTTTATAGATTTTTAAGCGAAACTAATAATAATATTGGAGGGGGAGGTATTGGTGATTTTAATGAAAAATTATACTTAAAGAATAAAAAATTTGAAAACCTAACTTTTTCAATCAAAGCTGAAATTGAAAAATTTGATGACAGATTGAAGAATCAGAAAAAAATACTCTATGAATCAAAATCAGAGATGAAAATTATTCAAATGAAAATAATTAAAGAATTTAAACATAAAAAACAGAATTCAGTTATTTCAAGGTTAGATTAATAAAGATATTTGAAATAAATATATTTTATTTTAGAATTTTAAAGAATTGGAAGATTGTTACTTTAAGAGAAAACATTCAATTGATCACAAGAAAGAATGAATTAAATGATATTTGTATTGAAAAAATTAATTCATTCGACATTTTAATAAACAACTCAAACCAAAATAATGTAAACACAAGAACTTATTCTAATATTGATGATAAAAGCCATAATAGTTTAAATCTATCAGTTTCTCGAAATTTCGATATATCAAACATTATTAATTTTAGTATTCCGAATAATACTAATTCTTCAGATTTTATTATAGAGTCCATTATAAATTATAAAGAAAACTTAACTGAAAATGCAAAAATAAACTCAGAAATATCTAAAAAAGAAATACTTGTAAAAGAAAAAATTGATTGCAATTTTATAGAATTTTTTAATGATTTGGATAACACAGAACTAAAAATGCTTTTAAAATTAGCAGAATTTCAAAAAAATAATAATATTTGTAATAAAACTAAATTACCAGAAAACCTTAATAAAAGACAAAAAATTTCAATTGCTTCAAATCGAGATTCATGCAGCAATGAATCTTTTGTAACTTTCACATTTAATGAACAATCTCTCCAAAAAATGAATCAGTTAGACATAGACTCTATAAGTATTACTAAGAAACATTCAAACAATCAATCAATAGAAAATTCATTTAAAAATGAAAAAATGAATATAGAAAATTCAAATGAAACAATACAAGTCTTTGATTATAATATTTCTAAAGACTTTGAAAATAAATCAATTAAAAATTTTGAAAAAATTCCTAAGATTAATAAAAAAGATAAAAATACGCAATTCAATAATATTGAAAAAAATAAACGAATATTAATAAAAAGAGATTTAAAATTGAATGTTGATAATTCAGTTAATGATAAAAATTCACCTGATTATATAAAACAGGATATGATTAAAAAAATTTATTCAAATCCGAATTTAAATGTTCGAAAAGCTCATAATTTAAAAATTATTCAATCAGATGAAGAATTGAGTGAAGAAGAAAATATAAATAATGAGAAACAATACATAATTCAAAATTATATGATGAATCCTTTTATATATTATAATAACCCTGTTGATAATCTATTTAAACATAACATGGATTATATTCAGCAAAATGAGGAAATTTTAATTAAAAGGAAAAAGCCAGTTATTGCGAAAAGTGCTGACATTACAAAGCCAAAAAGAGTTTATAAATAATAAATTTAATATTTATCATCACTTATATTATGAAAATATTTATTAATATTTCAATTTTTATTTAATAAATGAATGTTAAATGAATAAATTTATATAAATATTTCTTTGTATAAATAAATAAAAACAAATTTTTTAAATTAAGGAATTAATAATTTAAAATAATCAAAATTTAAAGATGAAACTCGGAAACAGTTCTCAATCAAAAGTGCCAGTACCTAATTTGTTTCTCAATAGAACTTTAAAACAAATGGAAACTTTTAATATTTCAGATAGAAAGCGATATTTTCGTGAAAATGATTTATTTAGAATGACTAAAGATCTAAATTTCTGCAATAATCAAAGAAATTTCAACCGCAAAAATGAAAATTTCAATAAAAAAAAAATTTTTCCAGATTTAACAAATATTAAAAACATACTAGAGAATTATTCAACAATTAATACAAACAGGAATATTTTTATGAATACAAGCCCTAATTCTAAATCTCAAATAGATAGAAACACATTTGATAATTTCCGTTCTCACTTAGCTAAAACAAACGTAACAAATTACACTAATCCAGATTTACGTGATGAAATTCGTACAAATATAAATGTATTAATAAACAAAATAAATTATGAATATGATTTAAATAAATGGGCGAGTGTAGATACAAGGACGAATTTTTTACCAACAGATTCAAAAAATTATTTCACCTCTAATAATTTCAATAGCAATAAAAAGACTTTATTGAATGAGAATTTTTTTCAGACAAAAAGTGATAACGAAATTTTTAATGAAACTGACGCAAAAAAATTTAAAAATGTTTTACGGAAAAAAGTCAAAACCATGGCTATTAATGAAGAATTAAAACATAAGTTGATTGAAAACATCGATAAATTCAATGATTCAAATTCTGAAAAATTTTATAAAACTAAATCCACAAATATTATTTCTAAATATGATAAAAATAATGAAAATGAAAATCAATACAATGATATTAATTTTATGAATAATGAAAATGTTGAGAAAGATAATATAAGTAATAAGGTTCATTCTAAAAATTTAAGTGTTGGCTTTATTAATAACAAAAGAAGTTTTAATGCAGCATTAGATATGATTGATAATTTTCAAATAGGCAAATTAGCTTTACCTTTTGTAGCAAAAAAATATTCTAAAGTAAATCCAGATTCTAAGAATAATTTAACTGTTGTAAATAAATTACGAGATGAAAATAAAAGAATATATGAAAGATTTCAAGATTCTAGTTTATTCAAAGGTTTTCCATCTCCAGATAGAAAAGAGTTTATTATAAAAAAAGGAGAAAAATTAAGAGCAAAATCTAAAAAGGATAAAATTGATAAGACAATTACAGATTTTTCAAATTACAATGCAATCAAGCATAACAATATTTTTTGTGAAGATTATGATACGAATGATGGTTTCATGATTAAATTTAAGAAAACTAAAGAAGTTTTTTAATTTAAATAAGAAATTTATTTTATACTTATTCAGAATTAATTTTTTTATTATTGGCCTTTAAAATTAATTTTGTTAATTTATATAGAGATTTGATCTTTAATTTTACTAACCCATAAAAACTTATATTTAATAATAATTTATAAATTCTGCATCTTTTTAAATCTCGATCTCCCCAATGAAGAATCCTAAAAATTCTTGCAGGGAATATTAAATAAATGATTTTTTGAAATTAAGATTTTTACTAAATCCCTCAAGTACATATATTAATATTTATTTGATTTTTATTTATTTGTTCCATATAAAATTTATATCATATTAGGACTGAAATTTCTGGTAGAGGATTTATTAACATTCTCATCCAGATTGTTTAATGATTTTTCTAAAACAAATTTATTATTTCGAACCAAACTAGATGTTTTATCTTTTCTTGAAAGTTGAAATCTAATTCTTTCATCTTGATCTGTTATTACTTCAATTTCTTGTATCAACTAAATATTTGAAGAAAAAAATGAATTAATAAAAAAACAAATAGGACTGAAAATAAATTAATTTTTTATTAAAATTTCCCATAAATTCAAAGTTAAAATTCAAGAAATTTCCTAAAATTTGATAATTTTTTAAATAATTTTAAATATTCTAATGAATGTTAAAGAATTAGGTAATCTGAATTTATTTTTCAATTTCTCAATAAATGAAATATAATTGAATTTTATTAAAATTTTTTCAAAAATCCTTACAGTCTGATTTTGCTCAGTTAAATTCATTATATGTTTTTTCAACTTTTCATTTTCACTATCAAGTAAATACTTTTCTTCAGATATTTTATTGTTTGTTAATCTGGATGCATCTAAATCAGAGACTAATCTATTTATTTCTCTTTCTCTTCCTGCAATAAGCATTTGTAAATCATCATTTTTTTTCTCAGTGTCTGATCTTATTGATTTTTCCTTTTGAAAATTTGAGCTAAGGTTATTTAATTCACTTCTCAAAATATCGATCTGTTTTTCGTATTCTTTAAGATTGAATTGTAGTTTTGAATTAGAATTTTTTGTTTCATCTAATAAATTTTGGGTGTATAATAAATTCTCTTCTTTTGAATTTAATTTAGAATTAGTGCTCTTTAATTCATAAGTTAATTCTTCGATTTTAGATAATTGTTTAATTCTTTCATTTTCGAGGTTTCTAATTGTTTTTTCATTATCATTTGAGATTCGTAGAAGTTTTTTATTATCATCAAGGAGTTTATTTATTTCATTTTTTTGATAGTCACGAGTGTCTTGTAGATTTGCAATAGTTCGTTCTTGATACAATTTTTCTTCAGTGAGCTTTGAATTCTGTGAAATCATATCATCTAGGCGTTGACGCAAATCTGAGATTTCAAGTTCTTTCGAATCTAAAGTCTTAACTAAATTTGAATTGTCATTATATAGTTTTCTATTTAATGCAAGCCTAAATAATAGTCATTTTTTTACTTAAAATAGTATTTGAAATGAAAATCTTAAAATCTTATTTTTATGCTAAGTTTAGATTAAGATTATTATTATTTATATCATAATAATAATATTTTAGTGATTGCTAATAAAGAAATAAGTTTTACTTATCATTTAAATTTATTTGTAAATTTTCATTTTCATTTCTGAGATCATTATTTCTCTTATTCATAGATTCAGTTCTTTGTTTTAATTCATAATCTAATTTCAATTTTTCTTCGCTTATTAAGGAAGATCTTGAAAAGTTACAAAAATTATTAATACTCATTTTGAAGAATTCTAAATTTATGATTTAAACTATCATAATCTTTTTCATGTTGCTCATATTCAAATATTTGGGCTTTTAATTGGGAAATCAATATATCTTTTTCTGTTGAATCTAATTTTAAATCGAAATTCTTTTTTTTAATAAATATAAATACTCTTCTTCCGAAGGGGGTTTGACTTGATGACATATTTTCAGTTAAATAATAATTTATAATTTTTGTAAATTTTATTATAATAAAATTAAAATTATTATGTACGAATTCAAAATATTACGTTTATTAAAGTTGAACACTTACAAGTATTTTCTTTATTAAATATTCTCATTTTTATTAAGACTAAATTTGGGGAAATCCCTTTACTATTCAGTTTTTCATTTTTATAAAAAATTATACAAATTTGAATTTAGAAGATATTTCAGAATTATTATAATGTTTAAAAGAAATTATAATAATTATTTAGCTTTAAAAAATGAAAATTCAAATTTTATTCCTTTAAGAATAACATAAAGGGAATTAATAATACATTGAAAGTATAAACTAAATTATATTTTTAAAAAACCACTTTCAATACATTTTTAATTTATTCAACCTAATTCTTTTTTAATTTTTAAATTCATAAAAATGAAAATATGATTAA
>Ga0194116_10003536_pt1 | contig 18721 bp, 13 predicted proteins | sample TA2MahsurfametaG_4_FD_148617 | JGI IMG/M metagenome (GOLD analysis project Ga0194116, IMG submission 148617) | Freshwater microbial communities from Lake Tanganyika, Tanzania - TA2015008 Mahale S9 surface | ecosystem: Environmental > Aquatic > Freshwater > Lake | place: Tanzania: Lake...
CTGTGGAACCCGGGAGGTGAAAACGGAATGCTTACTTTTTCTTCTCCGCCGCAACTCGGTTGAGGGCCAGCGCGAGGCGGGATTTTTTACGGTCAGCGGTGCCCCGCTTGATGACCCCCTTCTTGACCGCCTTGTCGAGCATGGAGATAGCGGCACGAAGTGCATCAGCAGAGCTGGTCGGCGTGGCAAGTGCCGCCCGAAACTTTTTCTCGGCGGTCTTGAGCTGGGTTCGGACGACGCGGTTTCGGACTTGTTTGCGTGCGCTGTTGCGCATGCGACGGGCGGCTGACTTCGTGTTCGGCATAGTTTTTTCTTATCTAAGAGGCGCGTACCCTAGCGAATGGCTGGTGGATGTCAACGGCGGGTTCGGAGGTGATTGGCATCAAGGGGCGCCGTTAGCTTTCATTGGAATACTGGGTCGCACCAAGTGAATGCTGTTGCGCGTGTCTTGTTGCGTTTGCGGAGTTGGGGCGCACTATCAGGGGATTAAGGCGGTGGTGACTGAGGTTACACGGCCCGGGGAAAGAAGCCGACGCGCCACGCCCGATCTTGGGGTAATTTAATAAGCGGTGTAAAGATTCTGGGCCACGCGAGCGAACTTCCGGCAGGATTCTCGCGCAAGTTTTGAGCCGCGGTGACAAAATCAAGAAGCTGGTCATTCGACCAACGCTCTGACCCTAGGCTAGCGCGTGTTGCGTGATTTTGACGCATTAAGCTTCAACATCACGCCTCATTTGTCGCTAGATCCATGATTTAAGCCTAAAGAGGTGGACCAGTTCATACTTTGCTCATAAGATCCGTCGTGTCTATAATCTGCATCTGTCTGGAAACCAAAAGGTTGTAAATCATCAGATCAGCCTTTTGAGTTTCCTAAATAATATTCGACCAATTCGATTCAAGTGGCATGACAATAGCTTTCATCGATGGTAAGCCTTAATTAGTTAGCTTCGGAAAGCGGTTTCCGGAGTTAGCTGGCTGGAAAACAAAAAACATAAAAACATGAAAAGCCTACGCAGCAAAAAATTCGGGGCCTTCACGCTGATCGAGTTGCTCGTCGTGATCGCCATCATCGCCATCCTGGCTGGCATGCTCCTGCCCGCCCTCTCCAAAGCCAAAGCCAAGGCGGCTCGCATCAAGTGCGCCAGCAACCTCAAACAAGTCGCCCTCGCTTTTAGGGTATTTAGTAATGATAACGACGACCGCTTCCCGTATCGCGTCTCCACATACAACTCTGCTGCCTTAGGTATTGCAGCAGCAAACCTGCCGAGCGTCGGTGTTGCTAATAACCAGCGTGTCTGGGCCCACTTCCTGGTTATGAGCAATGAACTTGGCTCAGCAAAAATCCTCACGTGCCCGGGTGATCGTAACAAGCTCAACAACCAGAAAGGTGACTTCACTGCTAATGCCACAACAGGTTACATTAACCCGGCTGGTACAGCCGACAACACCGGTGTTGCCGCGGGCGCGTACACCTACGCTGCGCAGGGTAAGGATAACGCCACTTCCTTCTTTGTTGGTCTGAATGCGGATGAGACACAGCCGAACTCGGTCTTGAGTGGCGATCGCAACTTCGGCATAAACAGCAACCCTGCAGTAGATAAATACGTTCGCGGCGCGCAAGCTATGTCGGTTGTGGCTACCGCTCGTTTCGCATGGCGTACAGGAGCGGGCACAGCTGGTTCGGCAGCCCAGCATGACCAAGCGGGCAACTATGCCTTGTCTGATGGTAGCGTTCAGCAAACAACTTCCTCTGGCCTCGAGACACAGATGCGCCAGATGGGCAATGGCGCCGGCTTAGCAGCCGGAACCGTGACATTCCCCAACTAAGTCCGGACAAAAAACCACTCGCAAGGGCACCCGTTGGCGGGTGCCCTTTTTTCTTACCCACGGGTCAGGGTGACATAGCGCGGCAGGAATCATCTCCAACTGGCCCGATTGAACTCGTACCAATAAAGATTAGCCGCTGAATCCATAACATCCGATGCGTTCGCTAAACTTGGTGAACGGGCCTGTGGCAGGTGAGGAGACTCGTTACCGCTTCGCGCTAACTCCACATCGCTTCCCATACACGCAAGAGTGGCCGAGTAAGTTTAACCGAATTTTACTTAACTTAGGCCAATAAAATTCCGTACCATGTCATTCTGAGTAGGCTTGGTTGGCTTGGTAAAGAGTCTGCCGTGACAGGAGTGACTGGACGACGCTGGCCGGCTTTTTTTCGGCGGCGGCGAGAGCGGCTGTGACCAAAGATCTGGCACCCTCAAAATCCCCGGCTGCGGCACAAGCAGCAGCGGCAATGTCGAGTAAGGAGGAGTCTGGTTTGGGGGTGCGCTGGAGCAATTGCAAAGCCAGCGCTTTAGCTCGATAGCCATCCCGCACCACGGCTTTGGCGGCGAGGAGCCAGGCCAAATGCTGCATGGCAGGGCGGTAATCGGGTTGTTGCTCCAGCACGCGCTCAAACTCGTCGCGCGCCTGCTGGGGTTGGCCGAGTTTGGTCAGAAGAATCGCCAGATTGTGGCGTGCATTAGGGTTCTTGGGCTGTTGTTCTACCACTGCTTTGAGATGTTCAAGGGCCTCAGTCAGTCGTCCCTGTTTTGAAAGGAGCGCACCGAGGTTGTTGCGGGCCGTGAGATTAGTCGGGTAGTTGCGCAGGAGTGATTGCAGCGTCTGGGTGGCTTCAATCTCTTTGCCAGCCTGGCCGAGGTAGACCGCAAGATCCACTTGAATATCCGGGTCCTTGGGGGCGAGCTCCGCTGCGGCTCGCATATAGTCGACCGCCTTGGGGTAGTCCCCCCTGAGCGAATATGCAGTGGCCAAACTTTGGCGGCGTAAAGGATCGCTTGGATGTTCCGGTAATTCTCTAAGTAGTACCCGGATTTGCTCATTCGCCGTGTTGCCCTTTGGATCCATGCGAAATGCCTCATGAACAAATCCCAGTGAGAGCTTCGGCTGTCCGAGTTGGGCATACACCCAGCTGAGGTTGAACAGCGGTTGTTGCGCAGGATGAAGCCTCAAGGATTCCATCAAGTACGGAATAGACTCACGAATGAACCCCCGCGCCACTAAGTCGGAACCGTAGTTGTTTAAAGCTGTAGCGTTGTTAGCAGTAACCTCAACCGCCCGGCGAAACAAGGTGGTGCTGTTTTGCCAGTGGGGAAGCTGTGCCCGGGTAACAAGTGCGCTGACAATTAAAGTTGCCCCGGTGATCCACGGCAGTACTCCCGACTTGCCCCACCGACGGGCGACCTCCCTCAGACCCCACACCAGAATCACAAATAATCCGGTCAGAGGGAGGTAAGTGTAACGGTCCGCATGCGCTTGTTCCCCCACTTGCACGATGCCAATGACGGGCATCAAGACCCCGAGAAACCAAAACCAGCCGGTTAAGAGCAATGGTATCCGGCTGGCCCAACAAAGAACGAAGATGGTGAAGGTGACGAGAAAAGCCGCTGGCGGCAGCCAAACCATGGTTTGTACGGAACTGCCCAGATGCGGATACAGCACACACAAATGCGTCGGCAGGAACAGTTGTGTCAGATACATCCCGTAGCCATACAACGCGCTCTGAAGGCGCGCGTCCCACGGCAGGCCCGTTAAAGAGCTCATCGTGCCAACCCGATGTTGAGAGTAGACCGTAGAAACGCATATGACGACCACCACTGCCATGAGTGGGATCTTCTCCCTAATGAATGGCCACCACGTCCGTGCGAAGCGAACCAAACCGGTTACTCTCCATTCCGAGGGCGCGGGGAAACAGATGCGCTGCAGCGGCCAAAAATCCAGCAGCATCAGCACACAGGGCAGGGTGACGCCCATTGGTTTCGACATCACCGCCAGCACGAAGCCAAAAAAGGTCGCCAAGAATCCCGGGGCACTTGGTCGTTTGGCATAACCGGCGTAGGCCCAAATCGTATAAAACCAAAACAAACCGCAGAGCACGTCCTTACGTTCGCCAATCCAAGCCACCGACTCCACATGAAGCGGGTGCCAAGCAAACAGCGCTGCCGCCACTGCACTGGGCCAGATTTCTCCGGATAAGCGTTGAAAGGCCAGAAAACAAAAAACTACTGCGCCAAGGTGTATGAGCAGGCTGCTCAGATGATGGAATCCGGCCATTGCCCCTGCCAATTCGATGTCCAGCATGTGCGAGAGCCAGCTCAATGGGCGCCAATAATCAATCTCTGCGGAGGTGAAAGCCCACTTGATCCCCTCCCAAGTGAAGCCCGGTGCGACCATGGGGTTGTTGGTCACAAATACGTCATCGTCGTAGTTGATGAACTCATATTCCACTACGGGCAAGAAGATGAGGAAGGTCAGCAAAGCCAGGCTCACCGCGACCTTGGCCAGCAGCGGGCGTTGCTCGCCCTCCGCAGGCGGCAGTCCCTTGGCTTCGTCTCCAGGGAGGGTGGGCAGGTTCATTGTGGGCTTAGGTTCGGGCAAACTGGCTGCGCCCGCAAAGTAAAAGCCTGCGCCCGCTATGTCAAAACCGCGCCGTGCTTGAAGCCCTGGCCTTCGCTGTTACCCTTGCTCCATGTTGAAACTGGACGACCTGACGCTACGGCTGCATCCCGCCGACAACGTGGTGGTGGTGAAACGGCCACTCAAGCCGGGGGTGGAACTGGAATTGGGTGCGTTGCGTATCAAAGTTGCGAAGGGCATCCCGCCGGGACACAAACTCGCCGTCGCAGAGATCGCGGACGGGGCACCAGTCACGAAATACGGCCAGACCATCGGCTTTGCCAGGGGCCGAATCCTCCCCGGCGAGCATGTGCATACGCCTAACGTCGAGTTGAAGGACTTCGGCCGTGACTACGCCTTCGGCGTGGATGCCCGGCCGGTGGTGCATCATCCCGCTTCGGCAATGCGTCACTTTCAGGGGTTTGTGCGCCCCACGGGCAAGGTCGGCACGCGCAATTACCTGGGGGTCATCTCCAGCGTGAACTGCTCGGCGGGCGTCTCGCGCTACGTGGCTGACCGCTTTCGCGGGTCAGACTTCGCGCGCGACTTTCCGTGCATTGATGGCGTGGTGCCCTTTACTCACAAGGTCGGGTGTGGCATCCAGCCGGGCGCGCCGCACGAACTGCTCCAGCGCGTCACCGCGGGTATTGCGCGGCATCCGAACATTGCGGGTTATGTAATGATCGGCCTAGGCTGTGAAGTTAACCAAGTGCATCTAATCGCCGAGGCGCACAAACTGTCGCAGCCCTTGCCGGGCGAGGCTGCTCCGACCTTCCTGACGATCCAAAATTCCGGTGGCGTGCGCAAAACTGTCGAGGCCGCCGCGGCCGCTGTGGCCAAACTGCTGCCCGCCGCCAATGCGCTTAAGCGCACCCCCCAGCCAGTTTCTAAGCTCATCCTCGCCGAAAACTGCGGCGGCTCCGACGGCAACAGCGGCATCACCGCCAATCCTGCGCTGGGGGTTGCCTCTGATGAACTGGTGCGTTACGGCGGCACGAGCGTGCTAGCCGAAACGCCAGAGATTTACGGTGCGGAACATCTGCTCACTCGGCGCGCCGTCTCGCCTGCTGTCGGGCAAAAGATCGTGGACCTTATTCGCTGGTGGGAGGCCTACGCACGGGCCAACGACGGCTCAATTGACAACAATCCGAGCTACGGCAACAAGGAAGGTGGCCTCACGACCATATACGAGAAAAGTCTTGGCGCGGTCGCCAAGGGCGGGCAGTCCCCACTCGCCGCCGTTTATGCCTATGCGGAGGAGATCACCACGCCCGGCTTTGGATTCATGGACACGCCTGGCTACGATCCTGTGAGCATGACCGGGCTGGTCAGCGGCGGCTGTAACATCGGTGTCTTTACTACCGGCCGGGGCAGCGTCTATGGCTGCAAGCCCGCGCCATGTCTCAAAGTTGCCACCAATACTGCCATCTACCAGCACATGATCGAAGACATGGACATCAATGCCGGCACAATTCTCGACGGCACCGAGACGGTCGAGCAGGTCGGGATGCGTATCTTCGAGGAAATCATCGCCGTCGCCAGCGGCAAGAAAACCAAGAGCGAACTCGCGGGCCTAGGCGACGACGAATTCGCTCCTTGGTTGCTTGGTGCGCAGTTCTAAACACTCATGGGGCAGTGGCTCACATGAAACACGCCCAGGGCAAGTTAGCGCGCCCCGCTACGCCTCAGCCCACTGGCTAGAAGAGGTGAAGAAGCAACCAATAGTAATGTCGCCAACTTACGCACCCATTTTGGCGTTCAGCATTAGCACCCCCAGCAAGCCGTCCCCTTTACTTAAGGTCACTCGGAAGCTCTCAGCGTGTAACGGGTTCGAATGCGTTCAACTCGCCCAGCTTGTCCTCGACCATCCTAATGATCATGGCAAGATATTGAAAACTGCGGCTTAAACCCCGTCTGAGTGGCCAGCTCCAAGCCATGAAAAAAATTCTCTTTTCGCTCGCCGTACTTTCGTTTGTCGAGTCACTTCGGCTGTCCGCCGCCGACTTTCGTGCTGGGGCCGCCGTCGTGGACGTGACTCCCGCCGTGCTGCCCGTGCTCGTCAACGGCGGAATGCTCAATCGCAGCGTGGAGAAGGTAAACACTCGCGTGAACGCCCGTGCGCTCGCGCTGTCCGATGGGCGTGAACAAGTCGCCATCGTTGTCGTGGACAGCTGCATGATGGGCCGGCCATTGCTCGACGAGGCCAAAGGGCTTGCGGCTAAGCGCACCGGCATCGCTGCGAACCGCATCCTCATCTCCGCGACGCATGCGCACAGCGCGCCGTCAGCGTTCGCGTGCCTCGGCACTGACGCCGACCCGCGCTACGTGCCGTTCCTCCGCGACAAGCTCATTGAGGCTATCGCCGCTGCGCAGAAGAATTTGGAGCCGGCGCGCATCGGTTGGGCAAAGGGCTTCGCGCCCGAATTCACCGCCTTACGCCAATGGATTCGCCGGCCCGACCGCCTCGCGGAAGATCCGTTCGGCAACAAGACCCTCCGCGCGAACATGCACTCGGGTCGCATTTGGGACGATGTGACGGGTGAATCTGGCCCGGAGGACCCCGACCTCACGCTGATTTCGATCCAGGCGCGCGACGGTCGACCGCTCGCCGTGCTCGGGAATTTTTCGATGCACTACTTCGGCGACAAAGACATCAGCGCGGACTACTTCGGCCTGTTCAGCGAAGGGCTGAAGGCACGCCTCGCCGCGAGCGCGCCCGCTGGCCAAGCGCCCTTCGTCGGTATCATGTCGCACGGTTGCAGCGGCGACACTTACCGGGTGGACTACAAAATTCCCGAGAAGCAACGCCCCAGCCCGACCATCCAGCAATACGCGGACGGCTTGCTGGACATTGCGATAAAGGCGCTTGCCGGCATCGCATATCGCAGTGATGTGACGCTCGCGATGGCCGAGACGCGCTTGCCGCTCAACTACCGCGTGCCTGACAAGCAATTGCTCGAATGGTCCAAGGGCATCGTGAAGGAAATGGGCGACCGTTTGGCGAAGACTACGACTGAGGTTTACGCGCGCGAGCAAATCATTCTCCACGAAATGCAGCGGACGGAAGTCGTCGTGCAGGCGCTAAGGATTGGCGACATCGCGATCGCGACCACGCCTAACGAGACCTACGCCGTGACGGGCTTGAAAATCAAAGCCGCCAGCCCGCTGCGCAACACGATGGTCATCGAGTTGGCCAATGGCGCGGATGGCTACATTCCGCCACCTGAGCAGCATGCGTTCGGTGGCTACAACACCTGGCCCGCTCGCTCCGCCGGCCTCGAGGTACAGGCCGAGCCGAAGATTGCCGAAGCAGCAATTCATTTGCTCGAGCTGGTCAGTGGGCAAGCGCGTCGCCCGTGGCAACTGCCCGCCGGCCCAGCCACCCGCACTGGCCTCGAGGCCAAGCCGCTCGCATATTGGCGGCTAAACGAATTCACTGGCCCGCTCGCGGCGGACGCTACCGGCCGCGGCCATCATGCGGCCTATGAGGCGGGCATCACGTTTTACCTCGACGGCCCGCGGCCGGCAGAGTTTGCCTCTAAGGACGAAATCAACCGCGCCCCACACTTCGTCGGAGGCCGGTTGCGCGCGCAGCTGGAGCAACTCGGTGAACGCTACTCTGTCTCGCTGTGGCTATGGAATGGTATGCCGAACGACGGGCGCGACGTGAGCGGGTGGCTCTTTTCGCGCGGGCCAGATCAAGGCATGAACGCTAACAGCGAGCATCTTGGCATCGGCGGCAAAAGCGGCCATATGGGAAAACTCGTCTTCTTCCGGGGCACAGACGCGACCAGCGCCGTGGCCGGGCGAACGGAAATTCCCCGCTGGCAATGGCACCACGTCGTGCTGGTCCGCGATGGGCTGAAAGTTCGCGCCTTTCTCGATGGCCAGCTCGAAATCGAGACAACGCTCCCCGTGAAGTCTGCGCCCGCTGGTTTTGACCATATCTTTCTCGGCGGCCGCAGCGACAACTCCGCGAACTGGGAAGGTCGTCTCGATGAGGTCGCTGTTTTCGACCGTGCCTTGACCGCGCGCGAGGTGTCGAAGCTGGCGGGGAAGTGACGAGTTGCCGAGGTGTCGAGCCAGCTTACCGAAACTAAAGCGCCCCACTCGGCGTTCGGCCCGTGTCAGCTAAACAGCAGTTTTCGGATTTGTGAAACGCTGGCGGTGCCGGTGGTGCCGAGCTGGTGGATGACGACAGATGCAGCGGCATTGGCGATTTCAATGGCCTCGCGGAGCGTCGCGCCCGCGGCAAGTGCAGCGGTGAGGTTCGCGGTTACGGCATCGCCCGCCCCGACTATGTCAATCGGCCCGCGCAGCGGGTGGCAAGGAACGTGTTCCACCTGACCGTTCGGTGCAGCCCCGAGGATGCCGCGTTCGGAGAGCGTGATGAAGACCATGCGATTATTGCGTTTGGCCATCGTCAGTGCGGATTCCTTGAGAGTGGTTAGGTTCGCGTCGGATGCCAAACCAGTCAGCGCGCAAAGCTCGGCTAAGTTCATCTTACTCGTGATGGGCGGCCAGCCGCGCATACCCCGCCGGCTGTCGCCGACCACCAGCACATGCGGAAGCTCCCGCACGCATTCGCCTACTGCAGCCAGCACACTCTTGGTCAACACGCCAGTTTCGGGCACATCCACCTGATCCAAAAGGATCACAGCCTTAAGTTGCTGGCTGAGTTCTCGAAAGCGGTTGATGAGCGCACCCTCAACTTGGGCCGGGGTGGGCGACCAGTTCTTACTGTCTAAACGGTTGAGTTCCACGGGTGGCTGTTCTGGGGCCACGAACAGCGGCTTGCAGTAGGTGAAGGTGCGGCGAAGCGGAGTTTTGATAAAGGCCTCTAAATTCACACCGTGCATTTGGTTAAAAGCCTGCAGCAATTCGTAGCCCTCGCCATCGTCACCACGGAAGCCGACTGGGTACAGCTCACCAATGCCCAAGGCGCAAAGGTTGTTAAGAATTGTCCCTGCGCCGCCCGGCTGTGAGCGCACGCGTACGACGTTGTGGACCGGCAGGCCGGTCTCAATAGAGGTCTCGGTCTTCGTCGGGTCTATTTCCAGATAACGGTCGAGACAGAAGTCGCCCACGAGCGCCAGCCGGAGCGAGGCGTAACACGAGGTGATTTCGGAAAAACGCGATAAAGTCACATTGCTGAGCACGTTTAGCTCAAGTTGTAGCTCGGGGATTCGGAATTTTTGCGCGCGATTTAGTTTAGTGAAGCATTACCATTTACGCCTCACCACTTGTAGCGCGGTTCCGGGTTTGGCTCACCGATGTCGGGGATGTCTTTTGTCGCGGTGCGACCGTGCAGAGTTTCCAGTTTGTGGAAGAGGTGGTGGAGGAAGGCCACGTTATCGCACTGCGCGTAGTGCATCGTGCCGCCCATGCGAGAAAAACTTTTACAAAAGCGGAGGTAGTAAGCGGAGTTGTCGCGGGGAGGCTCGCCCTTGCTCCAGTCCCAATTGCCGCCGTCCTGCAAGTCCACAACGTAAATGCTGTGGCCGCTAACGATGGGGCGGTTGGCTTGCAAGCGTAAGTTATTCACGCAACTAATACTTTTTTCAAAAACCTGCGGGCCCATGATGGCCGAGCCGACGTTTAGCACTACGCCGCCATCGAGTTTTTCGACCGAGCCACCGAATAACGCGAAGTCCACGCCCGCCGCGCGACCGATGACGCCGCCATTAAACCATGGGTGGTTCGCGATGATGTCGTAGCCAATGCCAGGGTGAACGGTGAAAGCGATCTCTTGGCGCACGGCCTGCGCTAACACGCTACTGTTCCGGTGCGCGTGCGTAAGGATGTGTGGGCCGGGCTTGAGACTGAAGCGTTGAATGGCGTGCAGCAAGTCTGCGCGCGCAGGAGTGAGTGGATGACCGGGTTCAGCTTGGATTTGCCCCGCTAATTCTGCTTCGGTTGGGATAGTTGCGCCGTCTTCATAAATAAACTTTCCGAGCGATTTGCCGTAGCCCCAGCCGCGCACGCCGCCAAGCAACAAGGCAAGGTGGATATACCGGCCTGTCTCATCCCATGTGCCAAAGCTGCCGGTTGCAACATTATCGCGCACGTTCTCGGTTGAGCGACCTAGCCAGGAAAACTCCCAGTCGTGAATTGTCCCTGCGCCGTTCGTCGCGAGGTGCGTGAGGAATCCGCGGTCGAGTAGCTGGCCAAGCAGAAGTTGTCCACCGTTCTTCACGAGGTGTGCGCCATAGATCAGCATCACGGAGGAACCACGCTCGAGAGCCGTCTTGATGTCCCGTGCGCAACGCTCAATTATCGCGGCGTTGAATTCACTGATCGCCGGAGGCGCAGTGGTGGGTTCGACGAGCACCTCGTCGACGGTGCTCAGGCTGTGGCGTTGCGCGAGCGGAAAGACGCGAATTCGGGAAAGATCTAGAGGTGGGAGCGGAGTGGGCATTAACGAGAGCGAAAATATTGAATGTCTGAATTCTTGTGGTTGATTGATGACCAAAATCGGATGAAGTGAGTTGATGTCTTGGAGTATTGGGTTTGCATGGTGAAAAGATTTTTCAGTTTTCGCCGAGCAGCAACGTAACCAATTCTTTCTCACATTGGTAATCAGGAATCACCAAATCTGCTCCGGCCGCGATGAGTTGACTACGTTTTAGCTGATGGATTTTGCCCGAGCCCATCTCCCTTTCATCGCTGGCGACAGCAACAGCAAGCCCGCCAAGTTTTTTCGTGTGTTGCAACTCGACCGGGCCGTCGCCGAACGAGACTAACTGGGTGCCAGGAATACCGTCCTCGCGCAGGATGCGGTCGAACACAGCACCCTTCGAAAACGGCGGTTGCTCCTCGTGCCCACCGTGGATGCGACCCTCGAAGTAATGCGCTAGTTCGAGCAACGTGGCCTCTTGTCGGACGTGGGGTTCGAGTGTGGCGCTGAGGATGTATAGTTTTATGCCGTGCGACAGGAGCCGCTCAATGAGTGCCCGTCCGCCGGGGACAACGAAGTTGTCTGGGCTGGCGCCGTCACGAATTTGCCGGCTGCGGCGGGCGATGTCGCGCTCGAGGCGGAGAGTGTATTCGGACAAATAATATTGCGGTTCGCGCGGATTACCGCCGCGCCTACGCACGCGTTCCACAAAAGCCACCATCTGATGGATGGTTTGTCGGCCGTTGAAGGACAACATCTCGTGCATCAGTTCGTTGCGTAGTGCAGCTGGGTCTTCGTCAGCACGCGGCGGGAGCATTTCCAAGAACATTGTCAGCATGATGTTCGGCCAGCCATGGCGAATAAGCGAGAGCGTGCCGTCAAAGTCAAAGACGGCGTGGGTGATGCCAGGACAGGGTTGGAAACTCGGGCAAATCTCAATCGGTGCGGCGGTGATTACGGACATCGACACGCAATGATTAGAGGGTAGGGCAGGGGAATTGGCAACGGCGTCCGGCGGTTGGGCGGAGCTCAAACCGATAGCACAAAAGGAAAGCACCCGAGGTAATGCTCCCGACTTTCCGGCTGTGATCGGATGGATTCACCCGCGCACGGTTCGGAGCCAATCCCTTTTTATCCGAGATTTTCTTTCCGCGTTCAGATTGACCTGGCTGCTTACTTAAGACTGAACGGTTTAGGCATCAACGCCTGAACGGCTTCCATGATGCGCGTCTCTTGCGTGCCGTCGAGGCGGTTGGGGTGGTTGTAATAAAGCATCGCGCCTGCCGCCTCGTAGCCGCCTTCTTCCCACACGCGACGTGACGGAATATAGCAGGGCAGGTCGTTCGCATAAGCATTGACCCACACACGCTTGCCGTCGAACTCGCGCTTGATGCGCAGGCCGTAGTCCACGACAACTTCGCCTGGGAGAAAGACCATCGCGAGGTCGCGCCCGAAAGTCCACACTTGCACGAGATAAGGTAGCCGATCAGAAATTTTTTCTTTTGCGTCCAACTTTGTCAGGGCGAGTTGCGCACGTAGGCCGACGGCGCCGGTTTTCTTGGCGTCCACCTCCCACTCAGCGCGCGTGGGAAGTTTGTCAAACGGCAGTTCGATGCGCTGTGTTACGCCATTCAGCGGACCTGTGAGAGGGATGAACGGAGCTTCCTTTAATAAGCGTGAGACTTCCGTGGCCAGCTCTTGCCCGTGTTTCTCCGCCAACTCGTAGGTGCCGCGAGGGTATGGATTCTGGTCCGCACCACAGCCGATGGCCGTAAGTGCGATTACCCCGGGATGGGCTTTCTCAATGGCAAACTGCGCGCAGCCCGCCCAGTCTGCGTGCAGCTTATTGAAGCCGCTCGTGGTGCAGTGGCAAGCGTAGTTGGCTAAGACAGCGCGTAGCTTGCCGTCGGGCGTCGTGACCCGCAGTAGGGGTAACTCGTGGTCAGTGGGACCTTCAGGGTACTCGGCGTTTTGGAAACCGGTAGGCGAAGGCTTACGGCGGTTCTTGGCAAACGTGACTTTCCCCTTGGCCCACGCGAGTCGCGCGGGTTGGCGGTCGGCGAGCGCAGCGAGACAGAGTTGTTCGAGCTTGTCGGTAAACTCTCGTGTGTAGCGGTCAATGTTCCGCTGGTGCTCCGCTGGGATGGGGATGCCGAAGATGGTTTTCAGCACGCCATTGAGTATGGGGGCTGAGTGAGTGTGGCTGGAGCAAATGGCGAATCGCTCACTGGTGACTCGCTGCGCGGCAAGGCGCTTGATGACTTCAGCACGGAGCCACTCCGGTACGCCGCAGTTGTCCACAGTGAGGAGCAGGAACGGACCCTCTGCGTCGGAGCCGATGGCAAGCGCCTTTGCGCGAATACGTTGCTCGATGCCCTCAGATTCCAACCGGCGACTGCCGTAGCCGTTGAGCCGCACCGGATAATCGGGTGTGAGGTCCACCTGCGCCACGCCAACGAGGTTGGGAGTTACCAGCGTGTTATGGGTGCTAGTGCAAGACGCAAGCGGGACAAGCAGGAGTCCGAAGACCGAGGCAAGCAAAGCGCGGCGGAACATGACTGAGTTTTCGCTGGGACGGCGCGGCGTGTCAACGCGTCGCAGTGACTTACTGTTTTTGCTTTTTGGTAATAATGGCATCCGATCTTGCTGCGGTTCCACCAGCTCATCAGGAGTCTTGCCCAAACTTTCAGATTAACCTCGTCACTCCTGCGGTTGGCTGGGCATGAACTGAGTGGTGGAGCACTTCCAGCGGGCGGCTGGCAACATGGTAAAAGTGGCGGCCACCACCTTTGCCGAGCCGTTGTTCAGACAGGCCGCACTTAGTCAACTACCACCCCAAAGCAGCAAATTATTCCGCACGATTTCCCTAATGTTGGGGATTCTCGGGCGGTTCGATCACACTCGCATGCTTAAGGGACTCGCTCGGGTAAAGAGCGGAGCCGAGTAAAAGAAAACGGAGCGATCAAGGTTAGAGTTTAGAACATTCAGAATCGGCGACTCCTAAATTCTCCACCACTAGGGTTTCCAGCTTAATTAGAAGTACTTTCCCATCGCCTCGCGGTCGCCAGGGGCCATGAGCAGATAGGTCAATGGGCCCTCGGTCCACGCGGCGGTGGTCCAGTCCTCACCTTCGGCGACGCGCGGCTGGCTGCGGTTGGGCGCATCAGGCAGGGCGTCGTAGTTGATGATGACGAGGTGAACCTTGTCTTGCGGCAGTGAGCGGCCAGTTTGGAAAGCGAGTAACGTGACCCGATGACCGCGCCATTCCATTATCGCGCAACCAAAGCTCAATGGCTTCTGGAGGTTACTTGGCACCGCGAATTCTGAATGACCGCCGTTTTCCCTTAGCCAGTGCCGGATGTCTTCGAGGCTGGTGCTCCGGTAATTCATCCGATAGCTCTGCGCGCCGAAATAGTTGACCTGCGTGGTGGCTAGGTGCGCTTGGCGCGGCAACACGCCGTAGCCCTTTCCGAGGTAATCGGTGATGTCACGGGTAAAGCTCACGAGATCGGCCTTGGGCCCAGGTGGCTCATGCATTGTGAGGTAACCGATGAGTCCGAAGGTTACGGCTAATGTGGCAACCGTCGCGGCGGGGTGGACGCGAATGCGCCACCACGGCGTTACGGGAAGCGGCATTATCTTGCGCCCGGCGAGTATGCTAATCTTTAAATCTGCTGGCACGGGGACGGTCTGAAGCTTGTTGCTTATTGCGGTGTCGAGCGCGGTCTGTTCGGCGAGCCATCGGGCGAGTTCGGGGTCGCGTCGCGCCTGCGCAAGAGCTTCGGCGAGTTGCGGGTCAGTGGCGTCGCGCCCATCGGAACGGTAGGCGCGGAGGATGAATTTGGCTTCGTCGTTGTTCATCGAGTCAGCTTGCTTGGCGGAATTCCATGGGCACTACTTTGCGCTTCGTGCCGGCGGATTGGTCGGCAAGCAACGTGCGCAACTGCGCTTTGCCGCGCGCGAGCCGCGACATCACGGTGCCGATGGGCACTTCGAGAACTTCCGCGATTTCGAGATATGAATGGTCTTCCAGGTAAAAGAGCGTCAGCGGCGCGCGATAGACTTCGTCCACGGCCTGCAACGCCTGCATCACGACGCGGCCATCGAGGGCGGTGACCGTGGCGGGTGTGACGGGCGGCAACTCGTGCTCCACGGATTCGAGGTCGTGGTGCGGGAAGCGAGTGGTGCGGCGGCGCGAGCCTAGGAACTCGCGATGCAACGTGGTGAAAAGCCAGGTTTTGACCTTCGAGCGATCGCGAAGCTGCTGGCCTTTTTCCGCCCAAAGGAAAAACGTCTGCTGCGTCAGGTCGCACGCCTCAACCTCGCTGCCGGCCAAGCTCAATGCAAATCGGTAGAGCGGCTGGTAATAGGCGCTCACCAACTGGTCAAAATCCGGCTCGGTCACGGAGGTTAGAGGCTTTCCGCTCACCTTTTATTCCAAGCAACGAATAGGGCGTCTGCAACAGCGGGCTTTTCTTAGGCCTGTCGCTGAATTAGTTTGTCGCCGTGATGCTCGCTACGCTCATTCGTAATGTCGTCCTGTTGCTCGGGGCGGCGTTGTTGCCTTGGGCGGGTATTTTCGCTGAGGCGGCAGAGGTCTCCTTCCAGACGGATGTCGCCGCGGTTATTTCCAAGGCCGGATGCAATCTCGGCACCTGCCACGGCAACGCTACGGGCAAAGGCGGCTTCAAAATGTCTCTGCGAGGCGGCGACCTAGATTACGACTTTGCTGCGCTCGTGCAGGATCAGTTTGGCCGAAGAGTGAACGCGCTTTCGCCGGAAGAAAGCCTGCTTCTGCTCAAGGCCACGCAGGCTGTCGCACACGAGGGCGGCAAGCGTTTTGATCGTGACTCATGGGAATACCGCACGCTGCGCGAGTGGATTAGTCGTGGCGCGCAGCGTTCCGTGCCCGGGGAGCCGAAGCTCACGCAAATCGAAGTCACGCCGCGCGAGCAGTTCCTCTCCGCCCCGGCCAGCTCCGTGCAAATCAAAGTGCTGGCAAAGTATTCCGACGGCTCCACGCGCGACGTCACGCAGTTCGCATGTTACGAGGTCGTAAATGTCGCCGTAGCTGAGGTGTCCGCTCATGGGTTGGTCACGCGCAAGGCATCTGGCGAAACGACCGTGGTGGCCCGCTACTTGCATTTGCAGGAGCCGGTGCGGCTGGCATTTGTGCCCGCGCGGCCTGACTTCCGATGGGCGAAACCGAAGCCGCACAACCTCGTGGACGAGCACGTCTTCGCGAAACTCCAGACGCTACGGATGAATCCAAGTGAATTGGCCAGCGACGAAGTTTTTCTCCGCCGTGCGTATCTCGACCTGCTCGGAATTCTACCCACGGCAGAAGAAGCGAGGCGCTTTGCAGACCACGCAGGGAAGCTGGCGGCGGATCCCAAGTTTAAGGCTCCAAGCTCGAGGCTTACCACCTTGGACAGGCGTGCCGCGCTCGTGGATGAGTTACTTGAGCGCGGAGAATTTGCGGATTACTGGGCGCTCAAGTGGGCCGACCTGCTGCGCGTGGAGGAAAAGACCCTAGATGCCAAGGGCATGCAAGATTTCCACAACTGGATTCGCGGCAGCCTTGCCCGCGGCAAGCCGATGGATCAATTCACTCGCGAGCTGATTGCCTCGCGCGGCAGCACTTATGCGAACCCGGAGGCAAATTTTTACCGCGCCAATCGCACGCCCGTCATTCGCGCGGAAGCGGCGGCACAAGTCTTCCTCGGCACGCGGCTTCAGTGCGCTCAATGTCACAACCACCCGTTTGACCGGTGGACGCAGGATGATTACTACGATTGGGCCGCGCTCTTCGCGCGGGTGGATTACAAGATTCTCACCAACAACCGCCAGGACCGAAACGACAAGCACGAGTTCATCGGCGAACAAATTGTCTATCTCGCGCGCAAAGGTCACGTGACCAACCCCCGCACGGATAAGGCCGCCGAGCCGCGTTTCCTCGGCGCGAGCAAGCAGGACTTTGAGCACAAGGACGAGTTGGAGGCACTAGCCGATTGGATGACTCGGCCGGACAATCCGCTCTTCGCGCGCTCTCAGGTCAACCGCATTTGGTTCCACCTTATGGGGCGTGGTATTGTGGATCCGATTGATGACTTCCGCGCGACCAACCCCGCGTCGCACCCCGCGTTGCTAGACGCACTGACGAGCGTGTTTGTAAAAAGTGGGTATAACCTTCGCCACGTCATTAGGCTCATCATGAACTCGCGTGCTTATCAAACTGCCAGTGCTCCGAATGACACGAATGCTGAGGACGAGACCAATTATTCGCGCGCCGTTGTGCGCCGGCTAACGGCGGAGCAGATTTTCGACACGCTTCATCAGGTCGCGGGCGTGACGCCGGAGTTCGCGAACTTCCCGGTCGGCACGCGCGCAGCGGAGTTGCCCGGTGCACGGTTGCAAGGCCGACGCGGCCGGCGAACGCAGCTCTCGCCCGACCTGTTCATGAACATTTTCGGTAAGCCGCCGCGTCTCACCGTGTGCGAATGTGAGCGCTCTGCAGAGACCACAATGAGCCAAGCCTTTCAGATGATCTCTGGTCCCTCGGTGAACGAATTGCTCACGCAATCCAGCAATCGCCTCGGCCCGCTGCTGGAGGCAAAACCCGCGAATCGCGACCTCGTCGAGGAACTCTATTGGGTCGTGCTCACCCGTCCGCCTACGGCAACTGAGTTGTCAAAATCCCTCGCGCATCTCGATGCAGCGAAGGAGCGCCGCACCGGCGCCGAGGACTTGTTGTGGAGCCTCGTAAACGCAAAGGAATTCTTGCTGAGGCGGTGACCTGCGCCTGTCTGCTGAGTAAAGGGAAATCAGAAATCGCGAAACGGCCCACGCGGTTCGGTTGCATCCATCTCCTTCTTCCACTCGCTAAACCGCGCCTTAATTTGTGCGGCGACGTCGGGTTTTTGCTTTGAAAGGTCGTTTTTCTCTCCGAGGTCTGTGGCGAGGTCAAAGAGACCGCCGCCGAGCGTGGACTCAACCCATTTCCAGTTGCCCAGCCGCGCAGCGCGGTCGACCCGGCGCTCCCAGAACATCTCCGTGCGCGGTGACCTAACTTTGCCTTGTAGCACGGGCGTCATATCGAATCCGTCGAACTTAACGTCGGTGGGCGGCTTCGCGCCGGTGGCAGCAAGAAGTGTGGGGAAGAGTTCGAGTGAAGTGAGGAATTCATCGGTCATCGTATTGGCTGGGAGCCGGCCCGGCCAGCGCGCAAGGAATGGAACGCGTAGGCCGCCTTCCCACAGCGAGCCTTTGCCGCCCTTAAGTGGTGCGTTGCCGCCATTGCCACTACCGCCGTTGTCGGACATGAACATGATTAGCGTGTCACGCTCCAAGCCAAGTTCGCGCAGCATATCCAGCAGTTCTCCGATGGCCTCGTCCATGCAAGTTACGGCGGCGAGGTAACGTGTTACTCCGTTCTTCGGGTCGCGATGGGGATACAGCTTCAGGTACTTTTCAGGCACTTGAACCCCAACACCAGCCTTCTTTTCCCCGGCTCTCTTGTCCGAGTCCGGCAGGAACGATGATGCTCCATGCGGTGCGTTGAAAGGGAGGTAGAGGAAGAACTGTTTATCCTTGCTCGCGCGCACAAACCGCAGTGCCTCACGGCGAAAGACATCGGTTATGTAAGTGCCCTTGTCCTCCTCGGTGCGCTGGTTACCACGAAAGAGCGATGGCACGCCATAGCGCTCGTGGGTGTAATAATCAATGCCGTTGTTCCCATGTCCGTAGAAGAAGTCGAAGCCGCGCTGCAGCGGGAGGTAACGGCGCGCCTGGCCCATGTCCCACTTGCCCACGCAGCCGGTCGTGTAGCCGGCGGACTTCAACGCGTCGCCCAGCGTGACCTCGCGCGGG
>Ga0194116_10003539_pt1 | contig 18713 bp, 16 predicted proteins | sample TA2MahsurfametaG_4_FD_148617 | JGI IMG/M metagenome (GOLD analysis project Ga0194116, IMG submission 148617) | Freshwater microbial communities from Lake Tanganyika, Tanzania - TA2015008 Mahale S9 surface | ecosystem: Environmental > Aquatic > Freshwater > Lake | place: Tanzania: Lake...
TTCATCAGTTAGAATATCATGAGGTAAAGTTTGTACTGAACCATTATCTGCTAGGATTTGATCCCAAACTTTATTACTATTTTTACCTTTAGCTTCTAATAACTTTTCTAGTTCAGGATTTTTAACAATAAATGTTCCTTTAGCACCATTAAATACATAAACATTTGCTGGTTGGGGTTCAATACCTGCTGAACATGAATTAATACGTGAGTTAGATACAGTAGGTGCAATTGCTAATAGGTGTGTATTTCTCATACCTGTACCTTTACACCAAGCTGGTTCTCCATACTCCATAGCCATCTTGCGAGACGCTGCTTCAGCTTGTGTTTTAATCTGGCTAAAGATTGTATGTGTCCAAGCTGTTGAAGCAATAGAGTTAAATGGTAAATTCTTTTGTTGTAGGAAAGTATGCCAACCCATTACTCCTAAGCCTAAGGCACGTCCTTTTTTAGCATGGCGATGTGAACGAATCATAGATTCTTTACCATTTGTCTTTTGGGTAAATTCTTCCATCACACCATCTAAAAAGTAAACTGAAGTTTCTACTAGATCAGTGTCTTTCCATTCATCATACTTAGCTAGGTTAAGTGAAGACAAACAACAGATAAATGAGTGTTCTTCGTCTGTATGAAGAGTAATTTCAGTACAGATATTAGTCATTGAAACATTTAAGTTGTTCATGCGATATGCTAACGGATTATCTTTGTTAACATTATCATTAAACATAATGTATGGTTCTCCGGTTTCTACTCGTGATTTAAGTATCTCCAACCATAGTGACATAGCCTCGCTGTCTCGGTCATTTAGGCGTTTCATAAACGCATCATCAACAACTACTGCTTGGTGTAGGTTAAGACATTGTCTATTTGGGTCTCCTTTAGGTCTACGGATCTGAAGGAACTCATGAATGTCTTTATGGTTGATATCTAAGTTTACAGATGCAGCTCCTCGTCTAACAGAACCTTGATTAGTGGCAATGATAGTGGAGTCATAGATTTTAGCCCATGGTACAACTCCTTCTGACTTCCCATTTCCTGTGATATGAGTACCTCTTGGTCGAATGCGAGACAAGCCAATTCCAACTCCTCCGCCGTAGGAAGTAAGACGCATAAGTTCAGCGTTAGTAAGTCCAATTCCGCGGATACTATCCGGGGTATCAATACCAAAACATGAAATAGGTAAACCTCTATCAGTGCCAGTATTGGAAAGAACAGGAGACGCCAGTCCAAGCCATCCGTTCCATATATATTTAAAAAACTTGTTTTCAAGGTCAGGTCTATTTAATCGTTGTGCAACTGCGTGGGCAACTCGTCTGTATGCTTTTTTAGGTGTTTCACCTGGGAGTAAATAACCCTTTGAAATGGTGCTGAGTGCTACCTCATCCATATACTCGGGATAGTCTTTACCACGCTCCCAAGTTATAAAATCGGCTACTAAATTATTGTCCATTATTAATGTGATTATATTGTTTCAAAAAATGCTCTAATAAACTTTTTAAAAAATGCTTTCATCCCACTTCATATGTCCTTTAGAGTAATTAGTTACTCGGTTAGCAAAAAAGTCAGTATGTTGTTTTCCGGCTGAAAGAGCATCAAACCATTTCATACGCTCAACTGCTGTCATATCAATATTAGTGACGATAGGGTTGTAACCTAAATCACCAAGTTTTGTATTAACACGGTTTTTAATAAAGTTTTGTAGATCATATTTTGAACATCCTTCTAAATCACCTAACTCATATACTTTATCAATAAAGTCAAGTTCAAGTTTAAGAGATAATAGAGCGGCTTCATTGATTGCTGCTTCTAGTTCTTTTGTTTTGAGTTTTGGATTTTCTTTAATGAGGGTTCTAAACAACCAACATCCTGCTTCTGAGTGCATTGATTCATCTCTAATAGACCATTCAACAATTTGACCTACTCCCTTAAGTTTGTTTCTCATTTTAAAAGAGAGTAGAACTGCAAATGAAGAGAATAAGTTAACACCCTCAGTAAATGCTGAGAATATAGCTAATGATTTGGCAATTTCTGGAAGATTTTTTTCACTATTAAAACTATCTCTAACAAGCATAAGATTTTCAATTTTTGCCATTGTAGTCTCATCCTCAAGAAATTCAGCAAAATTTTCAAGACCTAAAGTTTCATTTAGCAGTGAATAAGCTTCAGCGTGAATTGTTTCAAAAGCACCAAATGTAGTAGCCATCATAATAACTTCTGGCTTACGAAACCATTTTGTTACTAATCCTGACCAATAATCATTTACAATAGTTTCAGTTTGGGCAAATCCTTTTAAGATAGAGCCAATAATGTTTTTTTCTGATTCATTTAGATTTTGTTTCCAATCATTTAAATCAGACATCATCGGAACCTCAGTATGCAACCAATGTGCTTGCTGTTGATTAAGCCAATACTCATATGCTTGAGGATATTCAAAAGGTTTGTAAATGATCCTCTCATGCAAAAGATTTGATTTCTTTGCCATTGTAAAAGTTTATTAATTATTTAGGAAAAAGTTGTTGAATTGTCGCAACTGTTCTTTATCAGAGTCCGTAACCTCACCATATGAAACTGGTTTAGAAGCTGGAGTGATGGTTTCAAGCTCATCATCGGTAATCATCTCAAAGTGACCTGTTGAAGTGTCAATTTTAGCACCATATGTTAAACCATCCATTCCGTATCTATTTTTCATAATATGCCACCTTCCGGTGCCGTTTACTTTATCTTCTCTTTTGCGACTCAAGGAGGCGCCAAAATCAATAATCATGATTTTGTCATAAGAGCCCGCTGCTTTATCTCCTTCAATTACATCGTCTTTTGCTCCAGCTCTATTGACTTGAGAAACAGACCAAATTGGGATATTAAGCTCGCGGGCTAATCCTTTTGTGCTAGTATAAATATCATCAATCTCGTCTTTACGTTCACGATTATTTCTCTTTGAACGAAGAAGATCAACATAGTCAATGATAATCAAGTCAGGTTTGAAATCAAGGTCAATACATTTCTTGATATGAGATTCAACTGTAGATATAGATGCCTTACCTGGTGCGTATTCTTTAATGATTAGATTACCTGGTAGTTTCTCTAGTACTTTTTCTACTTTAGCCTTGTTTGGGATGATAACATTTACTGGGATCTGAGTAAAGTAAGAGTCATATCGTCTTCCAATATAATCTTCACCTAACTCAAGAGTATAGTGGATTACATTAAAACCCATTTTAACAGCATGCCCCCCTAAAGCGATTAACGCCCAAGATTTACCACCTCCTGGATTACCAAATATAAGACCAAAATCTCCATTTCCGAGACCCCCTTGAAGTAGCTCGTTAAATTCATTCCAAGGAGTTGGAATTGTAATTCTATGTTCTTCACGATATCGTGTTTCCAAATCTTTATTGTATTCATGACCTAAGTTTTTATCTTGACCTGCTTTCATTGCTGACTCAATCATAAACTTGATTGAATCATAATCTCCAGCTTGTAAAAGTTCTACTGACTGCAGCAGCGCTTTCTTAAGCATCTGGTTTTTACAAAACGCAGAAAATTCTTCTTCAACATAAGCCAAATCATCTGTTTCCTTGTAGGCTTCTCTAAGTTGCTCTTTGACTGCAATTTGTAAAACTTCATTTTGTAATTTTTTTAATTCTACTTTAAGTACCTCTAAAGATGGTGTCGTGTGATACTTATTATAATATTTTAGGATTTCTGTCATAATCCATTTATGCGCCTGATTATCAAAATATTCTTCACTAACAATATCATGGATATTAACTAGGAAGTTTTTGTTATTGAGTAGGGCAGCTAGAACCTTGATTTGAAAACCAGGACCGTATTGATTGATATCTCTTAATGTCATGTAACTATTTGTTATAACTGATTAGATCTTTAAAGGTTGATTGAGTCCAAAACTCAATATTCTTTATCAGATGTCGTAAACCATCTTCATTATAAAATTTTATAAATACTACAGTGTTAAGGTCAGGTGCTAATTCTTCAATTGTTTCAGAAATAAATTCTCTATCATTATCATCAATCATAGGATTATGAAGATTCATTACCTTGTAACTTTTTTCTAATTCTTCAAAGTCATGAACTAAACGAGCATAAATAACATTATCTTTTAGTCTAGCAACCCCAATATCATATAGATCTTGTAAAGTTATAGGACGTTGATTAAGTTCAGGAAACAACTTATGTAATTTCTTTTCACCTAATCCTTTTACTCCTTTCACTTTATCCGAATTATCACCTAACAGTGTTTTATAATATATAAAGTTTTCAGTGAGCACTCCAAACTTTTCTTGTACAGTAAATGGAGTGTAGTAATCCTTTTCAATTGGACGATATACAGTAATGTTATCATTTACTAACTGAATAAAGTCACGGTCACTGGAGACAATGAATACTTTAGAATTATATTTTTGAGCCAATATTGTAGATAGCTGGGCTATAACGTCATCAGCTTCAACTTTATCGATGGATATGGTTTTAACAGGTAAGCACTGTAAATAATGGATTAGACGGACTAACTGGTTGATTTTAGCGTCATGCTCATCATCAATATTATCAAATGCATCCCAGTTTGTGATTCGGGTCAGATGTCGGTCTGCCTTATATTCTGGAATTAGATTCTTACGGTTAACTGTAGAACCAACTCCATCAAACACAATATAAACGGAGGTGGGATCCATTCGACCAATTAGTGTACCTAATGATCGAAGGAACCCACCAAGACCTCCTACATGAGCACCAGTCTCGTTAACGAATCCAAGCATGGCAAAGTTTCTAAAGAATAAGTTCAAGGCATCAATAACCAGAACTCGACTATGCCTGTTTAAGGATTCGGTGTCATTCTCCTCAACAACATTATCAAGGAGTGCTAAGAGATCTTTTTTATCCATTTTATTCTGGTTCGTGTGTGTATTCAGTTGCGTCTATAAATGTATCATTCTCTTCTACGATATCAAAATCCATTCCACCAAGAATTGCACTCCATTCTTTAGCATGTGCATCTTTGTATGATTTGATTTCCTTTTCAGAGTCATTTATAAACCCATGTGGAGTCATAATTATATTACCCCTTGTAGTGATACCATTGATATGGTTCTTATCAATCTGAATTTTAGTACGTTTTGCAAATTCTACCTGCTTACCATCCTTAATTGCTTTAATTTTGGAAGTACCAGCATTAGAAACATTACCAAACGTCACAACGAACGTGGCGTCAAACCACATTGCGAAACCACCTTTATTCATTAGTTTAGGTTGACTCATAGGTGTTTCAGCTTTTGCTGTCCATACCTTATTGATACAAACTAATGTGTTAGTGTAAGGTGAGCTTTCTTTACGAGATAAGGTAATACGTTGGTTAACATTATTACCAAATTGAGTTGACATTGCTCCTGCGTTCCATTCGTTATTGTTTTTATTTGAACGAACTGAGAGTTCACAAGGTACAGAACCAATTGAATCCCACAAGAACATTAAGTCATAAGGTAGGTTACCTTTCTTTTGTTCATCTAGCAAATCTAGAATAAAGGCAGCCACATCTTCAATTGTATGAATGGTTTCACGGTCAGTATAGAGGAAGAAGCCATTGTAATCTAAGATTTCACCTGTTTCTTCATCAACTATCTCATTCACCTGAAGACCCATTTGCATAACATGCTCCCAACTCCACTTCATCTCAGTAGTAATGAATACTGGTAAAATACCTGCTTTTTGGGCGTTAACAGCTGCTTCAATAAGTGCAGTAGTTTTACCTGTGTCACTATGACCTCTCAAGAGAACAATGTGGCCTGTTGGAATACCAGGCACACTTGTTACATCTTGATAAGCGTCAGAAAGTGGAACCCATTTTTGTGGCTTGAATTTTACATTACCACTCAAACCTTTTTTATCCTTAAATTTACTAAGGTTAAAACTAGATTTAAGCTCAGCAGACACCGCTGCTGCTAGTTCATCACTTTTTCTCTTTGCCATAATTAGAAGGGCAAGTCATCAGTTTCACCTTCATCAAACATTGAGTCAAACTTATCTAGCTTGCTCTGTTTAACTGCTTGAGTTGAAGTGTTTATTGAGTAGTGTGTCTTAGGAGCTTCTTCAGCTTCTTTTTCATCATCGATAATTTCACCTTCAGCTGGTTCTGGATTGAGCCAGTTTTGAAGGGCAATTTTCATTTCCTCAAAGCTCAAAGGCTTAAACATATCCTTAGGACTAGGTTGATTATCCAACCATGTCTTGATATCAGAGGCTTTATCAGACAATACTGTGTTCTTCATTGAAGGACTTACAGTGGTGCGGTTGTACTTAGTACCAGTTGATTCAGGACCAACAGTGTTAAGTTTGATATCACGACCTTCATTTACGTCAGTGTAATCACCTACTTCCTCATCAAGAGCTAGTTGCAATAGTGCCTCATAAGTCTCTTTACCAAACTGCCACAAACGGACACCTTTATCTTCTTCACCACGTACAATTACAGGAGCAAAGTAACGAGCCTTAGGTTCAATTTTTTTAGCCAAACGCCAGTTATCCTTATCGTTTGTCTTTTTCAATTGAGCAGCAAACTCAACAATTGGGTCTTTATCTCCCCAGTTGATAGGAGAAACCATCACAGGCTTATCAATCCCGTAATGGAAGAACATTTCAGTAAATGGCATTGACTTATTGTACTTTGAAGGTACAATACGGATTTGTTGCTTACCGATGGTAGGCTTCCAAAATGCTTCTTTACGATCACCACCACCTTTAGTAGCGGTTTTTTGCATTGCGCCTAGGCGCGATCTGATTTCGTTTAGATCCATAACTATAATTTATATTGTTTATAACTAATTTAACATTAAAACCTATTAGAGCCAAGTTAAAGTAAGCCCTCTTTTGAAGGGCTTTTTTATTTACTCAATAGTATTACCGTCTTCATCAATAGGATTACCATCCTTATCAGACACAAAATATTCAATGTCAAATTTTTCTCCAGTTGCTAACTCACGGTCTTCATCATAACCTTTAAGAGTTCTTATAGAAGATAAAGCACCTTGATATGTGTCATTAATATGTCGTGGTAAATTTTTAAATGTACCACCCGTGCCGTTTGAGTATTTAAATGATACATAAAATTTACCTGTTTCTTCTTCATTCAGACGAGAACCATCTGTAAGTTTATTCTCTACTAAGTATTTTTTTAAATCGAAGTTGCTCATAGCACTTAAAGTATTTATTTATTATAAATATTATATTTTTTTACAACTCAATGATTTTATAAATCTTGGTCTTTAGTTGTCTCAACTCGTTTTGTTGAGTTAGCAAAATAGTGTTGCGGTAGTGTTGCCAGTCAATCTGGTAACGTGTATCTACTATTCCACCATTTAGTTTTTTAATCAATTCATTTAAAGCATTGATTGTATAAAGTGTGTTTGATTCTTTTTTACGGTGAACCAAAATTGTATTTTCTGGGATGTGGGCAATGTTTGCCATCTCAATATTGTAGGTCAAGACATACTCATTATTATCCTTAACTTCTAGGACAAAAATTTTATTATACATTATAGTGTATGAATGAGTCAGTGAGTTCACTAGGTCATCTAAAGCCTCTAGAGTAGTGAACGTGCAAAATAACTTATTATTCAAATCTACGAAATTTACGGGATTGTCTATCCCATAAATATCATACGGTAGATTCAAAGTCGTAACTGTTTCCATGCGTAACTTTTATTGTTAATTTATGTTTCACAAACACTTCATGAATGTCTTGTAACACTTGTTGTTCCTCTCTATCCCAATCGAATAAAAATGCATCATACGTGTATAAAACAATCTTAGTGTTTTTGCCTTTTAATATTTTAAATATATCCCATAAGATATGGACATTTACTGCTGTCTCCAAGTTTTGGAGTACATAATTAAAAAGCTTTTGAGGATTCATGTTTTCCAGCTTATCTTTATAAAATCTAAACTTGGACACAGGACACTCTATATATCCTTGGTCTTGGTAAATAAACCACAAATCCTCTATATATTCCTTAATTAATCTAAAGAATTCAATTTCTTCAAATTCTTTTTGTATACCTCCGTAGAGTTGTCTAAAGGTGATTTCTTTGGATTTACTAACTTCACAATCAAGTAGTCTAGCAAGTGTAGTATAAATGTTATCTCCATCACTAAAAGAATAAGAAACCAACTTACTAGCAAGAGTAGGATGATAAGCCGTAATATCGATTTCAATAAACTTAGAATTGCGCGGGATAAAAGCCTTCCTGCAACCGTTTTCTTTATTAAGTGCTGCATAATTAATACCATTAAAATTATTAGATGGGCGTGTAGTTAACGTTTTTATATTGTATTGAGTATAAACAACGCAACCATTGATGTCCTTATCAAAGTAGTCGTTATATAACGTATTATCCACATATAAACCGGCTCGTTCAATGCCATTGAATACCCAACTAACCTTGTCATTATAGAATTTATTGACTGGTTTATCTACCAAGTGTTCTAATTCCTCAAATAAGGCCTCACAATACTCATAGTGTTTAACAATGGGTATTAGAGTGTTGATGTCTTGTTTGTTGGGGTATTTGTGGTATAAGAATTCATGGGCCGGTGTGAATTGTATATACGTAGGGGAGGTTAGTGTGATGTCAATAAGCTGCTTAAGAGGAAAATAGTGTAGGAATTCTTTTTTGTCCTTACAATATATTTTCTCTAAGTTCTTAATTAACAAAAATACCTTATCCTCAAATAGTTTCTCTTCTACCTCTGTATGGTAGATTGGAAACATGTAACCTTTATGGTCTTGTAAAGGTCTAATGTAGATACAACAGATTGAGTTTTCAGCCGGGTGAATAAAAGGTGAGTAGGGGATTATTTCAACGAACGCTTCTTTAACATTCCTGTTTTTAAATTCCTCAAATTGACTCTTATTTTCTATTAACCAAAACATTTGGGGTTAATATATGAGATAAAGATTATAAAACCAAATTTAATAGCCTCCTCCTCCGCCCCTACCACTAAAACCCCCTCCGCCTGTATTAATTGGTGCCTGAGTATAGCTGCTTGTAGTTTGGGTTGTTATTTGAGTTGTAGATTGAGTTGTTACTTGAGAAATAATAGCCTCGTTAATTGGAAATAATAACCCGTGAGGTTCCCTAGTGTGAGTAGCACCAACCATAGGACCAGTATTATCGTGTATATGATAAAATCCTATATAATTTTGACCATCTTTTGTTTTAAATTCACCACCTGAAGTATATAGATTAGATATATTAGGGAATTTATAATATTGAGAATAGTCTTTAAAGTATTGGATTAATCCTCTTAGACCCAATTGCCTTTCAGTTGTAGATGTTACCCTTAAATTTATATCTGCTACTTCTTCTTTACTTGGGCCTGTTAAAGTCCAAGTTATAATAAATGGGGTATAGTTTTTAAAGTCTATTTGAGTATCAGAATCAGATAATTTTCTAAAAGTGTCTTGATTTATCTCCAAATAAATGTTTTGAGTATTTTGTTTACAAAAATATCTTGTAAACGCCCCGTTTGTATAGTCTGCTTGAGTTGGAATCGTTAAAGAATAAACTGGGGCTAGTAATACTGGAGGGTTATTTATATTGATTCCCTTTAAATTTAAATAGCTATTTACTACTCCTTCTTGGGGTACTATTCTAACTGTAGGTTGTAAAGGAGAAGTTACATCTGGAATAGGTAGTGGGGCTAAAATAAGTTCAAATGTAGGAGTATCATTTGGGTTTTTGCCTGTGTAGTATTTCCCGTCTGAAGTTTTCCAATATGAACCTGAATAAGGTTTATCGTCTGAAAGGTAGACGAATTCTTTACCGTTGGTAATTAAATTGGTTTTTATTTGGGACTTAGGGTAATACATTACTTAGCCAAAGTTAAACTTTCAATACTTGTAGTCCATCCTTTGTCATCAATATTATGATTTAACCCTTTAATAACAAAATTTAAGGTTTCAGGATATCCAGGAGGAAGTATTTCTGTAGTTATAGTAAATTTTTCATAAATTTTAGGGCCTGAAAAACCATCCATTTCTAAACCTAAATCAAATGGTATAAAAGGTTGAGTTGGGGTTTTTTCTGTTAATGAATATTCACTAATATAATATCTAAAAACCGAACTAGCTATAGTCTGTTGGGAATTGGTCATCTCACTTGAGATAGTTTTAGCTTGACTATAAAAAGCTTGAATTATACCCCCAGGTTTTTTTAAACTTATATACCCATTAACAATATCTTTAGCTACTTTATTTAAATTATCTTTGTTAGCTTCATTACTAATGGCACTAATTTTATTAGGAATAATAGAATCTTCTAAACCATTATTAAAATTCATAAAACCAGTAGCATTAGTTACGTCTGATTTAGTTCTAGCTTGGGCTCCTACGGAAATCATGGTGGCTAAGTTGTTACTAATAGTAGTTGTTAAATTAACATTTCTAATAAATGAACCTTCAAATAACCCATTTCCTAAGTTTTTAGAACTTACTATATTAAAATTAGCAGTTTCACTTTTTCCATTATTAAAATTTTTAGATTTTATAAATTCTTCATTTAAAGGAACATCATCATATATTTTAATTCTATTAGTATCGTGATCATAAGATACTGTAAAATTATTAATACTACCTAAAGCTACTTGAATATCACCCATTAAAGTTTCTAAAAACTTAAGTAAAGGTAATGAATTATTTACCGAGCAGGATTTTAATAAACTTGCTATATGGTTAATATTTACGTGAATTTGGTAAAGATTTCCTACATAAGGGCTATCAGTTTTAAAACTGTTACCTAATATTTCACTCCAATAAGTATCTTCAATTTCATTAGTTATAGTAGTACCCGATAAATTTTTTACCTTAAAATTGGTTTTAGCAGTATTAAAAGGAATAACACATATTCCTGGGTTAGAAGAAAATTGAAATGGGAATGTAAAACAGTAATTATCAGCGTCTAACTCAAAGTTAATGTATGGAACACCTTTATCAGTTTCATCTTTAGTATTATATAATAATAAATTATTTTGAACATATTGAAGTAAAGTACCTAACTTAATATATAAATAAGGATAGTTTTTACTTAATCTAGTTACAGCACCAGCATTTTCTCCAAACTCATTTGTTTGTTGTAATTGAACATTAGTTTGAATACCTAAAATTTGATTTTCTCCACCATAATACCAGTTATTTTCTGGTTGGAGTGAAGCAAAAGTACTAATTGTATTTTTAGAATTAGTAGAAGATTTTACTTTTTTAGCACTTTTTTTAAGATTAGCTTGTAAAGTATTATAAATGTTGTAAATAAATTTATTAAAATCTGATCTGTTTTTATCTGCTATTAAATCTCCTACAATGGGTTCTTCAGAAGGAGTAGTTATTGTTGGTTCTCTTAATGTGCGGGGTACCCCACCATTTAAATTGTTGTTTGTGTTGTGGGTTGTTGCGGCCTGGCGAGCTGTATTTTCATCTACTTTTGAAAGTTGGGTATAAAATTCTATATACCCAGAAACATCTCTATTTATTGAAGAAAAATAAACAGGAGTACCATTTTTAGTTTTTAATATAATAGGGTATTGACCTGCTTGGTTTTGGGGTACTGAACCGGGATTAGTAGGGGTTGTGGAAATATTATTAGTAGAAGATTTAACTACAGGATCTTTTGCAGGTTTTACTGAACTAAGTTCAACACGATTTATATTTAAAGATTCAATAACATCACCAATTGATATAGCACTTATAGTAATATCATAAGTACCATCTGTATTGTAGGTCCAACTAAAATTAGTTACTTTACCGTAAAATCCATCGTAATTACCATTGGTAGTACCCCTTTCTTCTCTAATATCATTTAAAATTTGATCTTGGTTTGTGCCTAAGGCTGCAAAAAAACTTTTAAAAGGTTTAGTATTAAAATCAGCTTTGGTGTATTGTGGTCTTTCTACAGTACCTTTAAAATATAAAGTATGACCCCATTCTAAAAGAATAGTAAAACCAGGCCTCATATAAAGAGAATCTATAATATCAAATTGTTTTTTATTAAAAGCTTTAATTTTTAATTCAGCCTTTCTTAAAGAACCTCTGTTATATGTAGTTATTTTTAAACTATTAATACCAGGCATGGGTACTATACCTTGATCTATTCCTCCGAATCCATAAGCAAAATTATTAATAACTGAAAGATTATTAGTAACACCTGCTTTTTGTATTGGGGTAAATTCTGTATCAGGGGTACCTTCTAATCCTACAGTACCATTAAATAGAACAAAATTTTTAGCTAATTCTCTACCAGCATATCTAAATTCTTCACCTGTTAATTTTTTACTTTTTTCAGTTGAAATTGAAATGGGCGAACAAGCTCTAATCCAAGAAGTACTATTATTCATCCAAACTAAAACACTAGCTGAATCGCCTTGGGGGGTTCGCTTAGTTCCTAAAAGTATTTGTCTTAAACGGATCTGTTCAACTGCCCATTGATCCATATTTAAACCAACTATATTACCCATAACTTAAAAACTGTTTAAAGTATTGTATTCTGCTAATATTGCGGAAACATTTGCTGGGATCCTAATTTGAGTGCCAACTGGGATAAATATTGAATTTTGCTTAAGTTCAACATTAGCAATTGAAATAATCCAGTATAAGGTAGGATCACCATAATATTGTTGAGCTAAAATATCAAAACGATCACCATCACCTGTTATAATATAAACATCATTTACCGATAAAGGTATTTGAGGATACAAGGTAGTTTTGTAGTAAGGTTTACCTGTATCAGTTCTTAATACTGTTATATCTTGATAACGGTTCATAGAAAATCGACTCTTGAAGTTGTATCTTCATTTGCTTGTAATGAAGCTTCTAATAATTGAGATGGGGCTGAAAAATAATTTTGTACAGATGATGACACAGCAGCCCCAATAAATGGAGAATTTTTCTGGGGGACAAAATTGTGTATTGGAGAAAAATCAAATCCACTAACCTCAACTACAAAAGGTAATTGAGCTATATCTTTTTGTATACCTCCTGCTGAGTCTCTAGCTATTTCCCAAGGTGAATTATCAGGAATATTTAAATTAATTCCTTTTAATACCCCAGGAACATCTACTAACCAATCACCTACAGTTAAATATATTAAATTACCCCTCATAAACCCATTTTCGCTATAATCGGGAGCAGTTAATGAAGCAAGATAATTAAGTTTTTGATAAAGTGGGAATTGTTCTTGTCTGGATTGAACAGCTACGGTAAATGATAATTTAAGGTTCCTATCAAAAGAATTATATTTATAAAAACTATCAGCTCTACCTACATATTTGTAACTATTCCAACCTGCTGAAAAAGCGTCACCAAATGAATTAATAAATGCCCTAAAATGAATCCAAGTGCGTTGAGAAGGTGCATCATTATCAACTACTGAAATTGTAAATTTAATTAAATCGGCTTGTTCAGCATTTTCATTAACATTAGTACTAGTATAAAGTTGTTTAAGACTTAAATTATCTAAAGTTACAGGAGTTGGGCTACCATCAAAAGTAACAGGCCCATATGGATTACTTCTGTTAAGTCCTTTTAAACCAGGATTACCAGTAGCAAATGTTTTTTCTCTGTTAAATACTCTGTAATTAGTAGCTGCTAATTTATCTTTTTTATCTTTAGGAACTACGGCTCCAATACCAGCTGGAGCATCTTTTAATGTTTTTCTAAAGTCTGTATAGGTTGCTACAGGATTAGCTCCATAAATAAATGTTTCTGGTTTAAGCAACGAAGGTAAAAATAAATTAGCACCTTGAGTTACACCAGTACTTGTACTACCAATAGTTAAATTACCTAAGAAATTTTGGTCAAATGTAATAATGTTTTGATTATTATTAAATAAAGAACCATCAAAACTTCTTAATTTATTAGTTGAAAATGTAGTACGAGGAATTACTGATACTTGACCACCATAAGTGTCAGTACCCCCATAATAAGTTTGTAGGAATAAATCTGAACCAGGGGCGATATCAGGGGTAACACCTAATAGGATGCTATTAGCTACTTGAGCAGCTTGTCCTATTAAATTTTGAGAAGTTGATATTTTAGTTCTATATAAATTAGTTAATCTATTAACTCCAGCTTGATCAGCTAATTTATAGGCATTTCCGTAATTAGTAGGATTTAAATATCCTAAAGATGGTAGGGACAAACCACCTTGTTTGTAAATATGAAACCAAGGGCCATTAATACCAAATTGACCTGCTTTTAATGCAACTTGGTCTGTGGTTTGTTGCTGGTTATATATTTGTGATACTGGGGTACTTAATGGGAAACGCCAAGTTGATTGAAGTGAAAGTTGTTTTTGTTTACTACGCCAATTTTCACCTATTTGACTATCAGTATCTGTTAAAAGTTTTAAAATACGACTAGTATCTGTATCAGCAGTTTGAACATAAAGACTACCATTCCTCAATAAGTAATCAATACCTTGAGGGTTTCCTACTTGATCAGGGTTTTCTGGGATTGGGGTTTGTATGTAAGGTTGTTTACTACTACCCCCAAAAGGTCTATCATTCCCGAATCTTAAGGACTTGAGGTTAGTCTTTAAGTCTACTAAAGGCATTTCTTACTTTGGTAAGTTGTTTAAATACTTTTGGTTAGCTGGAATAGTTCCGTTTTTATCTAACTGAGAAGGTTGTGGTAAGGCATTATTGTAACCATCATTATAGGATGTATAAGCTGTAGTTACTGCAGAGGTATAGCTACCATTTAAAGAATATCCAGGAGTGGTTCCGAAAGCATGTAATCTAGACTGTTTTGTGGCTCCTACGTTAGCAGCAACACCAGGAGTTACTCCAGGATATGATAAAGGAGTTCCGGTTTGGTTAAGTTTATTTAATAGTCCCATTGTTTTTTAATTTAAGGTTTATTATAAATATTAAAATTATTGCATTCTATAAGAATTTACAACTAATGCTTCTCCTACTTTTTTTCCATCGAGTACTACTGTGCCTCCTCTTTTTACAGTAGTTATAAGTTTTTCAACTAACATTTCTAATCTAGCACTTCCACCCCCCATACTAACAGAACCAGCTGGAGAGCTTACAACATCGTCTCCTTTAAATAAACTAGTTCCAGCTATAACAGTATCGTTATTATTTAAAGCAAATGTACCTTCTGGAGCTACTAATAAACGTTTACCGTATCCACTCCCACCTTGAGCTCCTGAGTATAGATCACCTGCTTGTTTAATTTCAGATTCTTTAGAATTGAAGAAAGCATAAGCAGCAGCACCTGCGGCTAAGGCTATACCTGCAGCAATACCTAAAGTTGTAGCGGACATACCAGTTACTTGAGCTACTGCTTTTAAAGCTTGAGCTGCTGCTTCTCTTAATCCTAATGCTATTCTTCTAATTAATGAGGTTTCTTCTTTTTTATTTAAATTATCAATAAATGTTCTTATACCTTGATAAATTAAAGTAGCTTTGTTTAAACCTGCTTGAACTAGTTTTATTCCTTTTAAAGTTGTGTAAAAAGTACCAATCCCAATAGCTATAGAGGCTATTATTTTTTCTAATGTACCAAACTCACCGTTTCCAGATTTAATTAGGTTTATAAAATCAGTAACTTTATTTATAATAGATGTAAACACACCTAATAAAGGTAAGAAAATAGCCTCTAATATTGGACGAGCTGCTGTTTCAAGTTTTAGCATAGCTTCTTGTAACTTAGTCATTGCTACACCAGATTCAGCCGCTGATAAAGCTTTAGCTTCTTCTAATGCTGCTAATCTTTCGGCTACTGAAGCCATACTTTGCATAGCTGCTAAACTTTGGGCTTGGGTATCTACTAATTCAGTATTTGTTGCTTCGTTTGCTTTAGCATCTGATAGCATATCAGCCATACTTTCACGAGACATACCTAATGTTTTGGCTATAGCTTCTTGTTCAATACGAGTTTTAGCATTTAAAAATAATTGATCAATACCTTGTTTAGATATCTCTTCCATTAAAGCAGTTTGATCATTCATCAAAGCTGCTTCTCTAGCTTTTTCTAAATTAAGTTGTTTACCAGTTAAAAGCTCAGCTTCCATTTCAGCTGCAATTGAATCTTCAAAGTTTAATAAACTACCTGCTATATCATCTACTTTTTGAAGCTCTAAACCTAATTTTTTAGACGATACAAATGCTTTAGTTAATTCTTCAGCTGAGCCTTTAAAACTAAGTTTAATAATGTTAGATGTTTTAGCAACACCATCCATTACTTGTTTCATACTAACATTAACCTTCATGCTTCTAATGGATTCGCGAGCAGTTGTAGCTATACTTTCAGCTACATCAGCTGCAGATTCACCAGTTAATTTGGCAAATCGATACATACCTGCTAAACTTTCAGCAGACATCCCAGCAAACACATTTAATTTCATAAATGTGCTTAATGTTTTTTGACTTACTTGTTCAGCACCATCTAAAGCTGAGTATATTGAATTAGCTGATTGAGTAGCCATAGTAGTGGTAATACCCATAGCTGAACCAATACTACGAGCACTTGCTGCAACTTTACTAGCAACAGCATCAGAAACACCTAAACTTCTACCTAAATCTTTAGTGTTTTGATCTACTACTTTAATAGCTTCAGCAGCTTCTTCAGCGTTCTTTTTAAATTTATTAAATAAACTAACAACCATTCCTAGTAAAGCCATAGGACCTAAAGCTGATTTTAATGCTGTTCCTATAGCTGCTATACCTACTCTTAATTTACCAAATGCTGTTAATACTGTTTGACCACCATTAGTTAGCTCGTAGGTCATTTTTTTAGCTTTTTTAGTAGCCGCTTCTAAGCCTAATTTATCTGCTAAACCTCCTAAACCCATTTTTTTAAGTACATTATTAGCTCCACTTAAAGCAGAAGTAATAAGACCTTGAGATTTAGCTAAGTTGTTTTGTAATCTAAGTTGTTCAAGTAAATATTCATTATTTTCTTCTAAAACTCCTGATGCATTTTGAAGCATCATATATTGTTTTTCTTCAAAGGTTAAGTTTTGTATTTGAGTATTTAAAGCTTCTTTACGGGCTAGAATTTGTTGAGCTAATCTATTAGCTTGTTCTTTTGCTCCGGCAACTCCTGCTGCTTCTTTTTCTCTAAGTTGTTTAAGAATTTCGTTAGATCTTGTTAAACTTTTTTCTCTACCTTGAACATATTGAACTCTTCTTTTACCTTCTTCTCCTATTTCTTTTTCTAGGCTAAGTTGTTGTCGAGCGATATCATTCTGTAGTTTTTTATTTTTGGCTATATCTCTTTCAACTTGTTTAACTGAATCATATTCTGCTGAAAGGTTTTTAGTAAGAGCAACTGTTTGCTTTGTTAAATCTAAAGATAATTTATCTTGTGTAAATTTTTCCTTAGCCATTTTATAAAGAAAAGACATCTTATCATTTAGCTGGGCTGCTAAATTAATAGATTCAGATAGAGCTTCGTTTGAAGCTTCTAAATTTCGTCTTCTAATTTCTTCTGGTGTAGCCATATGTGTATAAATATTAAGAGGCATCATTTTTTTGATGCCTCATTAATTATTTAAGAGATTTTAAAGCATTTCTATCAGGTTTATCTAACTGCATACTAGTTACAGATTTATTAGATTTAGGATCTGATTTAGCGTATGCTTGTTTTTTAGCTTCGTTTTCACGAGTTAATGAATCTTCTATAAACCTAAACGTAGCATTTCTTAACCATATAGGCATGTTATAGATATCAAGGTAATTATAACCACCTCGACCATAAAATACTATCTCGTGGATTTGTTTAAATAGGTTAATCCTATACTCTTGCGTCAGGCCAAAAAAACTGAACTTGTAATGGGATAGCGACCTCCTCTTCGCCGTTTTCGCCTTCATAGATAAAAGACATTTTAACATCAGGTTGATTAGCTTTAATATGAGCTCTTAATGCTGAAGAGTCTCTAGCAATCATGTAGTTGTCTACAAAGTCTCTAACTGTTTTTTTCTCTTCATCCCCTTCTACAGCTATAATTTGATATTTCAAACGAGTAGAAAGTTCAGGTGAAAGATTTTTATTAACGCGTTTTAAACCTTTAACTTCAGCATCAATATCGTTTTCATCCTTACTAGTTAAGTATTTGTAAGTAATATTAGTCCCTGAATGTGGGAGAGTAAAGTTAAAAGCATTAACACCTTTATTTACAGTAGATTCATCTAATTCAATTGATAAAAGTTCAGATAGGTCAACTGTAATTTCTTCACCATTGTACATAAATGAGTAATCTTTACCATAACCTAAAATACGAGCAGCAACCATAATCGCATTTTTATCACCAATTAAAAGATCATTATAATCAAACTTAGTTACAATCAAAGATTGTATAAGTTTATCAATTACAACACCTTGTTTGATATAATTTAGGTTAGTAAGAATATCTTCTTCTTTTGCGGTCATGTATTTCATTTCAATTTTACCGCTAGATAAAGGGTGACCTTCAGGATATAGTAAACCTTTTGAAGGTAGTTCAACTGTTTCAGTTGGGAATTTGAATGGTGATGGGTCTTGTTGTTCCATAAATTATTTGTTATAACTAATATGTTTATAAATACTATAAAGGGAGGTTCTTTAACGGGTTAATTAATAAGATTTAGTGTGATCAAGAGCTTGAAACTCTTTTTTGGTTTTTTCTTCAAGTTTATCTACTCTACTATCAATGTGACGATAGAGAT
>Ga0194116_10003542_pt1 | contig 18706 bp, 18 predicted proteins | sample TA2MahsurfametaG_4_FD_148617 | JGI IMG/M metagenome (GOLD analysis project Ga0194116, IMG submission 148617) | Freshwater microbial communities from Lake Tanganyika, Tanzania - TA2015008 Mahale S9 surface | ecosystem: Environmental > Aquatic > Freshwater > Lake | place: Tanzania: Lake...
GTAGTACTAGATGTTGTTGGTGTTATTTGATGTTGTCCGCATATTGCGCAACGCGATCCCATGCAGCTTCATCCTGTTCAAACTCAGCGGAAACCATGTCGAACCATGCGTTGGCTTCCGCGATTTCTTCGATGCTGAGGGTGATCATGTCGCGGAGGTTGGATTCGGCGCTGATGTTGGCGAAGTCGTTTGTCATGCTGCTAAGGTAGGGCATTCGGACTTTTCTGTCCACAACTTTCTGCACTTTTCTTCAACTTTCTTTCGACCTGGAGAATGGTCACTTGGCACGGTATCTGCTCCCTGCAAGTGTCATGCCAATACACCCCCCTGTTTTTCAAAAAATTTTACGCTTGACATTTCGAAAGTAGGGGGGAGGGGATAAACTTCATTCTCCCCAAATAAAATTCTGCTCTTATATATGTATTAATATCTTATTCTATCTATAATTAAAATAACATACATAATACCCCCCTATTTTTAGAAAAATTTGTCAAAACGGTATTTTGATAATCTGTTCAGATGCAAAAATCCAAGGGGTTGTTTTTTATAGAATCGCCTTGTAGATATGATATTGCTTTTTTTAATAATTCTATATCGTCGTCGAATCTTCCAATAGCTAAATTGCAATTATTACATATATATCCTCGAAAGTTATTTGAATAATGACAATGATCTAATATCCATTTATCAGTATATTTATCACATATAGGACAATTTCCAACTTTTGGTACTGGATTTTCGGCGCGTAATTTATTTCTTATCTTGGATAATTTATTAGAACAATCTTTGCATGTATTCTTGCGCCCAGCTTCTAATGTCGAAAAACATGGGTACTCTTGAATATATTTAGTTTGTCCGCAGTTTCGACATTTTTTGGATTCATCCATTTATTTATTATAATACTTTTAAATAACAAATGAAAGTAAAGAAGGCTGATGATTCACTAAAAGTACCTCAAAGAGAAAAAATTAAAGATAGTTTAACCATACGATCTTTAAAATGGACTGAAAAACAAAAACAATTTATTGAATTAGCTACAAATAAAGATACTCGTATTATATTCGTAAATGGTCCCGCTGGCACTTCAAAGAGTATTTTATCTACATATGTTTCATTATTGTTGTTAAATGAAAAAAAGATTTCTGATATTATATATATTCGTTCTGCTGTAGAAAGTAGTGATAGTAAAATTGGTTATCTTCCTGGAGACGCAAATGAGAAATTGCAATATTACAATTTGCCGTTTTTAGAGAAGTTGGACGAACTTCTATCTCGCGCCGAAGTTGATAAATTGGAAAAAGACGCGCGAATTTCAATGTATCCAATAAATTATTCTCGCGGTATGAGTTGGGCGGCAAAAGCTATTATTCTCGACGAATGTCAAAATAGCACAAAAAAAGAAATAATTACAGTTCTTACTCGTTTGGGTGAATTTAGTCGTTGTTTCGTTCTTGCTGATCCTATGCAAACAGATTTGCCGTCTAATAAAGCTGGCGGCTTTGAAGATTTATTTAAATTATTCTCTGATGAAGATAGCAAATCTATGGGAATATATACATTCACATTTAATGAAGAAGATATTGTAAGATCAAAAATAGTACGCTTTATCGTTAATAAACTAAAATCTTCAAAATAAATGTAATATAATAATGATATGAAGATATACTGTCAAAAATGTGGGTCGCCACACGAAACGGCGAATAAACCAAATTTCTGTTTTAATTGTGGAAATTCTTTTAACGCAAAAGCTGCAACAGCTTCAAATGTACAAAATAAGCCAGCGTCAAAAGTCACGCGCCCACAATATCGCGCCCCAATTGTAGAAGACAATGTTGATGAAGATGATGACGGCGCGCCAATTGATACAGATTTAGCATTCAGTGCTTCTAAATTAGATGTCGAAATTGAAAAAGATTACGATTTTAAGATAAAGATAGAAAATGTTATTGGATCTTCAACAGGCGGCGAGACATTCCAAAGAAGTAAAGAAGACGGCGCATATTCAATGGATGATTTTAGAAGAGAAGCGGGTTCAATTAAAAACCATTAATGAAAAAGAAAAAGCCATCGCCTTCTTTTGAAGAATCGATAAATATAATCGACAATGAGATAAGTAAAAGAAGGAATAAATGGAATCTATCCAGTTTAACTTGGATAGATTTCGATGACGTTTCGCAGATTATTCGTATTCATATATATAAAAAGTGGCATCTTTATAATCCAAAAAAACCATTGGCACCTTGGGTAAATAGAATCATATCAAATCAGATAAAGAATTTAATTCGCAATAATTATTTAAATTTTATTAAACCTTGCGCTCAATGTCCAGAAGCAGAGCCAGATGAAGGATGCAAGAAGTTTGGGAAACAATGTTCAAATTGCCCATTATTCAAAGAATGGGAGAAAAATAAGAAACATGCTTATAATTTAAATATGCCTGTATCTTTTGAATCTTTAGAAAATTGCGTTGATACAAGTTATAGCGATTCAATTGATATAGATAAATTTAAATCTAATTTAGATGATAAAATGAAAAACATTTTGAAGCCGTTAGAGTGGAAATTATATGAAATGTTGTATATAAAGAAAATGACGGAAAAACAAGCGGCAAAAAAGATGGGTTATAGAAGTACAGAAGAAAATAGAAATCCTGGATATAAACAGATAAAGAATATGCAAAAATCTATTATAAAAAAGATAAAGATAAACATTCAAAATGACGGAATAGAAATTTATTAATATGCTAATCGAAGAACAACAAAATAAAATAATTAACGAATGGAACAGTCGTCCAGACGATCCTCCTTCTTTAATGGAATTAATCAGATTAGTATATCCTGATAATCCTGATTTAGATGGTAGATCAAAAGAAGGTAAATATGTTCAAGCGTTTCTAGCAAAGAGAAGTTTGAAAGCTAGAGGAACTCATGAATATAAATCAAAAAAAGCGCCCGATTTAACAGACGAAAATAAACAGTTTATTTTGAATAACGCCAAAACAATGAAAGCGTTAGAAATCGCACGAATTATATTTGATAATCCTACATTGTCAAATTTAAATAATGAAACAAGAATTACTGCTAAATTTATTTCTGAAAATATTCTTCCCGAAGATATTTATAAAGAACAAGAAGAAATTGTTCAAGAAGATTATGTATCTCCTCGCTCTTTAGACAAAGCGATAAATAAAGTCAATAAATATGTATATGATATAAATTTAAAACGCGAAACTTTAAATTCTAGACATAAAAAAGATTTGGAATGTTTATTAAAATATATAAATACTTATAGATTCACGCATCAAATTAATTCTTATGATAATACTGTAGACAGAGATCTTTTTGAAAGTTCTTTTGTTCGTTATACATATGATAAAAACGATTTAACAGAAGAAGAAGTTGATCAATATATTATTTTATCTTCTGAAGTTGTTATTGCTTCTAGTATTCAACGAAGAGTAGAAAAATTACAGAGGTTATTGGAAGGAGCAGCAGATAATGACGCAAGAATTTCAATGGGTCTTGTAGAATCTATAAATACGGCGCAGCAAGAATATAATCAATGCGTTAGTCGTCAACAAAAACTTGTTAATGATCTAAAAACTAAGCGTTCCGATAGATTAGGAAATCAAATCAAACAAAATGCTAGTATTGTTAATTTAATTCAAGCTTGGAAAGAAGAAGAATCTAGAATAAAGATGATTAAATTAGCCGAAATAAGGAAAAAGAGTTTAAACGAAGAAATTACAAAGTTAGAAGACATGGACGAATTAAAATGCCGCATATTAGGTATTACTAAACAGGAGATATTGAATGGTTAATTGTAAATTCTGCGCCAAAAGTTTTGATTCTGATAAAAGTCTTCACGCTCATATAAAATCTCATAAAATTTCTATTTCTGATTATTATCATCATTATTATCCTCGCAAGGATTTATTAACTGGTGAAATTATTGATTTTAAAAATAAAGAACAGTATTTTGAATCTGATTTTAACTCTAAAATAAACTTTAAAAAGTGGGCGAAATCTTCAGATCCTAAAATAGTTGGAGATTATTGCAAAAATTTATTACAAAAGAGAAAAGAAAAAAAGAAATCTATATATCCATTTTCGCAAGTTGAATTAAAGTCTTCTGGAATTCCTAGCATTAACTTTTTAAAAACTGTTATTGGTGATTATTATGATTATTGCGAGAATAACGGCTTTGAACAGAAATTTCTTAATCCTAAAAATTTAAAATTAATAGATTTTATTAAAGATGATTATTGTATATATGTAGATACCAGAGAACAAAAGCCTTTGGAATTTTCTAGACTAACTCAAGTAAAGAAACTTGATTTTGGAGATTATTGTTTTGGAAATTTAGAGATTTCTGGAAATACTTTTATAGAAAGAAAGTCTTTAAAAGATTTTATTGGAACTTTGGCGGCAGGATATGAAAGATTTTGCAGAGAGATAGAAAGAGCCGCAGAAAATAATAGTTCTATTGTTGTGGTAGTTGAGAATGATTTGGCGACATGTTTAAGATTTAATTATCTTCCATATATTGCAAGAAATACAAAGGTTAATCCTGACTTTATATTTCATAAAGTCCGTTCGTTGATAACTACATATAAAAATGTGCAATTTTTATTTGTTGATGGACGAGATGAATGCGCTAGAGTAATAGAAAAGATATTTATTAATAAAGACGTATCATTAAATTACGATCTTCAGTTATTATATGATATAGAGAAGTTATGATTTACTGTCCTGATAAATATAAAGCAGAATTTCCTGATTTAAATGAAGAATACAAACTTCTTAAAGGAGAACTTGATGATAAAGAAGCTCGTATTACTCTCGCTAAATTTTTAAGAAATAATATTGGGTTTACAACTGAGTTGTTATCAGGAATAAAATTAGCTCCATACCAAGAAATGATTCTTAAAGGTATGATGAATCGTAATTTTTCTATGAATGTTCTTGGTCGTGGTTGCGGTAAAACATTCCTCGGCAGCGTGTTTTGTTTTTTGCAATGCGTATTTGAGCCAAATACTAAAATTCTAATTGCTGGACCAACTTTTAGAACTGCGCGTTTTATTTTTAATTATTTAGAGAAGATTGTCGATTCAAAAGGCGGCGAACTTCTTCAACAAGCTTTCGGTGTGAAAGCTAAACGAAACGATCAATATGAATGGCAAATTAATGGAGGTTCTATTACTGCTATTCCTCTCAACGGAGAAAAGATTCGTGGTTTTCGCGCCAATATTCTTTTATTAGACGAATATCTTCTATTGCCAGAAGATATTATTAAAACAGTTTTAATGCCATTCCTTGTTGCTCCTCAGAATATGAAAGAGCGTATGGAAATACGAGAAATTGAAGATAAATTGATTAAAGACGGACATATGAAAGAAGAAGAAAAGATGGTATTTCCAAATACCTCAAAAATGATTGCTCTTTCTTCAGCTTCTTTTACATTTGAAAATTTGTATAAAACTTATAAAGAATGGAATGATAAAATTTATTCTAATGAAACTGGCGATGCTACTTATTTTATAGCTCAAATGGGTTATGAAGCTTTGCCAGCGCACATGATTGATAATACAGTTATAGAAGAAGCTCAAAATGGCGGCACATCTCATAGTTCATTTTTAAGAGAATACTGCGCTCAATTTACAGATGGTAGTGATGGTTATTTTAGTGCAAAAAAAATGCACGAATGTACAATTCCTGATGGCGAAGCTCCATATACATTAATTAAAGGAAAAGCTAATTATAAATATATATTAGCAATCGATCCAAGTTTTTCTAATAGTCCATCTTCAGACTATTTTGCTATGTCAGTTTTTGAATTAGACGAAGAACGTAAACAGGGAACTTTAGTTCATGGATATGCAATTGCTGGAGGAAATTTAAAATCTCATATTAACTATTTGTATTATTTGATAACTAATTTTAAGATTGTAATGATATGTATTGATAACGCTGGTTATCAATTTATTGATAGCGCAAAAGAAAGTGAATTGTTTAAAAAATCAAATATCAATTTAGGATTTTTTGAAACTGATACAACTCTTGAAGGAAATGAATATATAAATATGACATGCAAAGCCGCAAGAGAATATAATATTGAAAAAGGTGCGATTTGTTTTAAACAAAATTTTACAACTGATTTTATTCGCAAAGCTAATAATTATTTACAAGCTTGTATCGATCATAAAAAAGTATGGTTTGCTTCTAGAACTTCAGCAAATAATGAAGCTTTTGATATAGAAAGTTCTTGTCATGTTAATTTAGATAATGTTGGTCATGAATCTATTTTAGATTTCATAGAATTTCAAGATAATATTATATATCAGACGAAAAAACAATGCGCTTTAATAGAAGTAAAGTCTTCAGCAAAAGGATCTCAATCTTTTGATTTACCGCAACATTTAAAAAGAGATATGTCGCCTAATAGGGCTAGAAAAGATAACTACACGACTTTAATGTTGGCAAATTGGGCGACAAAATTTTATTTTGAGATTGAAGCTTCTTCAAAAATTAAAGAAGTGACTACTTTTTCGCCTATAATGATATAAAAAGGTGTAATTAATAAAAATGCCACAAAGTCTTATAGGTTTAAAGCAGATCAAGTCTGGCGAAATTGGTAGTTACATTACTGGAGCTTTAGGTGTGTCAAGCACGGGGGCTACGGTTTATGCTTCTAAGCCTTCTGTTTTTAATAGCTCTCTTACTGTTAGTGGTGAGGCTGATTTAAAAGATACTTCTTACGCCAGAGAAGATTTTCAAATAGCTTCTGGATTATTAGTTTCGGGAAATATTACTGGATTAGGAACTTTAAACATTACCGGGGTCGCTAGGTTTGATAACGACGTTTCTTTTGATAATCCAATTATTCTAGAAGATTCTGCAACAATTTCTGGAGCAGCTAATTTTTCAGGCACAGCAAGATTTGATTCTTCTTCAATTTTTAATTCTTCTGCTACTTTTAATAATCCAGTTTCTTTAACTAGTACTTTGAATGTAGGAGTTGGAGCTTCTACTTTTAACGGTAAATTAATATCTTTAGGTGATGTAACTTTAGGATCTAATGCTGGTGGATCTACAAATACATATTTAATAGGAAATAATATTTTTTCTGGAGATTCTTCTTTTTCTGGCGCAAATTATTTTGCAAATATAAATAGATTTTCTGGAACAACTTTTTTTAATAGTGGAGTAACATTCAATAGCGGTAATATTGTTTTTAGTGGAACTGGGCAAGGATTTGCTACAAAAACAACTTTTTCTGGAGACGTAGTATTGTTAGGAAATACAACTGGAACTTCATTACAAGTTACTTCTTCTCTTGGAATTTCTACAAGCGCAACATTTACAAATAATGGACAATCATTTTTCTATAACGACGTTTTCGTTTCTGGCGCTGGAAATGACTTAATCTTAAGAAATAACTCTATTCTTCAATTGTCGGATTCTGATGTTTCTCAACTAAGTGGCGTTTCTGATTATAATGAATCATATATTAATCTAAACAGTGGTTCATTTCTAGAAATAAAAAGCGGATCAAACGAAACTTTATATAAAGATTCTAATTTTATGGTTAAAAGTGGAGCGAAATTTAGTGTTGAAACAGGTATACATACTCAAAATGATGGTTCTATTCCTTCGTCAGCTACTGTTCCTACGGGCCAATTATATGTTCAACAATTAACTGTAAATGGTGTAACTTATCATATATTGGCTATAAGAAAGTGGTCAGCCTAAAATGAAATCGAAATTTAAATCTCAAGAAACAGAACCTTTAATGGTATCAACAGCTTCTTCTGTCACAAGTGCAAGAAGAAACAAAGCTGGTAGCATTGAAAGAACTGATAAATTTAAAAATATTGATGATGGTTTGATGCCATTTAAGTATACACGCACTAATTTTGCTGATAGAAGCTCAATTGATATTAAAGATGCTACTATTTTATGCCAAAAAGCTTATTATAATTTTGCTCAATTTAGAAATGTTATTGATTTGATGACAGAATTTTCTGTCAGTAATTTATATTTTCAAGGCGGGACAAAAAAGGCGCGAGATTTCTTTGCAGCTTTGTTTAATAAAATAAATCTTTGGAGTTTTCAAGATAGATTTTTTAGAGAATATTATCGTTCTGGAAATGTTTTCGTTTACCGCTTTGAAGGAATTATTCAAGAAGAAGATACGAATAGATTGATTCAATTATTGGGTAGAGGACCATTAGATTCTTCTAAAGTTAAAATTCCAGTTCGTTATATTATTATAAATCCAGTTGATATACAATTTTCTAGCGGCACATCTTATCTTACTGGTAAATACTATAAAGTTCTTAGCGAATACGAATTAAGTCGTTTAAGAGTAATTACTACAGAAGAAGATCAGCAAATTTTCGATAGTTTTGATGCTGATACTCAACATCTTATCAAAACTTCCAAGATTGGATCTTTGAGAATCACTCTAAATCCAGAAAGATTTAAATCTGTATTTTATAAAAAGCAAGACTACGAGCCTTTTGCTGTTCCAATGGGATATCCAGTTCTTGAAGATATTAATTTCAAAGCTGAATTAAAGAAAATGGATATGGCAATTGCTCGCACTATGCAACAAGCTATTTTGTTAATAACAATGGGAAGCGAGCCTGAAAAAGGTGGCATCAATCAAAAGAATCTTGAGTCGATGCAAAAATTATTTGAAAATGAATCTGTTGGTCGCGTTCTTATCGCTGATTATACAACAAAAGCTGAATTCGTAGTTCCTAAAATTGCCGATCTATTAGATCCTAAGAAATATGAAACAGTTAATAACGACATTAATCTTGGCCTTAATAATATTCTTGTTGGAGGAGAAAAGTTCTCTAATCAAGAAGCGAAGATTAATGTATTTTTGGCGCGATTAAATCAAGGTCGTCAAGCTTTCTTAAATGACTTTTTGGTTCCTGAGATAAAGAGAATATCTAAAGCTCTTGGATTTAGAGGATATCCAATTCCTTATTTTGAAGAAGTTAACTTAAAAGATAATACTACTCAAAATCGTATTTATACAAGACTTTTGGAGCTTGGTGTTCTTACTCCTGAAGAAACTCTTAAAGCTATCGAAACTGGAGTTCTTCCTGATCTAGAAGCTTCTTTAGAGTCTCAAAGAATCACAAAAGAATTAAGAGACGAAGGGCTTTATGCTCCAATTATTGGCGGAGCTAAACCTGCTCCTGAAGCAGGAAGACCAGCAGGAACAACAAAAATTAAACAACAAATTAAAGCTCAAGAAGATAATTATAGCTTTATAAAGATCAAAGAAAATATTCTTAAGTTCCAACAACTTCAAGGTTCAGTAGAAGGATTTTTAAAGAAAAAACATAATAAGAAAAAATTAAATGATAGTCAAAAGCAAATTGCCGAAGAAATTTCTAAAATTATTATTGCAAATGAGGAAGTAGAATTTTGGGAAAATAATATAGAAAAGTATTGCAATAATCCAATAGATTCCAATTCAAAAAGAATAAATGAGATAAATGATATTGCAGTTAAACATGAAATCGATCCATTTATGGCGGCGATTTTATTAAATAGTAAAATTTAATTTAAAAAATAGTGTAATATAATAAAAATAATGAATTTAGAAGCACATAATGAGCCAATTGAAATAGAGTTTAAGAAGCAAGAAATAAAAATTCCTGCTGAAGATATTGCTGTTTCTGGAGAAAATTTTATATTACCAAAAATTGAAAAATTAGATATAGAGATAGAAGCTAAAAGATCTGGGCCAAAAAGCGCGGCGCAAACGCCATCGAAGCCTTCTGAGAGGAGAAAAGGCTCTAGCAAAAATAAATCAGGATCTGCTGGTAAAAATGGAGACACAATAACTTTTTCTACTAAAGTTATAGAGATGCTTAAAAACAAAGTAAAAAACCATAATGCTAAACATTCTAGAAAAGTTAATTTAACTCAATTAAAAAAAGTTTATCGTAGAGGCGCAGGAGCATTTAGTTCTTCTCATAGACCGGGAATGACTAGAGGCGGTTGGGCTGCAGCAAGAGTGAATATGTTTTTAAGAATGATGGCTGGAAAATCAGTTAAAGATTCTTATAGAAAAGCTGATTCTGATGTAGCTCGTAGTTCTGAAAATATTGATATTTCTGATACTTGGGAATTAGAAGATATTGATTTTACTCAAGCTGAAATCGATATAAAAGAATATGATTTGAATTATGATTTTGAAGATGTAGAAGAACTTTATTTAGACGAAGAAGATAATTCCAACAGATTCTGGTATGAGCTATAATAATTTCATTGAAATAGATTTTTCAGATAAAATATCTTTGGCCGTCAAAGAGAAAAAGACTCTAAACAAGCCTTTTAGAACTCCCGATGGCCCAAAGAAATTTTCTGTTTATGTAAAGAATGAAAAAGGAAATATCGTAAAAGTTAATTTTGGCGATCCAAACATGGAGATCAAAAGAGACGATCCTGCCAGAAGAAAGAGTTTTAGAGCAAGACATAATTGTGATGAAAAAAAAGATAAAACAAAACCGTCCTATTGGTCTTGTAAAATGTGGTCTAATACTCCAGTTTCTAATTTGGCTAAATCAATATGAAAACACAAATTGATCTTACCGAAGCAAATAAAGGTCTTTGGTATAATATCCAAAAGAAAAAAGAGAAAATGGGCAAAAATTATAAACCTGCCCAACCTGGAGATAAAGATTTTCCCAAACAAGACGCTTTAAAGAAAGCGCAAGCTGAAGAAGACGAATGGGATGGAGTAACTTTCTGTGATCAATCTGAATTACTTAAAATTTGGCCTGATTTATCTAAAGCTCAAGAAGTAGAAGATGATTCAGAAGAGTTGGACGAATATAAAGGTGATTTTCTTGGAATGTCAATTGGATCTTTAAGATCTATACAAGCTCATGTAACCACAATCTTAAACAATATAGAAGATCCTAATGTTAAAGAAAATTTAACTGAATCATTTTTACAAGGCAAAATTGCTATTACAGAAGATTACATGTTGATGATTCATAATTATGTCATGTTTAATAAAGAAGATGAGTATTCCAATGCTAATGATAATGGCGAAATGCAAGATGAGGAAGACGATTATGAAAATGGCACGATGGTCAAGAACGTTAATTCTTCTTGTGATCATTACGGAAGCGAAGGAATCGTTCAATCAGTAGAAGAATTGCCTAATAAAATGGGCAAAGTGGTAAAATATAAAGTTACCAATGATGGTGCTACTTATAAAGTAGGCGATGTATTAACTAAAACAAAAGATCAATTAAGAAAATATGACTCTAAAAAATTTAATCCTTCCACTCTTTCCCAAGAGGTTCTTTAAAAACTTAAAAAAATTACTGAACAAATTAATCCAGAAGAAAAAGAACATGGTGGAGGCAACTAATTTTCAGAAGACGAAAAAGAGTGTCAAAAAAGATGCAATCAAGTTCAATGGTGATTTATTGTAAATATAATTATAAATTTTTATGAACGATTTTTCATTTCAATCAATTTTTAGTTCAGAAATTAAAACTCTTCATTCAGAAGATTTTGATTTCAATTTAGCATTAGCAAGTTTAGAAAAAATCGGCGCGTTTGTTCCAGAAGTAGATTCTGCTTCAAACGTTGATCTTTTGCCAATCGCTTTTAATGCTTGTGTCGCAAATAGGGTTAATAGAAATAATGATGTTATTGATACTAAAACAGCAGTTGATATTTATAAAAACTTTATTAATAAACCTATTAATGTTGAACATAATAGAGAAAAAGTTATTGGAACTATTTTAAAAGCTGGATTTAGTGAATTTGGTACAGATCGTCCATTGTCAGAAGAAGAAATTTCTAAAATGGATGGCCCATTTAACATCACTCTTGGTGGTGTATTATGGAGAGTGGTTAATCCAAGAATTATTAAATTAGTAGAAAATTCTTCGGATCCTTCAAGCGAAGATTATTTATCTATTTCTACTTCTTGGGAATTAGGATTTTCAAATTATAACCTGTTATTATTAGATAATAATGAAAAAAATATAGCTTCTGCGGAAGTTATTTCTGATCCAGATCAAATTGAAAAATATAAAGGTTATTTAAAAGCTTTCGGTGGTAATGGAATGACAGATGGCGGTAAAAAAATATACCGCAAAATCATTGACAAAGTCGTCCCATTGGGTATCGGTATAACTGAAACTCCTGCCGCCGACGTTAAAGGAATTTTGACTATCAAGTCTGAACAGGATATGAAAGTTGAAGCTTCTAAGACTAACGAACAAAAAGATATTTCACAAAATATTAAAAATACTGTAGATAATAATAATAATAAAGTTATGAAGATTAATGCAATTTCTGATATCACTGATGAAAACCTAAAGCAGGTTGCTGCATCAGCTATCACCGATTTCATTTCTGAAGAAATTAAGAAAGCTTCAGATCAATTCGAAGTCGAGAAAAATCAATCTCAAGAGGCTATCAAAGCTTCTACTGAAAAAGCCGAAGCCTTAAGCAAAGAGCTTGAGACTCTAAAGGCTGAATACGAAAAGGTGAATCAAGTTTTAGCCGAAATTCAAAAGGAAAATGAAGCTAAAGCTAAACAAGAACTCTTTAACCAAAGAATGACTGGTTTCGATGGTGAGTTCGAACTTTCTACTGAAGAGCGCGAAATTATTGCTAATGATATTTCAGAAATGAATGAAGATGCTTTTGCTGCTTATAAAAAGAAAATGGGTGTGTTACTAAAGGGTAAAAAACCCGCTCCAGTAACTCAAGAGGTATCGGAAAAGGGTAAAGTAATGGCTTCCGCCAACGCTTCCGAAGTTAAGGACGCTGTTGAAAATGCCATCGATAACGCTGTCGTTAATGACAATGCTATTCCCAACTCCAGTCAAGCTTCTGAAAGTCTTGTCGAGAAATACAAGAAAGCTTTCAGCGTAGAAGGATTTGAAGTCCAACTATAAAACTAACAAATAAAATACATAAGGAAAAAATATGGCTACATTAAGACCATTTAGACAAGTTAACGAACATGACGTTATCGGCTTGTTCGCATTTAAAACCTCAGACTTAACCACCGCCACCATTGCTACCAAGGGTGCCGTAGTTAAGATTCAATCAGGATGGAAGGCGACTGATGAGTTGACCCTAGACTCTGAAATCGGAGCTTCTTTCGGAAATGTTACTTCTCCAAGATTTAACGTTCCTGCCACAGTTGAACTCTGTGGACAAACTGATACCCCAATCGGCATTCTTCTTCAAGACGTTAAGAATCTTGACGAAAATGGTGAAGCTCTCAAGTTTAACCCACGCAAAGCCGCTGAAATTGGCGCTGTAATTCCTGGACAAAGTGTTCCTATCGCCACCAAGGGCATATTCCTCTTGAGTGGTGTCGGTGGTGCTCCTGCTGCTGGAGCCAAGCTTCACACCGCTGCTGCTGGTGATCTTTCAACCACCAGTGCCAACGGAGCCAAGCAAGTTGGTATCTGTTTGGGTGCTGCTGATACAAACAGCTGCACATTAGCTCTTCTAAACTTTAACTCATTCCTTGAGACCTCAACCACCTAATTAACAAGCTAATCATTAACATTAAGGAATTTATAATATGAAAATTAAACTAAAGAATACACCTGAGCAAGTTGAGTTGATAAAGGCTATGGGTTCTCGTAACGCTATCGTCGCTAGAGAAGCTCAAGAAGCTTTCGCCGCTTTCCTCGGACCTGTCGTTCAGCAACTTCTATACAAGGCTGGTACTGCCAGCACTGTTTATACCGATGCTGAGTATGATGAAGATGATAGTCCTTCATACCCACTCGACCTCTACTACAATGAGAATTCTGGATACGTCACTGTCTATGCTCAAAACACAGCTGGTGGTCTTCCAACCTCAGAAGTAACTGGTGGTGGAGAAGTCAAGTTCCAAACATATCGTTTGGACAGCGCTGTTAGCTTCTTCAAGCGTTATGCTCGTCGTTCACGCCTCGATGTAGTTAGCAAGGCTGTAGAGCGCATGTCTAACGAAGTTCTCGTTAAGCAAGAGCGTAATGCTTGGGCCGTTCTCTTGAAGGCTCTCGCCACTGCTTCTACCACTCCAAAGGGTGGATCTGCTCTAAAGCACGTTATTACAAGTGCTGCTACTACATTCGGATTGACTGACTTGAATGCTGCAATGACCCGCATGAAGCGCGTCAATTCAGACTATGATGGTGGTACTCCTGCTGCTCCATTCAGCAAGGGAATCACTGATCTATACGTTTCTCCTGAAGTAATGCAACGCATTCGAGCTTTCTCATTCACACCTCTCACAACTGGCGCTTCTGCTCCTCAGTTACCTGAAGGTGTTCGCGAGGAAATCTATCGCGCTGCTGGTGCTGGTTCAATCTTCGGAATCAACCTCACTGAGCTTCTTGAACTCGGTGTTAGCAAGAAGTATAACACATTGTTTGGCACATTCCTTGCCGCTGGAAACAACCTCGGAAATGTCGCTGGAGCTACTGACTTCTCTAGCTCTGATGATGAAATTATTATCGGTATCGACAACAGTAAGGGAGCTTTCGTTCGTCCAGTCGCTCGCCAAGCTGAGAGCGGTGGTACATTCACTGCTATCCCAGATGATCAATTCAACAATAACAGAATTGATAAGACTGGCTTCTACGGCTTTATTGAGGAAGGTCGTATGTGCTTGGATGCCCGTGCTATCGTTGGTATCTCACTAGTTAATGCTTAATAGTTAGTTCTTCAAAATCGGGGGGGAGAAATCCTCCCCGATTTTTTTTGTTTATAAATATAATTATTCTATAATAATTTGTATGGCTAAAAAGAAAAAAATCGAAGAATTATCTCAATCTCATGGAATGGAAGAAAAGTTTATTCCTTCTACATTAGACCAAGTTTGGGGAGATGAAGGTCTAAATAAATATGGCACAATGGATGAAGAAATATACACAGATAAGATTAATGAAATGAATAAAACAGATCTTTGGAGTCACGCTTCTAAACTAGGATTAGTTCCAATTGACAATACTTCTTTATTAAAGAAAACTCTTTTATCAGAATTTCGTAAACATGTAAATAGTTATAAAAGACCTCCTGAAATAAAACAGCAACAACAAAATATTAGTAAAGAGGTTTTAAAGATTCTAGCCGAAGGTCGATAATAAAATATTTAAAAGAATTTAAAGGCCGTCAGAAATGATGGCCTTTTTTATATATATAGTGTAATTTAATTTATGCCGCAGAGTTTAATAGGTCTTAAACAAATAAAATCTGGAGAAATTGGAAGTTACGTTACAGGATTTTTAGGAGTTGGTGCGACGGGTGTAAATTCTGTATCTATATACAAAGATCTATTTGTTACTAGTAAAGCTAATTTTAGTGGCGACGTTAATTTCGATAATGACGCAACTTTTATTGAAGAGGCTTTTTTCTATTCTGGCGCGAAATTTTCTGGAGATATAACTGGATATCGTAATTTAATTGTTAGCGGAGATTCTTTAACATCTGGAGTCGCGACTTTTAAAACTGGATATTTTCATAATAATTTAACTGTATCTGGAAATTTTACTTCAGATGGAGCGGCGACATTTAATGATCCATTAACAAGTAATGATGTCGCTACATTTAATAGCGGCGTCTTTTTTAATAGTAATTTTTCAGTTGGAGTTGGAACGTCAACTTTTAGCGGCCCAACTAATTTATTAGGAGATAATACTTTAGGTACAAATGTTGGAGGAGCTACTACAAATTATCTTGTAGGAGATAATAGAGTTTCAGGAATTTCAAGTTTTTCTGGAGCTACCTATTTTGGAAATGTAAATTATTTCAGTGGAAATACCGCTTTTAATAGCGGAGTTAATTTTAATTCTGGCGCAATAGTTTTTTCTGGAATTAAACAAGATTTTTTTACTCCAACTAATCTATCTGGATATACAAAAATAAATAGAACAGGTGAAGCTGAAAATTTAATTGTAAATCAAACTTTAAATCTTGGCGCGTCAAGTTTATTTAATTTCAGCGGTAGCGGTGTATTTTCTAATGATTTATATTTATCTGGAATAAATGAATTTAATTTTTTAAACGGCGCTTACCAAAGTTTTAGTGCGTCTTCTCATGTTGATTTTAATAATAATTCTCACGAAGTATTTAATGATAATTCATATTTAAGAATAAGAACTGGCGCATACATTGACCTTGAAGGAAATTTATATTCTAAGTCTACATCAAAAACTTATTATAATTCCGGCTCAAATATTTATTATGATTCTGGCTCCGCAGCTAGTGGAATTTTTTATTTAAAAAGTGGTAGCTCAATTGGCATTGGTACAACAATTCCTTCTCAAGCAATTGATGTTCAAGGATATAATGTTAATGTCAATGGTACAGGGTATTTTAATGCAGTTAGAATAAGCGGATATAAGCCAATTACTGAACATACATTTAACGCTAAATCGTATTCTTTAAGCTTAGGAGATAGTTATAAAACAATAAATTATAATACTACAAGCGGAATTCCAATAATAAATGTAAATATAAGATGCACAGGAACTGCGGCGCAAATTAGTGAATCTGATTTATTAGCCGCAATGATTTCTGGAGTGCCAACAACAACAAGCGCAACAATATTATTTTCAGCAGAAATTCCTGTCGCTGATAGATATTTACTTGATGTAATTGTCGCTTCGCCAACCTTTTAAAGTGTAATATAATAAAATGGCTATAGGTACATCACAGGCTTTTAGGGCGCACAATTTAAAGACTGCGGCTATTTTTAATTATGCTGGAAATGAATTAATAAAGTTTCCTACAAGTCTTGTTGCAAATGCTGTTAATGAAATAACAATAAGCAATGCGGCAACATCTGTTTCTCCTTCAATTTCAGCAACTGGTGACGATACAAATATTGGTTTAAATTTAATTTCTAAAGGAACTGGACTTATTCAAATTAATGGTAAAGATATTTCTTTAGCAAATAGTTTTATTACTTCTGGAAATTACGCTTTAACTTTTACAACTACTGGTACTACAAGTTTAACTCTTCCAACTTCTGGTACTTTAGCTACAACATCTCAGATCCCTACTGTATATGATAATATTTTAACTTTAGCTGGGTCTGGAGGAATTGGGGTTGGCACAAGTCCAACTTTTACAGCAAATGCTTCTGCTGATAAAACAATTACAATTTCAATAGCAGATGGAGCAATAACTATTGCTAAATTAGAAAATATTGCTACTTCAAGAATTTTAGGAAGAACTACCGCTGGAACTGGTGCCGTAGAAATACTAGATGGATCAGGAGTTGTTTCTGTTATAGGAACAAATGCTGTAACTAGAGCGACAAATCTAGCAGGAGGAATTGCTGGACAAATTCCATATCAATCGGGAGCGAATGCAACAGCTTTTAGTGCCGCTGGATCTGCAAATCAAGTTTTACTTTCTGGCGGTTCTGGCGCGCCAACTTGGGCAAACCAATCTTCATTAAGTGTAGGAAGTGCTACAACTGCCAGTTCACTTGCAAATGCATTAACTATTAGTTCTCCATTAACTGGAACTAGTTATAATGGATCTGCTGCGATTTCAATTGGTTTACAAAACGCTTCTGATTCTCAAGCTGGTGGCGTTTCTATTGGCGCTCAAACTTTTGCTGGAAATAAAACTTTTAAAGATAATGTAATAATATCTGGTGATTTAACTGTTAACGGATCTACTGTCACTATTAATTCAAGTACATTATCTGTTGATGATAAAAATATTGAATTGGGCGCGGTAATAGCAATTGCATCTTTATCTAGTACGTCTAATATAGATGCTGGTAGTAATTTAGTAATAGTAAATAGTACGACTGGGTTAATAGTTGGTCAAACTTTAACTAAAATTTCTGGGACAGGAGCTTTTGGGGCAAGTCCTACTATTGCTAGTATAATTGACGCGAATCAATTTACAGTGTCTCCTGTTCATGCTACAACAGGATCTATCGTTTTTAGTGTCGGCGGCGCGACAGATGTTACTGCTGATGGCGGCGGAATAACTTTAAAAGGAACTACTAATAAAACTATTATTTGGGTTGATTCTACTGATGCTTGGACTTTATCTGAGCATCTTAATATTGCAAGTGGAAAAGTTTATAGAATAAATGGAACTGATGTTTTAAGTTCAACTACATTAGGCTCTGGAGTTGTTAATTCTAGTTTAACAAGTGTTGGCACTTTAACTAATTTAACAGTTACAAATACAATCGCTGGAAGTGTTTCTGGATCTGCTGGAAGTTTATCTGGAACATATACTTTTTGGGGTCAAAGTTTTAATGGCACTCAAAATGTAAGCGGAAATTTAACATCAGTTGGAAATATAACTGGAACAGGTGAAATAACAATAACTGCTGGAGGATCTAATCAAAATGTAGTTTTAACTCCAAGCGGCACTGGATATACATTATTAAATGGCAGCGTCGGAATAGGAAATAGCACTCCAAATAATAAATTGCATGTAGCTGGTTCTGCAAGTATTGGTTCTAGTTATAATATTGCCGCGCCAGCAAATGGCTTAATAGTAGAAGGTAGATTATTAGTTGGTACTACGACTGGTGTTGGTGAAGATTTTGTATCTATAAAATACAATAGTGGTGGTTCATATAGTCAAGGTATCAATATAGTTGATAGTAATAGTTCAGCTAGTGGTGCTGTATACTTAGTATTACGTAAGTCTGACGACACTTATAT
>Ga0194116_10003545_pt1 | contig 18691 bp, 14 predicted proteins | sample TA2MahsurfametaG_4_FD_148617 | JGI IMG/M metagenome (GOLD analysis project Ga0194116, IMG submission 148617) | Freshwater microbial communities from Lake Tanganyika, Tanzania - TA2015008 Mahale S9 surface | ecosystem: Environmental > Aquatic > Freshwater > Lake | place: Tanzania: Lake...
GGGTGGCGTTGCTTTTCGCTGAGGCTCAGGAACGCGCCCGGCGGGTCATCCGGACCGCGACCGATCCGGCCGAGCTTGAAACCCTGAAGGTGCCAAGCAAGGCCGAGCTGTCGCTAGAGCTCGCGAACCAACGCGCCGCCGTAAAGGCCGGTCTCCGAGCGCTGACCGCCGAAGCCAGCGCCCTGTGGCGCCCAGTTGCCGAGAACTTTCTCGAGGTTGCCGAGGCTCACGTCGCCAAGCTTCGAACGGCCGAATCCGCCGTCGCTGCAGGATACGGCCTGCAGCACCGTGACTCCTCGACGGTGGAAACCCTAACCCGCGGCCTCGAGGCCTTCAGAGCACAGCTCACGAGCACCTTCGCCGGTTACGGGGCGCCCGCCGCCATCGCCAAGACCCTCTTCGATTTATGAATGCCAAAGACCAAGCCAGAGCCAACTGGCACGCCCGCATCCAGGCCAGCGTCTCCGCGCCCGCAGCGCCAATGACTCGCGAGTTCCACGCCTGGGTGAAACTTCAGCAAGGCCTGATTCGGTTCCCGGAGAACTTTCACGGCGCTCTGCAGGCCGGCTACCGGGTCGGGCCCGACGAGTTGGACTCGGTGATCCGAGCGCTGTCCACCGGATTTGACCTAGCCCGCCAGCAGGTAGCCCGAAAACCAAACTTCCGCCGCTAGTCACGTGATGTCGGCACCGCAAACCCCCGGCAGCCCGCCCGTCGCGGGAGGCCGGGGGCCTTTCGCCCCCGCGGCCCGGGCCGCCGCACGGGCCCTTCGTAGGGCCCGCTTGCTCGACCTGGTCTGGCGCCAGACTCAAATCGCCGCCGCCGACCTCGACCCTAGCCGATGTTATGTCGGACCAACGCTCGTCGCCCTGATCGCCAGGGACGGCAAGATCGCCGCGATGTTCAGCCTCTCCAAGAACAGCCTCCGCCGGACCCGCTGAGTCCAGGCAGGTCCATCAGGTGGAACGGCAGCGCCTGACCGCCCTTCACACATTTTCACACAGCCCCTGTCTTCACACAGTTTCACACAAACAAGAGGGTATTTTGTTTCCTTTCGTTTCCTGACCACCTTTCAAAAACCCCAGCAAAACCGCGTTTTCCTAGGATTCTGCACATAGGCCGTGCGGGTTCGAGTCCCGCCCGCGGCACCAAGGGCTACCGGGGCCTTGGTGTGGAACCGTCGTGGATCGTTCGGGGTTGCGCCGGCAGGAACGACGCTGGGGGCCGACCGTCGCCACCGGATGCCTCGGGGTGGAACGCGTTGGTTCGAAACCGGCGAACTCCCTCGCCCGGAAGGGGGCTTTCGGGTTGGTTGAGGGGAGGCCTGTTCCCCAAAAATGACCGTTCCGGAACATCATCATCCGGTTCGCCACATTTCTGTTGCCGTCACGGGTCCGGCATGGCCCCCTACCAATGCTATTCAAGAAATGAAAACCAACATCCACCAATCCTTGTTGGGTTTGGCGGCTGGCCTCCTCGCCTTCAGCGCGGCCGCCCAGTCGACCCCGACCAACGACATCGAACCGGGCAAGGAGACCTACTCGGTCGTTTTTGCCCCGAAACCCATCGTCCTCGATGGCAATCTCAACGAGTGGTCGGGCGTGCCTGTGCTGGCCGACCCGAAGTTTGCGATACCCAAGGGGTCCGGCCCGAAGGGTACGGGCAAGTACGTTCTGTTCGAGGAGTATGCCGGCGGCACCTGGTCTGGTCCGAACGACCAGACCTCGGCGGTCCAGATCGTCTATGATGCCGAGAACGTCTACTTCGGCTTCGTGGTGACCGACGACTACCACGAAAACGCCGCCAAGAGCGCGTGGAATGGCGACTCGATCCAGCTCATGATCGCCAGTGCCGACCGCACCAAGCAGGTGGCCCTCTACAACTACGCGTTGGGTGGCGTCGAGGGCGATCTCGGTGAGACCATCGTCATGCACGAGGCGGGACCCGGCGGCACCGAGGCGATCGTGACGCGCAACGGGACCAGCAAGCGCACCATCTACGAGATCAAGCTCCCGAAGGCCTCGCTGGCCATCGGGAAGCTCGAGGGCGGCGTGAAGTTTGGCTTGGGCATGGCCATCAACGACGGCGACAACGGCGCCGGGCAGGCCGGCCAGAAGGGCTGGGGTGGTTTGGGCGCACACGCCATCGTGTTCGGCAAGACCCCGGGCGAGACCGCCGAGATCACCCTCACCAAAAAGAACGACATCGAGCCGGGCAAGGAGTTCTACACGGTCAACCGCGCCCAGGGCACCATCACCATCGATGGCAAGCTCGACGAGTGGAAGGGCGTGCCGGTTCTGGCCGACCCGAAGTTCTCCATCCCCAAGGGTTCCGGCCCGAACGGCAAGTACGTGCTCTTCGAGGAGTACGCCGGTGGCACCTGGTCCGGTCCGGATGACCAGACCTCGGCCGTGCAGGTCATCTTCGACTCCGAGAACGTCTATTTCGGCTTCGTGGTGACCGACGACTACCACGAGAACGCCGCCAAGAGCGCGTGGAATGGCGACTCGATCCAGCTCATGATCGCCAGCGCCGACCGCACCAAGCAGGTGGCCCTCTACAACTATGCACTGGGCGGCGTCGAGGGCGACCTCGGCGAGACCATCGTCATGCACGAGGCCGGCCCCGGCGGCACCGAGGCGGTCGTGACGCGCAACGGCGCCACCAAGCGCACCACCTACGAGATCAAGCTCCCGAAGGCTTCCTTGGCCATCGAGACCCTGCAGGGCGGAGTCCAGTTCGGTCTGGGCATGGCCATCAATGACGGCGACGCCGGTGCTGGTCAGGCCGGCCAGAAGGGCTGGGGCGGCCTCGGCGCCCACTCCATCGTCTTCGGCAAGACCCCGGCCGAGACCGCGCTGTTCACCCTGAGCTCGGTCGTCCCGAACGACATCGAGCCGGGCAAGGAGTTCTACACCGCCACCGCGGTCACCGCTCCGATCGTGATCGACGGCAAGCTCACCGAGTGGGGCGGCGTGCCCGTCCTCTCGGACCCGAAGTTCTCGGTGCCCAAGGGTTCCGGCGCCGCCGGCACCGGCAAGTACGTGCTGTTTGAGGAATACGCGGGTGGCACTTGGTCCGGCCCGGATGACCAGACCTCGGCCGTGCAGGTCGTCTATGACGCCGACAACGTCTACTTCGGCTTCGTGGTCACCGACGATTACCACGAGAACGCCGCCAAGAGCGCCTGGAACGGCGACTCCGTGCAGTTGATGATCGCCAGCGCCGATCGTCAGACCCAGGTGGCCCTCTACAATTACGCCTTGGGTGGCGTGGATGGTGACCTCGGCGACGTGATCGTGATGCACGAGGCCGGCCCCGGCGGCACCGAGGCGGTCGTGACCCGCGACACCGCGAAGAAGAAGACCTATTACGAGATCAAGCTCCCGGCCTCGGCCATCGGCAAGACCCCGCCGCTGACCTTGGGCGCCCAGTTCGGTCTCGGCATGGCCATCAACGACGGCGACAACGGTCCCGGGCAGGCGGGCCAGAAGGGCTGGGGCGGTCTGGGTGCCCACGCCATCGTGTTCGGCAAGTCGCCCAAGGAGACCGCGCTGGTCTCGCTCGGCACGGCCTCCACGGGTTCGGACAGCCTGTTCCTCTCGGCGGTCAACCCCAGCATCATCACCTTCTCGTTCCGCATCAACGACAAGGGCGGCGCGATCGCCGATCCCAAGGGCATCAAGCTCTCCATCGACGGCAAGGACGTGACGGTGTCCGTGGCTCCGAAGAGCGGTGACGCCACCGACGTGACCTACACGGCGGCAGCTCCGTTTGCCGAGGGCAACCACACTTACCTCATCGCGGTGAAGGACACCACCGGCAAGGTCGTGACCGATGCCGGCACCTTCATCTCGCCCAAGACCGGCGTGCTGACTGCGGTCCATCAGGCCGTCTCGGTCGACAAGACCAAGCCCGGCTTCATCTGGCGTATCGTGCACAACGAGGCCATGACCACGAAGTCTCTGGACGATGTCGAGTTGGCCCTCCTGGGAACGCTCAAGGACGATTCCGGTGCCGTGATCGACAACTTCGCCAACGAGGGTGAGCCGGGCAACTCCCTGGCGGCGGGCGTCCGCGACGGCAAGACCGTCAAGTTCGAGATCGCCACCACGATCAACCTCAATTCCGTGGCCGAATCCAGCGCGGGTGCCTTCGTGCCGGACGAGGGGATGCCGGGTCTCCCCGGCACCAGCGGTGCCACCACGGGCATCGCCGCCGAGATCACCACCTTCGTCGAGCTTCCGGCCGGCGTGGTGACCTTGTCCCTGTTCAGCGACGACCGGGTTCGCGCCCAGGGTGGCCCCATCGGCAAGCCTGCCGATGGCATCCTCCTCGGTGAGGCCGGCGTCGACCTCAACGGAGCCAACGCCAACGCCCCGATCCGGTTCTTCGTGAAGGATGCCGGCATCTACCCGATCCGGGTCCTGTTCCAAGACAGCGGTGGCGCCGCCCACATCGAGATCGCCAGCGTCAAGGCCAACGGCGACAAGGTGCTGCTCAACGACCTCGAGAACGGTGGCTTCAAGGCCTACCGCGTCGGCGTTGCCCCGGCCAAGTCCACCCGCGTCGCCGTCGGCAAGGTCCCGGCCGGTCTGACCGGCACGCCGCTCACTGGCGTGAGCCTCTCCGAGGCCACCAAGACGGTGACCGCCGACATCCCGACCACCGGGACCGCCGGTTATCTGAGCATCAGCCCCTCGGTCACGATCATCTCGATCAAGAACGAGAATGGCAAACTGGTGATCACCTACCAGTGATCCGGTCCATCGCAGGTCCGGTGACCTGAATTGCAAAAGGGGTTGGCCTTCGGGCCAGCCCCTTTTTTGGTGCGCTTGGCAGGGCGCACTCTCCCACCGACACCTTGGTTCCCGTGGCCTCGAGAGCCAATTCCAGGCGGGCAAGCAGCGCTGGATGCCCGAGGGGGTTTCCGCTGGGGTGCGGCGGGCGTCCGCGGGTCAAATCTCCAGGCGCTCCGGGGATTGGGGGCGCTTCCTCCAAAGGCGCCGGCAAGTCCGCTTCCATGGATCCGAACCCTGTCCGGCAGAATCCATCCCACCCCACCGACGGCGCGAGGGTGGGGATTGCCGCCTTGCACGGTCCTTGGATTTCCCCATCGGAGACGCTAACCTTTCTTCCTATGTCCGAGATTCAGGAGGATTCGCCGCTGGATCGGCTCTGGAAGGAGTACGCCCGGACGTTCCGGCACTTCGACGACCTGACCCTCGCCCGGTGGTGTTCCCAGACCCTGGGCCAGTTGCACGGGCAGGTCTGGCGGCTGTCGCATCCGCTGGTCGGTGCCTACCGGCTCGGTTCGCAGCTCGCGCACGACCGCCAGATCTGGCTCAAGCGTCTGGTCAGCATCCCTGCCGGATACGTGGAATCGCCCTGCTGTCGGGCTCCCCTGCTGCCGCTCTTCACCCGGGACGTCGTTTCCAACGGGCTCCGCTGCCACCACTGCGGGGAGACCTGCGTGCCCTTCGAGGAGATTCCTGAAACCTTCCGAGCCCGCTTCGAGCGCTGGGCCGACCAGTACGACGAGGCCCACGAAGTGGCCCATTGGGACGACAGGCAACGCAAGAAATCCAAGGACTACGACGCGGCGTTCGAGGATGCCGCCCAGGATGCCGAGAAGCTCCTCGTCTCGGCGGCCACCGAACTCATGCCACCGCTCCTGGAGGTCTACCCGGCGGTGATCTGGGAGGATCAGGACGAATGCCTAGAGGTGCGGCCGGAGGACGTGATCCTGTGAGCGGGAGCCTTCCTCCGGGTGCCGTCCTGCCGACCATCCCGGACCGGCGCCTACCTCGCGGGCTGCGGATCCTCATCCGGCTGCTGCTCGGGGCCCTCGCCCTTCTGGCGACCCTCCTGGTGCTCGGCCTGCTGTCCTTCGACTGGATCGTCAAACGGGCCATCCAATCCCGCGTCAACGCCAGCGGCGTGGCCGAGGTCGAGATCGGCAGCCTCGACATCGGGCTCCTTCGTCCGCATCTGCAGGTGCGGGACCTCAAGGTGTTCGGGCAGTCGCAGTTCGGCGGCGTCCAGATCCTCGACCTGCCCGAACTGCGGGTCGAATACGATCGCGAGGCCCTGAAGCGGCAGGAACTGCAGCTGCGACTCCTGCGCATCCGCCTGAATGAACTCACGCTGGTCGACGGCTTCGCCGGCTCCCGGACCAACATGTTCCAACGCCTGCAGGAATACTCGGAACTCGTCAACGCCTACACCAATCGTCTCGGCGAGTTGACCAATCGGCAGGAGCTGGCTCAGGGCCAGCGGGTCGGCAACCTGACCTTCGTTGGCGTCGACCGACTGGAACTCACCCTCGGCCGGGTTCGCTTCGTGGACATGAAAGATCCCATGGCCGAGAAGGTGGCCGCCCTCAACATCAACCGGAGGGTCCTCACGAATCTCGTGGGCCTGCAGGGAATCGCTCCCCTGGCCACCGAACTGCTGGTGCGCACGACCTTGGGGGCCAGGCGGCCGCAGCGCTGAAAGGCCACCCAGGCGCCGAAAACCCAAAGGGAGCGTCGTGCGCGGCGCTACCACATCAGGACGGTGAGCTTCTTCGGGCCGTGGGCGCCCAGCACGAGGATCCGCTCGATGTCGCCCGTCCGGCTCGGACCGGTGACCAGCGAGATCATCGAGGGCCACTGGCGGCCATGCAGGGCCTCGACCCGCTCGAAGGCGTCGGTGAGGTCCGAGACCAGTTGGTCACGCCGGGCCAGCACCACATGGTGCGGCGGCAGCACGCTCAGGGCGCGTCCGCCGGAGGTGCGGCTGTTGACCACCAGCGACCCGGTCTGGGCGACGAGCACGTCGCAGGTGGTGATGCCCGCCTCGCAGGCCTCGAGATCGTCGGGCGGGTAGCCGCCATCGGTGAACAGGGCCGTGCGCCCGAGGGCGGCGACGGCCGCGTCGGTCAACGCATGATGGTGGGAGGCCACGCGGCGCCAGCCCTCGTCATCGGCGATCCGCCGTAGCGCGGCGTGGGCCTCGGCCTCGGAATCCACGGAGCGGAAGTCGGTCTTCAGCTCGGAGGACGCCGCCGCGAAGCGCGCGAGATGCTCGGCCGGGGTGGTGCCGCCCTTCGGCAGCCAGGCGCGCGCCTCGTGCACCGGGCGGTTGCGGAAGCCGATCGGTTGGGCGTCCTGGGAGCCCACGTGAGGTGGGTGGCTCCCGTGCACGTGCCCGTGCGATCCCGGTTTCGGGGCCGGCACGGTCAGGGCCTCGCGGATGCGGGCGAGGATGCGTTCGCGGGCATTCATCGGCGGTTCCTCCACCATTCCTTGAAGCTTTCACCGGCCACCGGCGGCAGGTCGCGCGTCCGGGTCCACGATTGCGCCGGATCGAGCGGGGTTCCCTGCAGGCGCCTCCGGAGCGGTTCCACGATGCGGCCCACCTCCTGGGCGAACTGGTAGAGGGCCGGCGTGTTGACCACGAAGGCATGGGCTCGCCAGGCCACCCGCTCGATCCATGAGGGTGCATCCCCGACGGCGTTGCGCCGGTTCTGCAGCAGGTGGTGGTGCAGGTCGATCTTCACCGGGCATGCCTCCGTGCAGGCCCCGCACAACGACGAGGCGTTGCTCAGGTGCTTCCAGTCCTGGAGGCCCCGCAGGTGCGGCGTGATGACGCTGCCCACCGGGCCGCTGTAGGTCGTGCCATAGGTGTGCCCGCCGACGTTGCGGAAGATCGGGCAGACATTCAGGCAGGCCCCGCAGCGGATGCAGTGCAGGGCGTCGCGTTGCTCGGGGTCGGCCAGGAGTTCGGTGCGCCGGTTGTCGAGCAGCACCACGTGCCATTCGACCGGCCCGTCGGACTCGCCCGGTTGCCTGGGGCCGCCGTAGAGCGTGTTGTAGCCCGTGACGGTCTGCCCGGCCCCGGCCGTGGCCAGGAGGGGCAGGAACAGCGCGAGGTCCTCGAGCTTGGGCAGCACTTTCTCGATGCCCAGCAGCGTGACCATCACGCGGGGCAGGGCGGAGGTGAGCCGGGCATTCCCCTCGTTCTCGGTGATCGACACCATGCCCGTCTCGGCGATCGCGAAGTTGGCGCCGGTGATGCCGACATCGGCCTGGAGGTACTTCCGGCGCAGGGCGCGCCGGGCGATCATCGTCAGCTCCTCGGGCTCGCGGGTGGGGTCGCTACCGAGTTCGCGCTCGAAGAGGTCGCTGATCTCGTCCCGGGTCAGGTGCATGGCCGGGAAGACGATGTGGTAGGGCGGCTCCTGCCGGAGCTGCACGATGAACTCGCCCAGGTCGGACTCCACCACCTCGAAGCCGTCCTTCTCGAGGGCCTCATTGAGGTGGATCTCTTCGGCCGTCATCGCCTTGGACTTCACGATGCACCTGGCCTGCGAGTCGCGGATGATGCCGCGGATCGTGTCGCGGGCTTCGGGCTCGGTCGGGCACCAGTGGACCTTCGTGCCCCGCGCCTCGAGTTTCGAGGCGAACTCGGCCAGGTAGGTGTCGAGGTGGTTGATGGCGTCCCACTTCGTCTCGGCGGCCGACTGGCGGGCGGCCGACCAGTCGTTGAAGGCCGACTTCTTGCGGTCGCGGGCGGCCTCGTACTTGCGCAGGGCCGTCTGGATCAGGCCCCGGTGGCGGAGGTTCCGGGTGATGGACCCGGCCGCCTCCAGGAATTGTTGCGCGGCGATGCTCATTGAGGGTCGAGGATCTGGGCTAGGTGGATCGTCTTGAGGGGCTTGCTCTGACGGCTCAGGAGGCCCTGCAGGTGCATCAGGCAGCTCGAGTCGTTGGAGACCATGTACTCGGCCCCGGTGTCGGCGGCGCTCGCGCACTTCACCTCGCCCATCGCCGTCGAGATCATCGGGAACTTGGCCGCGAAGGTGCCGCCGAAGCCGCAGCACGTCTCGGCGTCGGTCATCTCAACCAGCTCGAGGTCCCGGACCTTCTCGAGCAGCTTGCGCGGGGCCGACTTGATGCCCAGCTCGCGCAGCCCGTGGCAGCCGTCGTGGAACGTGACCTTGGCCGGAAAGCGTGCGCCGAGGTCGGTGACCCCGAGGCGGTTGACCAGGAAGTCCGAGAACTCCCAGGTGCGCTCCGACAGGGCCCGCGCGGCGTCCGCCTCGGGCCGTCCCTCGTAGAGCTGGGGATAGAACACCTTGAGCATCGCCCCGCACGACCCGGAGGCGATGACCACGGCCTCGGCGTCCCGCAGGTGGTGGAGGGTCTTGCCGGCGACCTGCCGAGCCTCGTCCCAATAGCCCGAGTTGAAGGCCGGCTGACCGCAGCAGGCGACGGCCTCGGGGCAGGTGACCCGATGGCCAAGGCGCTCGAGGATGCGCACCATGTGCCGCCCCACCTCGGGGAAGCAGGTGTCGACGAAGCAGGGGATGAAGAGGGTGATGTTCATTCGGTCGTGGGGGCGCATTCGCCTTCGGGTGCGGGCATCGGTCCGAAACCGGGCCCGCGCCCCGCGCAGGACCCGTCACCCATACTCCGGTACCGGTTCATCGCAACGAGGGCAGGCTGGCCGCCGCGATCGCCTGGCCGTGGCGCTTGTCCTTCTCGTCGGGCATGTGGAACCGGACCTGGGACGAAAGCGCCGGGAACTCGGCCTCCAGCACCGACCTGGCCTCGCCGAGGATCACCCCGCCGCCGGCACCGCTGGTGACCCGGCCGAGGATGAGCAGGTGGCGCAGGTCGTAGAGGTCGGACCAGTGCGCGATGGCGTAGCCGAAGCAGGTGCCGATGGTCCGGTAGATCCGGGCGGCCCGGTCGTCGCCCGACGCCATGGCCTCCTGCACCTTCACCAGCCGCTCGGGCAGCGGCAGGCTGGAGGCGATCTCCAGGCCCGAGGCCGGGATGAGCCGTCCGACGGCCTGCTGGCTGAAGAACTGCACGCCGCAGCCGCGGTCGCCGCTCCACTCGTCGGGCGGCCCGTCCGGGCGGTAGTCGACCGGCGCGAAGGCCAGCTCGTTGAGCCAGCTGGTGATGTTGCCCTCGGCGGTCACGAAGCCGCCGGCGGTGCTGGTGCCCATCGAGACCCCGAGCACGGAGTTCACGCCCAGCGACATCGAGGCCGCCAGCGCGGTGACCTCGCCGTCGTTCACGACGTCGAAGGGGATCCCGTTCCAGCGCCGGCGCAGGGTCAGGAAGAGGTCCTGCACATGGGTGGTGAAGTCTTCCTTGGACACGCCTCGGAACAGCGAGGCCACCTTCACCCGGTTGTTGACGTACACCCCTGCGGCGCTGCCGCCGATGGCGTCGACGCGGGGCAGTTGGGCCGCGGCGCGCTGGAGAGAGTCCTGGATGCCCTCCAGGTGGTACCTTGGGTCGGACTGGAAGTACGGGTCCCAGACGATCTCCTCGCTGAAGACCACCTTGCCGTCCTGCACGGCCGCCACCTTGCGGTCGGACCCGCCGAGGTCGAAGCCGATCCGGCAGCCCTCGAGGTGGCGCCCGAGCGGCGCCGAGGTCGACTTGGCCGGCGGCGGGGCGCCCGTGGCGATCACCTCGATCGGTCCACCGAAGATGCGCTCACCGATGATCTCCGAGTCGAACCGACCCACGGCCGTGTCGCGGTAGTGGGCCTGCAGTCCTGCGGCCAACCCGGCCGGGCCCTGGATCCAGAGGCGCCGGCCGCCGTAGGTCCACAGCAGCGTCTTGCACAGGCGCTCGAGGAAGAAGGCGTTGGCGGCGGACCCCGGGTGGGAGTCGGCCAGCACCGACGTGTCGTGGTGGAACACCGACCCGTCGGCCTGCTCGAGAGCGACCCGGACCGGCACGGTGGCCTGGGCCGCGAAGGCCTTCCGGGCCAGGGCCGCCGGTCGGAATCCGGGGTCCAGCACGGGCGCGAGCTTCGGGGCCGGGAGGAACATCGAATCGACCATCACGCCCCGGATGGTGCCGACAGGCAGCCCCTCGCCGCAAGCGCGGGCACCGGTGCGGCGGGCGGCCGCTCGGGACCGGTGCCGAGGTCACTCCCCGGCGTGGGGCACCCGGACGAAGCGGAACTCCTTGGCGCAGCCGTCGAGGAACGACGCCACGAGCCGGTGCAGGTCCCGCTTGGCCCCATTGAGTTTCCAGGCCAGCGGCCACAGCAGGAGCAGGCTCAGCCACGGCCAGAACCGCAACAGGCTCGGCGGGGTCGACGGTTCCGGGAAGGGCAGCCGGCTCCAGATGCCGATGAACACCAGCAGCGTGCCCGCCACCGTCGCGAAGACCACGCGGGCGAATGAGCTCCACTCCGAGCGCAGCCGGCAACGCAGCATCCGCCGCCCGCCCTCGTGGAACTCCACCGCCGTGAGCAGCTGCAGCCGCGACCAGCGGGAGCCGTGGATCTCCACGTCGAACCGGCTCCAGCCGGCATCGGGCTTGTTCTGCCAGCCCAGCGCGTCCAATCGCTCGAGCAGGTGCGCGAGGAAGGTCATCCGGTCGATGCCCTGTTCGGCCCAGTACAGCAGGTGGTCGAGGTCCTCGCCCCGGGTGCCGAGGCTCAGGGAATCGAGGGTCTCCCGCGCGCTCAGGGGCGTCTGGTTGCCCAGCAGGTTGCCCCGGTGCCTCGCCCAGCCACGGACGATGGGCTGGAGCAGGAACAGCAGGGCCACCAGTGGCCGCGACCAGAAGCGCGACTTGCTGGCCGGGATCTCGGCCTGCAGCGCGGCCGTCAAGCACAGGCCCAGCGAGAAGACGAGGCTGGCGACGCCGAGGGTCCAGACGAAGGGAACCACCGCGCTGACGACCAGCAGGGGCAGGGTCACCAGAACGTGGAACTCCAGGCTGGTCCCGACCACGAGGGTCAGGCTCGCGTCGCGGGTGTAGATGCTCTGGAAGGGGGCGCTACCGAAGATGCCGTGGTAGATGACCGGCCGGCGCGTCTCCACGCCGATCTTGGCCGCGGTGTAGATGCGGCCATGCCAGACCGAGCCGCCGAAGCGGTTGAAGTTCTCCGGGTGCCGGCGCTCGAGCAGCGACTCGGCCTCGCCGTAGCCGGTCTGCTGGCGGAGGTAGGCGGCCACGGTGTTGCGCCGGTAGTGCCAGACGAAGCCGGCCGGGCTGAAGCCGATCTGGTACCCCCGCTGCTGGAGCCGCCAGCAGATGTCCACGTCGTCGCCGGCCCTCCGGTAGATCGGGTTGAAGCCGCCGATCTCCCGCAGGGCCCACCGGTAGAAGGCCATGTTGCAGCCCGGGATGTGCTCGGCGACCCGGTCATTGAGCATCACATGGGCAGGCCCCCCGGGCGACACCATCACGGCCGCGGCCGTGGGCGAGTCGTCCGGGGGCAGCAGGTTGTGGCCGCCGATGCCGGTGAAGCGCGAGCGCAGCAGGTCTCCCACCAGGTAGTGGAGCCAGTCCTCGTCGGCCCGGCAGTCCGAGTCGGTGAAGGCGACGATCGTGCCGGTGGCCGCCTCGATGCCCGTGTTGCGGGCCGCGCTCAGTCCCAGGTTCTTCGGGTGCCGCAGGCTGATGATGCGCGGAAACAGCGCCACGATCGACGGGGTCCCGTCGGTCGAGCCGTCGTCGACCAAGATGACCTCGTAGTCGGGGTAGTTGAGGTGCTCGAGGGATTGCAGGCAGGACTTGAGCGTGGTGGCCCCGTTGTAGCTGGCGATGACCACCGACACCTTCGGGGTGGCGGGCAGCGGGAAGTAGGGCGCCACGGCGAACTGCCGGCGGACCGTCTCGAAGGCAGGCTTCGGCGTCCGCTCCAAGCGGGTGAGCCCGAAGGCCCAATCCTCGACCAGCCGGCCGCCATTCCACCACTCATCGGTGAAGGCGTAGACCACCACCCCGGAGCAGCCGCAGCGGAAGGCGCTCTCGATCTTCCAGCGCAGGACCTCCGATTGGCGCTCCTCGCCTTCGCGCACCGTGTCGATGCCGATCTCCCCGAGCATCAGGGGCCGGGTGTCCGAGAGCATCTGGAGCCGGGCCAGGTAGTTCTCGAAGGGCTGCCGGTCATGCAGGTAGACGTTGAAGCAGAGGAAATCGGCCGACTCGGCACGGAGGAACTCGGTCGTGGGGAAATTCCCGAAGGTGCAGAGCAGTTCGGGATCCTCGGCCTTGGCCGCCCGGATCAGTTCATCGAGGAATCCGGCGACCGCTCCGGCGCCGCTCCAGCGGACGATGTCGGCGGGGATCTCGTTGGCCACGCTGAGGGCGAAGACCGCCGGATGGCCGGCGCATCGGCGGGCCGCCTGCCGGACCGATTCGACCAGGTCACGCCGGGTGTCGGCCGCATCGAGGAAGCACTGCTGGCGGTTCCATGGCACATCCACCAGCAGCTTGAGGCCGTGCTCGTGCGCCAGATCGAGGAACCACCGGGGTGGCACGTGGTACACCCGCAGCAGGTTGGCTCCGAGGTCGGCGATCTGGCGGAAGTCGCGGCGGGTGATCTCTGGCGTGGCGAACGGAATGCCCTCCGCGCCGGGTGCCAGGGGTCCATAGGTGACGCCCTTGGCGTGGAACTTGGCCGTGCCCAGGCGAAAGCCTTTGCCGTCGACCGTGACGCGGACTCGGGATGTTGCGGGGGCGGGATTCACCGGGGCCGCACCCGGAGGACTCAAGGGTGCCGACACGGGAGGTGAGGATCCTACTGCCCCTGCTGGAACGGAAGCCTCAATGCGGGCCCGGTCCGACCTCGTCCGGATCGGCTCCGGGACGCGATCCTCCCCACCGTCGATGTCGCCCGGGCCAGCCGAGGCGAGTTCGTGGTCCAGGTCGGGAGGTTTCATCGGGTTGCGTGGCAAGGCGCACCGGGCGCCGACGCGGGGATGGACGCCCCCCGTCCCGTGAGCATTCAGGGAGCCTTGGCTCCGGCCGGTCGCCGAGCCGCCTGCGCCGCGGCACCCCGACCGCCCTGGCCCCGCCGGTCGGCCCCATCTCTGCCGTTGCCTAGGCCCTGCTCCGCTGCTTCCTTGGAGGCCGTGACGTCCAAGACCTTGAGAAAGACCCGGCGGCCCGTCCGATCCCTTCGCTGGAGCGCGGTGAGCGTCGTCGCCGTCGTCGTCGTCGCGGTGATCCTGATGCTCGGCGGATCCCCCCGGCTGACAGCGCAGCAGATCCCAGTCCTCGAGAAGGAGCTCTCGAACGGCATGAAGCTCCTGATGGTCGAGCGTTCCGGGGAACCGCGCATCTCGGGGGGATGGGTCGCCCACGTGGGCTCGTCCAACGAGAAGCCCGGCATGACCGGCATCGCCCACCTCTTCGAGCACATGATGTTCAAGGGCACGCCGACCCTGGGCACCAAGGACGCGGTCAAGGACCGCGAGATCATGGAACAGCAGGAGCGCCTGCGCGACGAGATCCGGGCCGAAGAGGCCAAGCTGCGCGCGGCGCTGCGCCGGGGCGAGGTCACCGACATCACCAGCCCGGAGTCCAAGAGCCCACGTCACCGTGAGCTGGAGGCGCAGTTCAAGAAGCTCATCGACGCCCAGCGCGAGGTGCTCGTGAAGAACGAGTTCGACCGGATCTACACGACCGCCGGGGCCTCCGGCATGAACGCCTTCACCTCCGAGGACATGACGGCCTACTTCATCTCCGTGCCGGCCAACAAGCTGGAGCTGTGGATGTGGATGGAAAGCGAGCGGCTCCTCCGGCCGGTCTTCCGCGAGTTTTACGCGGAGCGCGACGTGGTCTTCGAGGAGCGGCGGATGCGCACCGAATCGACCCCCACCGGCAAGTTCGCCGAGCAGTTCAACGCGCTCTTCTGGGACGCCCACCCCTACCACTGGCCGGTGATCGGCTGGCCGAGCGACATCCCCGCCATCTCCAAGAAGCAGGCCGACGAGTTCTACGCCCTCTACTACCAGCCGCAGAACCTCACGCTCATCCTCGTGGGCGACTTCAAGGCCACTGAGGCCGTGCCCATGGCCGAGCGCTTCTTCGGCCGAATCCCACGCGGGTCGCAACCGCCGCCGGAGGTGACCACGCTGGAGATCCCGTCGCTGGGCGAGAAGCGCTACCATGCCGAGGCCGAGACCAACCCGCAGGTGGACATCCTGTGGCGCACGGTGGGATTCGGCCACAAGGACAGCTACGCCCTCGAGGTCGTGCAGCAGTTGCTGCTGGGGCGCACGGGCCGCCTGCACAAGGGGCTGGTCCTCGGGGCCCAGGTGGCCACCGACGTGTCGGCCCAGCAGGACAGCCGCAAGTGGGCCGGGCTCTTCAACATCAGCGCCGAGGTCAAGGACGGCCACACGCCGGACGAGGTCGAAGCGGCCATCGCCAGGGAGCTGGAGCGGCTCAAGACCGAGGAGGTGCCACCCGACGAATTGCAGAAGGTGAAGAACAACTTCGCGGCTGCCGAGTACCGCAAGCTCTCGGCCAACACGCCCATCCTCTTCCAGCTCATCTTCAACGAGGGCCTGGGCGACTGGCGTGAGGTCAACACGGCCGGGGCGAAGATCCAGGCCGTCACCGCGGCCGATATGCAGCGCGTGACGGGCCGGTATTTCACCCGGGAGAACCGGGCCGTGGCGATCTACACGCGGAAGGCCGGCCCGGGCGGCGCCGCCTCGGAGGACCCCGACATGGCAGGTCTCTCGGCCGACCAGAAGCCCGTGGCCCGCCAGATCTCCGCGGCCATCGCGGCCGAGAAGGACGTCGCCGGCCTCAAGGCCCAGCTGGCCAGGATCGAGGCGGCCCTGGGTGCCGCCGATCCCCGGAGGCAGCCGCTCCAGAAATACATGATCCGCAAGATCACAGCCCGGCTCGCGGACCTGGAGCGGCCTTGAGACCTTTCGCGCCGGGTTGAAGCTCCCCGTCGCCCGAAGCGTCCCCCACCTGTCCGCAACGTCCTGCCGATGACCCCTCCTGAGAATTCCCCGACCGGCCCCGTCCCCGGGGAATCGGAGCTGCTGCAACCGCTCCGGGAGATCTACGGTGGGGAGGGGTTCTCGCTGCCCCGGCTCGAGATCCTCGACGGCGCGGACATCCCGGAGCCCTACCGGGGCCTGCTGGTGCATGACCGTGACATGACGCGGACGCTCGAGGCGCATCATGGCGACTCGATCCGCCTGCGCACCGCCGCCAGCTCCCTCAAGGAAGGCGTCTACCGGCGCCGGGTGGTCCTGGAGCTGGAGCGATCCGGGCGGCCCGTGGAGTTCGGGGCCACCCGGGTCCATCTGGAGCGCTTCCCCGAGCCGTGGCGGGGGCTCATCCTCGCCGGCGAACGCCCCCTGGGGGGCATCCTCAACGCCTGGGGCATCGCCTATCGCAGCCGCCCCTCGGCCTTCTTCCGGACCGAAGGCGACGAGCGCATCCGGGCGGCCCTCGGCCTGCGGGTCCCGGTGCCCCTCTACGGCCGGCGCAACACCCTGTCCGCCCCGGATGGCCATCCCCTGGCCGATATCCTCGAGATCCTACCGCCGACGGCGGGGCCCGTCTCCGAGGATGGATGGGCTCGTCCCGGGTGACGCCGGGCGGGGGCGGTCCCGGCCCTCAGAAGCCCAGGATCACCTGGAACGCCGCGAGGTCCCGGCCCTGCGAGATCGGTCCGTCCTGGTCGGCGAAGCTGTAGCCCGCCTTCAGGCTCGCCGTGCGGTTGACCTGCCAGCCGACGCAGGCCTCGATGCGCCAGACCTCGTTTTCCCAGGTCGTCGGGCGACCCGTTGCCGGGTTGGTGATCCGCTCGGGCAGCTGCTGATTCCAGCGGCCGGACAGCCACCATCCGGGCGCGAACTTCCACTTCGACTCGATGAAACGAGACCAACCCCACCGAACCCACCGGGCCGGGGATCTCGAAGCGGTTCCAATGCAATTCGGACCACACCTCCAGCGGGCCGTGCGCCCACGACAGGTCGACCCCCACGGCGTCCTGGGTGGGATCGTGCCACCGGGTGCCCGCCGGAATGCCCGGCGATTCGGCCGTGAGGTACGAGCCGCTGGAAGCGCTGAGCCCGAGGTTCCAGTCGGTGACCGGCCGGAATCCGAACCGGCCCTGGTAGGTCAGCGATGCGGCGTTGAGCCCGCGGTCCCACAGGTCCCATTCGGAGGGGCGCGAACTCAGCGCGTTGTTCTTGATCTCGAAGGCGTAGTCGAAGCGCGAGACGGTGCCATCGAGGCGGAACCCGCTGCAGTAGGAGGGGCCCCAGACCACGGGGGCCCACCGGGTGCGGTCGGCCAGGCGTCCTTTGCGGGCCAGGAATCCCGGCACGGGCGGCGCGACGGTGGGAGCCGTCAGGCCGTCGCCGGCGGTGGTGACCCACTCGTAGGCCAGCGGCGCGGTGATCATGGGGTTGTCCCATTCGAGGTAGCGTCGCGCCCATTGCCCGTAGGCCGTGCCGAACTTCCCCACGGTGAAGCGCATGGGTCCCTCGAACGGGTCCAGCCGCAGGTAGTACTCGTCGGGGCGGGCCTTGGCCACCCCGTCGGTGGCGTCGAAGCCCCGGTCGGCGCGGCCGAGGGCGAAGAGTGTGAGCTTCTCCCCGTAGTCCAACTGCCCGAGCACGCTGACCCTCGGGCTGGCGAGCACGTCGCCTCCCGACTGGTAGATGCCGGGGGCCGGGCGGCTGGTGACGAGGGTGTCGCTGGTGAGGTACAGGTCGGTGTCGAAGGTCAGGTCGCCACCCTCCGACTGTAAGAAGGTTGCCTCGCGGAAGGTGTCGGCGAGGTCGTCGAGCCGGTCGGCCGAGGCGTTTTGGGTCAGCGCCAAGAGTCCGGCGGTTGCGGCCGTGGTCGCGAGGTGGGCGCGCTGGGTCATGCGGTCTCCTCCAAGGTTGCGAGTTCGAAGGCTTCGACAGGTCTTGAGAATCCCTTGGCCTCGATGGGCGGAAGCCCGGAGAAGCGGGCCCGGCCCCCGAGGGCGTCGCGGGTCCCCAGGTCGACCCACACCCGCATGGCCGGGGCCTTGGAGCACCGGCGCGCGGCCAGGTTCACCCGTTCGCCCAGCACCGTGTAGTCGAGCCGCCGCGCGCTGCCCATGCAGCCCGCCACGACCCGGCCGTAGGCGCAGCCCACGCCGATGCGGATCGGCTCGGCGGCCCCCTCGTTGGCCCGCGACCGGGCCGCCACCATGGCCAGGGCGCAACGGGCCATGCGAAGGGCGTCGTCGGCGGCCGTCCGCGGGGCGCCGAAGGTCACCATGATCAGGTCGCCCACGAACTTGTCGACGGTGCCTCCGTGGGCGTAGGCCACGTCGGTCAGCAGCGTCATGTGCTCGTTGAGCAGGGCGATCACCGCCCGGGGTTCCTTGCCCTCGGTGAGCGAGGTGAACCCCCGGATGTCGCAGAAGAGCACGCCCACCTCCTGCTCGGAACCGGTCAGGTCCAGCCGGCCGGCCACCAGTTCGCTGGCGACCTCGGGGTCGGTCACGGCGTCGAGCACGCGCCGGAACCTCTCGCGCTGCGCCAGACCCTCGGCCATGGAGTTGAAACGGGCCCCCAGCCGCGACAATTCATCGCGGCCCCCCGCATCGACCCGGACGGCGAAGTCGCCGCCCTCGATGCGCTCGGCCGCCGCCGACAGGGCCGCCACGGGCCGCGAGAGGCCCCGGCCCATCAGGGCCGCCGAGGCCACGCCCACCCCGAGCGCCAGCGCCGCCGCCCCGGCCCCGGTGAGCAACAGCCGCGCTCGGCCGCGCGCATGGGGCCGAGCGTGGCGATCACGACCAGGGCGCCGTCGCTCGCCTTGAAGGGACGTTGCACGGCGAGGATCGGTGACTTCGCATCCTCCACCGACACCTCCGCATCTCCCCGGGAGATGCCTGCGGCCACCCGCGACCTGGCCGGCTG
>Ga0194116_10003546_pt1 | contig 18688 bp, 12 predicted proteins | sample TA2MahsurfametaG_4_FD_148617 | JGI IMG/M metagenome (GOLD analysis project Ga0194116, IMG submission 148617) | Freshwater microbial communities from Lake Tanganyika, Tanzania - TA2015008 Mahale S9 surface | ecosystem: Environmental > Aquatic > Freshwater > Lake | place: Tanzania: Lake...
CTCAAGCTCCTCGGCCCGACGGATTGACGCAACGTACTCCGAATACTCCCTGCCAAGAGATTCACATTTCGCGATCGCATCTCGCAGCTCCTGCTCACTGAGAACGAACCACTCGCCCATCACCCGACGTGGCGCGAAGTGCCAATGGAGGTTCTTCTCCACTGTCTGAACCATGGCTACCTTGACTGCGCTGTGCAGCACGAGGTTTCGTGGATTGGCGGTCTGATGGTCCGACTTGCGATCACTGCTCGCTCGATCGTCACGAACCAGACCGATCTTGGTATACGGGGTCATCTCGCCGGTTAAAAAATCCCGTTCCTGAATGAAGTAAATCTCGCCGCCGCGCGTAATATCACCAGGCATCTGACGCTTCTTGCTCTCTGGTTTAGACGCTAGTTTGTCGTACCTGAAACGCTCCAATACTCTTGCACGGTGATGGCGGCGGTCGGACAGGGTTCGCTTGGCACGATTCCGTTTGCGGCACCAAGTTGGGCAAGGGCGTTCACTGCTGTCGGACTAGAAGTCGCGAGCCAAGCAAATCGGGGGGACGGTGAACTGGCCCCAGTCGCAATACTCTCGGTTCCAACTGGGCAATTTGCTGCTTGGCTACTGGCCGCTGGGGCTCTCGGCGCAAGACCGAAGTTAAGCCCAATTGAGACCATTGGCGAGTTTGTCTGCACGACCTGGATTGAGGACATCGACCAAATCGGAGACACAAATGTTTCGGTGCAACTTAGAGACGGACAATTGATTCATCGAGTCGGACGTACGTTGTACACCAAAGGCCTGCCGGTCTTTCAGCACCACTTGAGTCCCCCTGACGAGAGAGGACATCACAGGAACCTTTCGCGACTCGAAGCCCAGCGAATTCGCAAGGCAATTCAGCCGCTGATGCCGAAGACAGAAAACTGGTACATCTGGTGGACACGTCAGTGTCTATCGCCGGCGATCATCATCGGAGACGGTGGCGACTATCTCCTGCACCAGAAAACTGAAATTCTACTAAAACAGCCAACCTGGTTTTGGGAGACTTCACGGACGCTCCTGAGCCTTGAGATGAAGAGAGTGAGAGAAATCAATCGACTGCTTCAGTTCCCATTTGCAGTCATCTCGCCTCGGGCCGCAGCGAGTTCACCTTGGGCACGATCCATTCGCCCACGCATCGTTATATACACCTCGTGGAGTGCATACACCCGACGGCGTGCTGACACATTCGCAGGCTGTCCCACTGTCGTCTTGGTAAACAGGCGAGTTTCAAGTTCGTTACGCTGTCGAACCGATCTATCGAAAGAGTTCGAACAGGGCTCGAGGCTAATGAGTCCACTGACCTCGTTGCCTAAGGGAATTGCGATGCACGTAGTCGACTTTCCCGTTACAACGCTCGTTGAAGATCCGTTGACTGATGATGAGGAGGCCGATAATGAATGATCGACGTGACCTCGAGACTGCTGCACAACGATTTAAGGTTGCCGAGGAAGGTCGAATCGATTATCTCGGACTTGAATGGGCGAGCTTACAAAATTTTCTTTCGAGCATCGGTCACTATTGGAGGCTCGCCGATAGGAAGGAACGACTGTCAGATCTTCAACCAGATCTTCGTAGACTCTGGGAATCGGCAAACGTTCTGACTCGAGCCCCTATTCATCCGACACACGACTCTGTCGGTCTAACTGAGTGGCTTACGAGTAAGTTCTCAGTCCGCGATGCAGATCTGCAGTCTGCACGAGAATCTTGCGTTGACTCGGTCGTCCGCCTTCTGAGCGAAAAGCATCCGGCAGCCGCCCTGGGAATCCTGCTACGGCAGATGCGCTTCTTGCGTTTCGTTTCTCAGAATGAGATCGCTCTCGTGAGCCAGAAGGTACACCATCGAGCGATCCGTGAGTCGTTAGATACGGGCGACTTCGCCTTCCGACTTGTTGCTCCTGCCGACCTAAAGCGCTCGGGGGTTTGGGACGTCGCAATCTATCTAGGGCCCCAGTACGCATCTTTTTCGGGCACCCCAATCTCACTTCGGCGAAGTGAGATTGCTTGGATGTATGACTCCCCAGCGGCACGACAGACAATTCAGGTCATGTGGGCTGGAGAAAATTTCGACCTTATGGACTACCAGCTTTGGGAGGGAATCGGCCTAAAACTCAGCACCGAGATAGGCCCGACACGCTTTCGAACAGACATTTCTGAACTCGTTCCGTCGCTGGTCATGAGGCCAGCTTCTCAAGTCGCAGGCGGTGTCGACAGCTTCGACATTGACTTCGCCGAAGGGTATCGAGTTTCGTATTCGTCGGAGTTCGGCCCAAAGCCACATCTCATTGAGACTGATGACTTTGACGTCGACATAGATGCTGCAAAGGTGACCAAGTTGAACCTTGGTGACGTCTTGCTCATGCGTATGGACAGTGCGGCACGGTCCTTTGTTCAGACAGAGGCAAGGCGAGCCATGGGTCCACACCAATATGACCACGCCATAGAATTGCGAGACAAGTTTAAGCGTGCAATTGTCGCAGCATCACAACAGTCCGATGCCGAGACACACCTTTACGGCGCTGGCTTTGAGAATCCGCTCTATTATCTGCGTGTGTGTGAAGACCCCGTCTACATCGGTCCGAACTTCGAAGATTCTTATGTCAAGTTGTGTATGGCACTTCGCGTTGAACCGAACGTCGATGAGTACCGCACCTTCGTTCTGCTTAGGAAGTTTCACCGCCAAGCAGGCATCACTGCCCGAACCGTTCTCATCGAGAGACTGAAGTTGGATCGCGCGTGGGAAGAGTTGGTGAAAGAGCAAGGCTTCTATCGTGCTTCACTAACCGATATCGGCGAGATACTCATTGCTGCGATACTCAGAATTGAGAAGTCGAAGGCTTCGCTGTCCACATTGGGACGTGTGACCAAAGACGGCAGGCTGGTCGACTAGTGGAATCAGAATTGGAGACAGCAGAAAGTGTCTGACGCTGGCTGGCTCTGCACCACAAAGGAGACGCAGTCTCATGGGCGACTCGGAGAAGGCTATGGAGATGTACTGGGTGAGAGTTATGTCTGGAAAGCAGACCTCCCGAATGCGCGACGAATTGCTATCGGTGACGCGATCGTGTTGTGGGACAACGAAGTACTACTGGGCGTATCGTGGATCGACGAGATAGAGGAGTTCACGGCACTTCGTTCAACTTACACTTGCCCAAGCTGTAGCAAGGCCGACGTCAGAACGCGCATAACAGTACTCCCGCGATACCGCTGCGGTGACTGTGGAGCAACGTTCAATGAAGCTGTGATGATCAACACCGAAGCCCAGTATTTTCGTGCGAATTATGCAGCAGGATGGACCCCGGCAGTTAAGTCAATTGGGCGAGCCGATTGCAAGTCGATGTCAGTTCATCCGGCTTCTCAGCTGAGCCTTCAGGACATCGACATGGGCAGGTTTCGTGTGCTGGTCGACAATCTCGGAACCCACGCTGCAGCCACAAGAAGAAGAGATTTAGCACGACAGAACGGCCATCGACTGTCAACAGTACGAACTCGAGTCGGACAAGGTGCGTTTCGCGATCGAATCCTCCGCCACTATGGCGCAGTATGCGCAGTGACTGGTCCGGCTCCGCAGCCTGTACTCGAAGCAGCCCATCTTTACAGGTATTCCGAGGTTGGCGAGCATCACAGCGACGGTGGCCTGATGTTACGTCGTGATGTTCACAAGCTCTTCGACCTCGGCCTTATCACGGTGGAGCCGACTCACACGACCATCGATATTCACGCGGACCTTACGATTCACCCCACCTACGGCGATCTGCATGGCAAGTCGCTACGGGTGTCAGTAAGTCACAAAACAAAGGACTGGCTCGATCTTCATTGGGAACAGTTCCGCGGGCAGGACCTAACAGGTACGTCGTCGTGATACCAGTTCTCTCGCAGGACCTAAGCAGCGCTACCAACTTTTGAGCGACCAGAAATCCGTCGCGCCAGCTTCTCGGCAATCGCCCGAACGACAGGTGGCGTGACCGAATTGCCAAACTGTCTATACATCTGGGTTCGAGAGACCCACTCTGGAATTTGGAAGTCACTTGGGAATCCCATGATCGCTCGGCACTCGTTGCGCGTCAAGAGTCGGAGTTCTGTCGGGCCATCCTCAACAAACGTGCCGGTGAGGCGCTGAATCTTGTGGTACGTGGAGACCAGGGTCTTGACGGGCCCCTTTGACTGGGGATTGATCCGTTGCGGTCGACCATCATCTGCCTTATACATGTACACCTTCTGTAAGTGCCGCGAAATCGAATGGTCCTTCACATCAACTTCCAAATGAGGACCGATGTCTGCTGGGGAGAACTTCGGAAAGTTCCAGTCGATTACCGAGCCATGCCCAAACTTCTTGGCATAGACGCCCGTGATGTAAACACGGCGGCGATGTTGCGGGACCCCGAAGTCGGCGGCATCGAGCACCCGATACTCGACGTTGTAGCCAAGCTCGCTCAAGAGTTCGAGCACTGAATCAATGACGCGAACTCCGTCGTGTCGAAGTGTTGTAAGGCCCTCGACGTTCTCAAGAAGAACGGCATCAACTGGGCGTCGCCGATCAACCTTGAAGTGCTCGAGAATGTCAAGAATGCGAAAGAAGAGATTGCCCTGTGTCTCATGTGCGAATCCCCTCCTCTTGCCAATCGAGCTGAAGGGTTGGCAAGGAAATCCGGCAGCCAGAAGAGACGATGCGGGAATATCGTCATCACTTACGCGTTGGATATCACCATGCGGTGTGTCACCAAAGTTGAATCGGTACGTCTCCCGACAATGAGGATCCCATTCGGATGAGAAAACACACTCGCCACCGATGTCTTCCAGGGCTAGCCGAATTCCTCCGATGCCCGAAAAGAGATCAACGAACTTGAACCTGAATCGTCCGCCTTCGCGTTCCACTGAGCGACGGAGGTGAAAGTCAGAGAATTGACCTGAGTACTTCGCATACCGACGAGTTGCAATCTCGCTCTTTTCCATTGGCAACACACTAAATCACAGGTGTCCGAAGATAAGCGACTGTTGACCTCAATTTGAAGGGTCAGAAGTCAAAACTCAGAAACATCCCTAGAACTCTAGGATCGGATAGGACCTTGTTCGCGATGTGATGCTGCACTCCGCCGGCGAACTCCCCAGGGAAATTTCGACCGCAATACTCTGCAACCTGGTCTGCAATCTGCGAAAGAGTGGGATTTCCCCAGTAGTTTCCGCCTGTCAGTGCGCTCACTCGGACCACAGACGTAGACGAGGACTTGAAGGGGTCCTTGCCATTCCTCTCGGTGTTCGTTGGGACGGTAACGAATGCATAGGAGAACCCCCCAAAACTATGCGGAGTGAAACCATTCATTCCCACCGAAACATTCGGAACCTGGAGATTCTGAGCGGAATAAATAATGTTCCAAAGCATGGGAGTTTGCGCGTTATCGTTCCAATTAGTTTTGCACTGGATCACGCCGAGGCGACTAGCGAGCGGATTAGAACGGACGGCCAAGTCGATTGACTCCGAGGTCACATCGACTCCTGCCGCCATTGGTGGAACCGTAAAGGCGAGAAGGTCAGTTTCTTTGGTTGTGAGAACCCCTTTGACTCGAACCGCCAAAGCATCACCGAAAACCCTCGGAATCAAGTCCTTTCGAGGACGTACCACCACGGTGTTCGTTCCCCAAAAGATGAGATTCAAATACCAGCAGGTAAGGATCTCCCACGATGCACCACCACGACTAAGGTCTCCTTGGCTTCGATTCCGATGGTGTGACTTGAAGACGCTCTTAAGGGATGCCCCGAGATCGAAGACGTCCTTGGCTGTCGGTGTCGGACCGAGTTTTGCCTCCAGGGCGGTCTTGAAGGTCGGCCATGGCAGTGATCGAGCCTTCAATCCGACAAGAGACCGAAGCACGAACCTTCGGTAGTCATCGACCGATGCCATAACCAGAGCATATTTGACAGACTCATTGACTCTTGGAGGCCTATCTTTGGTACTCTTTCTGTCCTAATGGGACGCTTTTCCGGCGAATCTATAGAGTCCCTTCGTGCAGTAGCACGACAAGCGATCGACGCAGGCGAAATTGCAGTTATCGTCGATCTCAAAGAAGAGATTAGGGTGCGAATCCAGCGCCGAACCGACTCCGGTAGGAAACCAAAACCTGAGCAACTGCGGTTTCGCGAGGAGCTAGAGACTGGAGTCATCACGGAGCCAAGTCGTGATGTTCCACCTACCAAGCAACTCGAGTCGGTGCCAGAAGAACTCGAACGACTGCGAAGAGAAGTTGATCTCTGGCGTGCACTTTACAGCAGTCAGTCTGAGATTCTGGCGAGATGGGGCGTAACGGCCTCACTCCCAACGCCGATTCTCGAAGCGGTATTGACGATGTGGGCCAAGGTGGTAAGTGAACAACCAGATCTCGTGCGAACCGCAGAACGCCTCGCTGTAGACCGACAGGCATTCGCAAATACGATTGCGAAGAAGTCAGTTGACAAAACATGACCAATCAAGTCGAAACCGAGATTTGGCGAATCTGCGAGATGAAGTGGGCCGAGCACCTCGAGTCACAGAACTGGCAGGTCGACCTGGTTCGACCGTTCCGGCAAGATGACCCCGCCGGTGCCCCAATGATCCGGCTGTCGACTGGCCGAGAAGTACGAAGGCCCGACATCAAAGCGACGCGTGCTGGACACACCGAGTTTTGGGAAGTGAAATACCGAACAAGAGCTGACAGTAACCCGATAACCGGTATTCGAGAATTCTGGATGTCTCGCGAGGCTTTCGAGGACTACTACAGACTCGCGATTGATCGAGACGTAGACGTACACGTTATTCTTCGAGCCGAGGGCGATCACCTACGAAGTGCGCGCTGGCTACTCGTGACCGTACGGCGTCTTGTTGCTTGCGGTCACCCAGACCAAAAGGTGGCGGCTGACGGACGCAACATCGAAGCTTGGGTGTGGCCCGAGAGCGAAATGCAGATCGTGCCCGACGGGCCATCAGTAATCGTAGATCAGCAGCTTCGCCCGGTGCTTCCGGAAGAACCAGAGAGGCAGATGAGCAAGCCGCCTGAATTCCCACCAAGAGTTCCAATTCACGAGCTAGAGCGAGCCGAGGAGACAAAGCGAGGAATTGTTGCGCAGGGAGAAGTCTCGGCGCGCGCACAACGAGTCGTAGCAGATCCGATGGTTGCCTTAGATGTGCTCCGTCGGCGGTCTGATCTTAGGGTTCCGCAGTTGCCCAAGTACTCAGTGCTTCGCATAAGTGACCGGGGCATCAACCTCGAGAGCCTCCTCGGCCTTCTCGACTACGGCATCCGAGTGTTTCTGATTACGTCACAAAAGATGACTGAACAGCAGAGAAAGAGATACCTCCCATTCATCGCCAGCAGACTGCTCGAATGGTCACACTGCCCCGAAGACGAACTCCCCGAGTTCTGGGCAGTTGATGGCCTAAATGATGGCAAGCGATTCAGTGACTGGCCCGCACCAGTAGCGGAGACGCTGAAGCGTGCTGACGATAACGGCGGCATCAACATCGGTCAGTTCGAGGTGGTTCACTCACCTGCTGATGCCGACGTCGTTATCACAGCTGGAGCCGGAACGGGCAAAACCGAGACAATGTCTGAGCGAATTGTCTTCTTGCTTGCGACAAGTGCACTACTCGAACTTCGAAGGGACGACCACGAATATCCGTTCGACCTGAGGCTTAACGACATCGTTCTCGTGACGTTCACGAGAGAAGCGGCTGCGCAGATGCGCGAACGATTAGCCCGCGTCCTCAACCTTCGTCGGCGACTTTGTCGTGACTGCGTATTGGCGGCGGTCCCATGGATGCTTCAACTTGGCGGAACTCAAATCTCTACTATCCACAGCTATGCACAGCTAGTGGCACAGGAGTCGGCGGCAACAATCGGTCTCACGCCAGGACTCGCGGTGAGATCCCAAACCCTCGACCTTCGACGAATCCTGCATAGAGCACTATCTCAGCGGCTTGTCGATCTGGTGGATTCTGCGCAGAAACCTGACGATGTTCCGGCATCTCATGAGTGGCTAAAGCATCTGGAGGAGGTATGGAAGGTGCTTGGAAGCAACGGCATCGAGTTCTTGCCGATCGGAATCTCTTCGACCGATTTACCAACCATCGACTGGGGCACTGATGGGTCCATTGACGATCGCTCAAAAACTGTTGCAACGGTGATTAGAGAGACGATTGAGGAAGCCGCGAGGGAATTCGCTGACTTGTGCGTCGAGAACGGCGTTCTTCCCGTGGACCAGCTTGTCCCATCTGCACTTCGCGCTCTCCTCAAGACTGACGAGCCACGAATCGGACGACCGAAGTTTCTGTTCGTGGACGAGTTTCAGGACACCGACGGCAAACAGATGGATCTGATTCTGGCAATCCGCGAAAGACTAGATGCGCGCCTCTTTGTCGTCGGCGATGTGAAGCAAGGTATCTATCACTTCCGTGGTGCGGAAGGAAGTGCTTTTCTCGAGTTGAGTGCCCGAGTGAAACATCAACAGCAGCGAGCGATAATTGATGGGACTCCGGCATTACCAGATCTCTTGCCACTCAGTCTTGTCAGAAACTTTCGATCTGGTGGCGTTCTGCTTGCGCACTTGGATGCCTGTTTTCGGGTGTGGGGAAGGACTGCTGCAAACCCACAAAGTGCGAACTTCCTTTTGGACTACAAGGAATCCGATGTTCTCAAGGCGGAAGTTGAGAGATTTGGGGAAGGCTCACAGATTGAAACCCAGGAGATCCTCTGGTCAGATTTTGAGAATCGTGTCGTAACGCAGATCAGAGATTGGCTCAGGGACGCTGACCGAGATGACAAGAAAATTGGAATTCTGTGTCGACAGAATTGGATAGCCAACAAGATTCGATCTGCATTGCGAAGTGCGCATCTTCCTTGCGAGGTGATCGTCGGGGGCCAATTCTTCCAGTCGTCCGCTGTACACGAGGCTCGCGTCTTACTCGATGCGATAACAACACCATCCAACACGGCGGCATTGCTCGAATTGTGTGAGACGCGTTGGTTTGGAGGGCTAGCGAGCCCCCAGAAGCCGCCGAGTGGTCGCGAAACCGATGAATTCTGGGAAGAGGATACGAAGCCCATTCTTGCGTGGAGCGACCGGCTGAGAGGATTGGCTGATCGAACTTCCAATAATGTCACGTCTGACGATCTCGAGTGGTTGCGCACGCGTCTTTTCTCGCTCCGGAAGCTTCAATCGACCATGAGTCCCGTGGCACTCCTCGCCCAGTGCCACCAAAAGTTCAAGCCACATCAATGGGCTCGAGTCAATGACACCAATGATCCAGCCCGTGAGCGACAGCAGTATCAACTCTGCCTTGAACATCTGCTAGTTCTGCTCGATGCACAAACTGAGTCGCGGCCGTCCACGCTTCCAGGGCTCACTGATTGGCTCCGACTTCAAATCGCAACTAACGAAAAGGAGGACGAGCCACAACCAGAGATACTCGGGAGGGTCACCGCCCTAACGGTCCACAAGGCAAAGGGTCTGGAGTTTGACTATGTCCTTATCCCCAACACTTGGGCACCGTTTGAGAGCTCGAATGCGACTAGCGTCGTTCGAGTAGTGCGAGCAGATCCGCCGAGCACGACACCGAAACTGCTCTGGACATGGCGGGCGAACAATCTTGCAAACCACGACCCAAGTTCACCGGCGGCGATTCGAGAATCCGAGGAATCGCGCCGTGAAGAGACACGTCTTCTTTATGTAGCTATGACTCGCGCAAGAGATCGCCTCATGATTTTCGTTCGTGAGAGACGCGCAGACGACACCTGGGGAGAGTTGCTCAAGATGGTGGGACTCTAACCCATGAACCCGATGCGTGTAATTGCGTTTCCATCGGTCTTCATCGATGACTTGAAGACTGCACTCGAACAGCACGATCCCTCAGTCAAGAAGTTTGAGAGTTGTTGGCACCTGACTTCAACTACTTCAATTGCAAAGGAGCTTCGCCTCGCAGGGTATCAGGCACTTCAGATTTCTCATCTGGCTTCCATGATGGTCTACGGTGTCGGACGCATCGTCCAACAAGGCGATGATCCCGAGGATCCAGAATTCAGAGCGTCGTATCCCGCGCATTGGGAATACAGGGCTGCCCTCGCCAAACCCGACGAAAGATCGCAGTATGAGGCACTTGACCGACTCGAACAGCGAATCGTGGCCTGGGAGAAGAGAGTCTCTGGTCGAGAACTTGGATCTGCAATAGCGAACCTGACCCACCTTCGTCGACATCTCTATCAGGACGCGCGGACGAGTGAGGGCATCCGTCGGGCCCTGCTGTCTGGTCGCGTCGACTTTGCCGAGTCAGTAAAGACTCTGTCCGAGGCAGGATTCTCAGCAGGTGACCTGACGATTAGCGATGAGGTTGGTCTGGCGGCACAGCGCGCTTGGGAGGCGATCGAAAGTTCCGATAGTGACTTACGGTTGACTAGGACTCGACTCTGGATAGACCTAGAAGAGTACGCACGAAATGAGACCCGACTTGCCGGCGAAGTTCGAAGCGCCCTTGAATCAGCGTTCCTTCACATATTTGGTGCCAAGAATGGTGGCACAATTTTACAACACGGTTTTTATTTCTTCACTTCTCCGCAGTGGGCCATCTTTCAACTCTTGCAAACCACCGATACTCTGAAACAAATCTTCGTTGTTCATGACGATCGCGAGAGCGATGTCTATCAAACGTGGCGCCGATACTTCATCGACGGATTTGGTTTTGCGCCAATCGAATACGCAGTCGGGGCTGTACGAATGCCAGAAACCGGTGCCGCACGTGCACTTCGACAGGCGCTCGCTGGCGAATTCGTGGGTGCGGGCGCAGCAAATCTCCTACTGAGACGACTTCGCACGCCGGTGGCCTTCGTTAATGCCTACAAGGACGCACATCCAGACAGTGGCACCGAAGATGCCGGTGGCGATGACGCATGGCGACTAGATCGTGATGAACTAAAAGTCTATGCTCCTGGAGCACCCGACATCGACAGGCTTCTAACACGATTCGTCAGTAAGTCACAGTTCGGTCAAGCCGACTTTTCGACAGTGCCAATCGGTATCTTCCTTGTTCGGATTCACGAGTGTATTGAGGAGCGGCGGAACCGTGATCGAGGAGTTCGAATCGATAGTGGCGGCTTGATTGACATCGTCGCGAGCGGGTTTCTGCCCTTGCCGAGAGGAGTAGACCCGCTCGACGCCGCGATGACAGTCCGTCGAGCCCTACCTTTCTTCGACGGATGCACCGAAGGTTCGCAGTGGGTTGATCGTGCGCGAAACTTGCGCGACATCATTCGTACTCGGATCGGAGCGTTCGGAGAGCGAGATGCATCACAGAATGACGTGATTCGAATCGCGAACGCAAGTGAAAACTTCTTCCGACTCGCCCCGTGGGCAGATCTGACTGTTGACGAGGCTGACACGCTCTGTGCGTCAATTCAAACTACTAACGATCTCGTACTCGAGCTCATTGAGTCAGAGATGATTGATCTTAGGGACTTTGCATCTCATCTCCAGAAGATAATTCGAGACGGATTGCCCAATGTTCCCGATGAATACCGACGCGACATTGAAGAGCGGGTGAACGGTCTTCGAATGGACAGCATCGAGGCATACGCGGTTGATCTCACAAGTCTTGTGAAGCTTCTCGTTTCCCCTCCTCTCAAGCTGCGGCCGTCGGCTATTGACAGTGGAAACGTTAGACAGTTCGGTGCTGTAGACAGACTCGCTTATCGACGTCGGGCCTCGAACCTTCACATAACCAATCTCTCTGATCGCTCCTTCCCGAGAGCGACAAGCGATGTTGACTGGCCATTTCGAATGAGCGACTTGACGAATCAAAGTGATGACAGACGTTCACGATCGGTTGAGTTACTGGAACTCCGCACTGCTGCGGCAACTCTCGGCGACCTATATCTCCTTTGGGTTGCGCTAAATGGAGTTGAGCCAGAGAATTCGGTAACGCTCAGCTACATCCAAGAACTCGGAGGAGAAGATCTCAACCCATCGCCGATTCTCGTCTTGCTGGCTCGCGCCAAGATTGGCTCCAAGAACGCTGAGTTTCGTGAGGCAATCAAGTCCGCTACAGGAGGAATTGTGCTCGAAGAACCAGAACACCCGAAAGACGACTCCGTTCGGATACTTCCAACAGCAACACCGGCCCACTTACCTGAGCAAATTCGAACTGATGCCGTGGCGCGACTGCCTGGCGTTGTAGTGGGCTCAGCGTTGTTCTGTGCTCGAAGATTGGCACTTCAGTGGTTGGTCGGGCCGACAGCCTCATTCGGTTTATCCCATCTCCAGTCGATTCTCTTCGGTAACGTGCCCGCGGCAGTCCATGAGCGGCACGGAATCTCAATTGGTGAGGCACAGAATCTTTCAAACGAGCTGTGGCGTCACCTCACCGATGGCCAGCGTCAAAGCAGCATTTCCCTGCGACGAGTCAAAGAGAAACGAAACGGTGGCGAGAAATCTGCGGGATACCCCTGGCTCTTTACTATCGGGTTGCGTAGCGTCTCAACAGACCAAGAGTTCAATAGACTCCAGTCCGACGTCGAAAATATCCTTCAGAAGTCTTCGCCGCCTAATCGAAGCGAGAGCGACTCGCTAGTTCGCTGGCGATCCTCGTCTGCGTATCGTGCTGCGAATGGTTACCGTGATCAGCTTCGAGCCGCACAGGCGCTGGCAGCTCACCGAGTCGATGGATTTCTTCCCTCCCCAGCGCCTGGCCTCGATGGCGTTACAGAGCGTCACTGCAAGAACTGTCCAGTGTCGGACAATTGTTCAGCTCGAATCACCGACGATTGAAGTCCCCGAGGCCAATTAACGCAACGCATTCCTTATCTGATTCAAGAGTTTTGCGCGAGAGACATCGTCAAGTTCTGCTGCATCGGCGAGGCCGAGTGACGCAGCCAGCATTTCAGCACGCACATCTGGACGCCAACCCGCACTTAACCGAGTTGCCCTCACCAATGACACAATGTCCTTCTTCAACTCCCGGGACGCCACCATCTCGGCCACATCAACTAACAGCCCGATGCTGAACTTGAGGCGATCGGCTCGAATCCCGAGAACCGCTTCCGTTGCGACATGCAAGGCCTCCGTATCGCGATTCGCCTTACGCAACAAGCGCACAAACAGCACTGCCATGGTCACATCGCGAGCGCCAGTCGGAAGCCCTTCGAGTAGCGCCAGTGCGCGAGCTGGATCCGTATCTTCAGTTGCCCTGGCGAGTCGATAGGTAATCCACTTCGCGTCCACTGCGTCTAAGAACGCACCACTAGACAACGCTGTATTGCATATCTCTACTTGCAGATCAACGAGCTCATCAATTCCATTTAGGGCCGCGGTTGCAGCCGAAAAGAAACGTGCTGCCTGACTTGGCTGTGGTTTATCTTTGTACATACCTTGCGCTGGGTCGAGCTGGGATGTATCAAAGTCTTTGAGTATGGCCTCTACGGCAGGCCGAGATGCACGGTCATCGAGACCTGAAATGCTGTCAAGAGAGTCAGTAACTGCCCGCACGTAGCACGAGAGCGGGCCATATCGAGGGTCCGGTTGCACTTCTCGGATGCGGTCAACGGCAGCAGCGTAATCTGTCGCCTTCGTGCCAACGGGCGCCTGTTTGATGCAAGCCTCCCAGATTGCCCACGCAAGTTGAGTCCGAATGTTCCAGTTGTCGGGGCACGTCTGCAGCGCACTCTCTGCACGATCCAGTACAACGCGCGCTTCATCACTCGAGTTTGCATTGCGACGAGCAGCCGCAATCTCTTCTGCGACTTTTTTGCACTCCTCATCGCTCATCGTCATTGCCTTAGTCTGGCACACCTTTGCACCTCGGGTCCACTCGATCTCTCGAAGTACCATCGATAACAGGGGTGGCAGGTATGACCCAACGGAAAATTCAACGACAAAACACACGTCTCCGATTTGAGCGCTGGGCTGCAAATCCAACCTGCCACGCGAACGTCGCCGCAGTCGTTCACAATGTGAGTATGGCAACTGTCGCTAAACATGAGAATCCTGCGATTCACATAAAGGAGCAGTCCCAGCTTGCCTTTGAACGAGGCATAATTTTTGAGGCTTCGATACTCAAGGACAATGCAAAGCGTCTCGTTGAGGAATTCGTGAGAGTTGGAGCATTCCAATCATCAGAGAGAACTCACTTTGTAGATTTTCGAATTGCGCAAGGTACGTCGCAGCCTGTTGACTTCGAGAGCGCTCTCGACAGATCTCGTCGATGGCTCTCCAACATTACAAATCTGCAAAGCGGAGTCCACATAATTGCTGGGCTAGCGATTCGAATTCCCAGGGGCGTCATGCTCCCGGAAGCATCTCTGTTACTTGACGTATTGGTCGTGGACGCACGGAGTCCTACTCGAAGGTGCATCGTCGGAGAGGTCAAGTCGTATTCAGACCGCGGGGGATACACAAAGTCCGCAAGTCTCGCGAGCGCCCGAGCCCAAGCGGGTCTCTACGTGCACGGTATGCAGCTCGTCCTGGAGTCGCTCGGTGTGTCGGATCAGGCCGAGGTAAGCGAGAAGGGCTTTCTGGTTCTCACGAAGCCGGGCCGAAATTTTCCTACGGTCCGATGGAACGAAGACCTCAAGTGGCAGGCCGAGCGGGCACGCCGCGGTTTTGAACTGCTTGAGCAATCTGCTTTGGATCTCAATGGACAGTTTGCCTTTGACGAGGACCTACCAGATCAGCAGCTTCTTGACCTCATCTTGCATGCCGAAACGGCCTTTGGTGATGCGTGCATTGGATTCTGCGAACGGGCACCAACATGTCAACGCCTATCGGTTGCAAGGGATGATGGCGCGTTCCTGGGGGACGAAATGTACCGCTTTCTGAATGGGGTTCCGCTCTCACGCGCGGAAGCCCTCATCAGCGGTGGTCAAGCAGCCACGGGGACGGAACAAGATCTCGTCCAACGAATTCTCACGTCTGCCGACGACGGGCATCGATCCCCAGGGGATGGAACTTGAAGTCGATTACGTCGGATGAAGTGATTGACCGCCTTAGGGCATGGACGGTCGGTCGTCCAATACCACGCTTTCGCACAAAGTGTTTTGAGATTGCCCCCAATCCCTACGTTGTGGCGTTCGTGAGAATGGGCGGAGAGGGTCGACCGTGGGCAATTGCGGCGGGCTTTCAGGCGGCGAGTCCCAAAGTGTGGTCGGTGGCTGATCCCCGAGTACAACCAGATGTCGCACCAATCGTTGAGTCATTTGGAACGGATCTAGTCGATGTATTCAGAGAGGGAGTGGAGCCAGAATCAACCGAACGAAGTCAGCAAATCTGGCTACCCGACCCCAGTCACCTTGACCTGCTACACCAAATGGCTTTTGCGTACGCGTATGAGCGTTGGCCCCTCGAAGACATGAGTCAACTCAATCGTGTCGGAAAGCTCTTTAACTGTCTGTTTCTTCAATCAACCTTTCCTGCACAGATGACAGCACTCACTGCAACCGATGCCTTGCGATCGTTGTTCATCTTTCCGGCGACGCCCGCCCGACAAGGCCACCTTGGCTTTCTCATCGAGTGGTTAAACGAGCATGGCAGCCGCACCGCACGACTAAACGCTGCAAGCAATGCAGAAGAGCGAGCAGTCTCAACTTCGATTGACGGCCAATTCGAAAGGAGGATACTCCAGCCGCTATTAAGGAGATACATCGAATCCAATCGAACAGACTCTTCAGTTGCAGCACAGATTCGATCATTCGTCGAGGAAGAGGCGCGTAAACGCTGGGAGATTACCGTGGGCGCGCTCCGTATCATTCGCAGAGATCCACGTCCAATCAACTCGGGAGTGAGCAAGGTCAAGTCCCTGGGACGCCAGTCGTGGTCTCGACTTTGGCTCGAGCCAGTGGCAAAAGAGGAGGCTGGGAAGGTTCCTGGTTGGCGAGGTCGGGAAACGGACCGCACCGCTGTGGCGGCTGCACGCCACTATCTACGGAACGAACTTGCAAGTCGGCTCCGACTGGAAGCACTGGCTCATGGAGACGTAGAGATAGCCAAGGTGCTGGTGCGCCAAGGGAGTGGACTTGTCGGCAACATTGTTGCCATTGATTCTCAGGCTGCAACCATCGATGTACATTTCACCGAGCCAGAGAATTTGGACATTCGTGAGGGCACTACATACAAGTGCTTTGGCAACTCATCCGCGACACTTCAGTCAGTTGAAAGCGACGCAAGCCGCCGACATGTCAAGTTGTCAGTTTCAGAGGGTCAGGACGCGTTTCAGATCGCTCAAAGATTGCTGCTGATTGAGCACGCACCAGACTTCCTGACCCAGAACAAGATCGACAACATGAACACGAATGGAACAAGGATTGACCAACTATTGTCGCAAGCTGGAAGAAGTGACGAAGAAGGGCCGACACTCATTGGAGGAGACGAATGAGTCTCGCCGATCTTGAGGCCTTTCGAAGAGGATCCAAGGACGTCTGCGTGGTCAAAGCCCCACCAGGATCCGGAAAGACTCAACTTCTGGTTGATGCCGTACCCCATTGGATCCATGCCGGATCTTCTGTCATCGTGACCGCTCTCACGAATGAGCAAGTCGACGACATCTGCGAAAGGCTTGGCAGGGCGAACTCCGAACTCTCAGTCGTCAGATTTACAAGTAGTTCACATACCGTGGATCGGAAACTTCCAGCTAACGTCTCGGTAGTTAGAAACCCACGAGGGCTTCCTACGGACTACGACATCCTTGTCTCGACTACAGCAAAGCTAGCGATTGGCGGATGCTTCAAGACGTTCGATGCGATGTTCGTAGATGAGGCTTGGCAAATCGGGTTCAAGGATCTACTTCCAATAACGAGATTTGCCCGGCGACTCGTGATGATTGGAGACCCAGGTCAGATTCCCCCCGTCAAGTCAGTTCCACACCTGCGATGGGATACATCACCGTTTCCACCGGGCGAGGCGATGCCAGAGCCCTTCCTTCGCAATGCCCTCCTTCGCAGTTCCGTAGATCTCGTCGAGCTCAAGACTTGCCGTCGCCTACCTAGCGACAGTGTTGAGCTCATCAATCTCTTCTACGACTTTCCCTTTGAGGCGGAGGCAGAACCACAAGAACGATTCTTAAGGGCCAAGTCGTCGAAAAAGGGTGACGCCGTTGATAAAGCATTAATGTCACTCTCATCTAGATCAACCTGCATTATCACAACCCCGACGAATCGAAGCATAGGTATCGAGACTGACATCGAACTTGCAGAAGTGATTGCTTCAGTGGCCGAACGTGTATTGCGGCAAACTAGTGCTGTGCGGGCTTCTCCAAAGGAGCCGGCCAGTGGTCGCGTGCTTGAGCCGAAGGACATTGGAGTAAGTGCCACGCATCGTGCGATGAATGCTGCCATTCGCGCGGCAGTGACACCCCGTCTTCTCGCAGCCGGACTGACTGTAGACACTCCTGAGAGATGGCAAGGTCAGCAGCGTCCAGTGATGTTGATTGCCCACCCGCTGTCTGGGATCGAACATCCGAGCGGGTTTGACCTTGAGACCGGGCGCCTATGCGTTATGGCTTCACGACACCAATCGGCGCTACTCGTTTTCGCACGCGACCACGTGAGCGAGACGCTTGATTCCCACATGCCTTCCGCCACACAGAGCCCTGGATGCCCCGACTCGATTGGAGGAGGGCATGCTATTCACACCAAGTTTTGGCAATTCCACAGACCTGCACGAATCTTTGGTTGACGCGCAGCGGTAGTTTTTCCGAGAACTAATTGAGGGATCGTGGATCATTGTCCGATTCGAGAAGTCCCAGCACGGCTGCTACAAGTTCCATCAGTCTCGGATCTGCCAGAGGAAAATCGCGCGCCGACATGGCTTCCAGAACTGCTCTCACTCTGACCAGAGTGATCCCGAAGCGCTTCTTGAACTCAGTTCCAGGTGATCTGAGATTGCTATCCGCGAGAAGGTTGTCCCAAGAGTCAGATCCATCTGGAACCCAGGCTCTCGGCCCTTCCAATTCCGCCTGTTTCTTAAACAATTCAATCGGCAGGTACCACAGTATGTCCGGGACATCGAACCCGAAAAAATGTATGCGAGCTACCTGTCCGCGTACGTCGGTAACGCGACTGGAGTTCAGCGTTGCGCGCGCCAACGTCAGAAGCGAGTCCAGCTCGGCGGTGCCATTCGGTGGTGGACGTTCGCTTTTCTGTTGGCGTACAAGCTGCTCAAGCTTCCTAAGTTCTTTCTGTTCGCGGTAGTCAATTGGATTGATTCGAACATGTTTCTCCCAGACGTCTTCAAAGCCACTCGATCGCTTGTCGTAGACCACAAGAATTGGTGCAGTTAGAAACTGAAGTGATGTTCGCCAAATGGGCTCAAGATTCAGTATCCCTGAAATCGGAATGAGTTCAAGATCGCCCAAAGGCACCACTGTGTGATCCAAGAGATGTCTTATTACGGCTTCATCGATTTCACCTTCCGCCACGACGTGAACACGCTTCAATGATCTGGCTCGACTCTCTGCGGTTCCAAGCAAATTTGCCTGGCCGAATAGATCTGCGCGAGGTGTCGTCGAGAGTTCAAAGCGACCACTCAGATCGCGCTCTGCGAAGAGCCTCGGACAAGATCTGGTTAACGCGGATGTAAAGAGCAGCTGCGAGTGAGTAGATGCAATGACAGAAACTCCCGAAAACCGTGCTCTCTGGTGCATGAACGAGAGCAGTCTCTC
>Ga0194116_10003550_pt1 | contig 18667 bp, 17 predicted proteins | sample TA2MahsurfametaG_4_FD_148617 | JGI IMG/M metagenome (GOLD analysis project Ga0194116, IMG submission 148617) | Freshwater microbial communities from Lake Tanganyika, Tanzania - TA2015008 Mahale S9 surface | ecosystem: Environmental > Aquatic > Freshwater > Lake | place: Tanzania: Lake...
GGGGATTGCGCCCAATCCCCAATCCCCAATCCCCAATCCCCAATCCCCAATCCCCAATCCCCAATCCCCAATCCCCAATCCCCAATATTTTTTATTAAAAAAATTTCAATATTATTAAATCGAGAAATATAATTTGATTTATTTTAGAACAATAATTATCATAAATATAAATTTTAAATCATTAAATTAAATTTTCAAAGAGTTAAATCAATTAATAATTGATTTTTTAATTAAGTCTTTAAATTAATTAAATTCTAAGATATCTATTTTATTCACATCTAATAATGTAATTAATACTTTATTAATTTAATGAATTTTTTTATATGAAGAATATATATAAATAGAGAGTATTATCGTGCTACCTAATAAATCATAAAAATCAATTTGACCATAATATAAATATGTTATGATGACTGAAAAGACAATTCTTGAATTGAAAAAAGGGGATATTTTAGTAACACTTTCATATTTTAAAGATTTCAAAGTATAATATAAAGCAAAAAAATCAATTACTGTAACGAAACTCACGTAAATTAAAAAAAAAAATTCAATGCTGAAACTCAATTTTAATATTAACAAGAGAATTATTCCTAAAATTATTGAAGAAAATGCCATGGCTATCAGCAAATATATCTCATGAAAATATGTTAATAATTGCTTACTTAAAACATTTGCAATAGCAATTATGAAAGCGCAGGTAATTGCAAGTATGATACCAAAAAAACTATCTGAATGAGAATTGTTTTCTAATTGATTTCCAAATATAAAATTAGGTTTCAAAATGAAGATTATTCCAAAGAAAGTCCCAAATAAACTTAATAAATCCCATTTAGTTACTACTTCATTTAAAAAATAATAACCAACAAATACACTCATTAAGTTTCCAGTCCTTAGGAGCAATTCAAGTGTATTTAATCTTAGATAATTCAATGAAATTAATACTAAACCCACTCCGACAGAGTTCATTAACCCTCGAATAAGTAAGGATTTATATTGATCTTTCACAAATTGATTTTTTAATTCATTAAAATTTAAGAAAAGGTAAATAATTGAATAAATAGCAAGAAATATGCCTCTATAAAATAAAAGAGTTATTGGATTTAAGTCTTTCATTGTAGCAAATTTGGAGAGAAAATTTACAATCGTTGCTAGAAAGCATCCAAATAAAATATAAATATATCCTCTCAATTTGTAAAAATAAAACCAGATGTTATCTTTTTCAATTTCGATTTTTTTTCTATTTCCCAAAAAATTTTGCTTTGAGTTATTATAATTTTCAAAATCGCATTGGCATTCACCATTTGATAATATCTTTGATTTAGAAGTTATGAATTTATTTAAAGGATAATTTTCTTCAATAAACAAAAGATTGTTTTTCAATTTATTATTAACTTTTAAATTAGAGAATTCATTTATTTTTGGGTTTATCTTATCAATTTTAGGTGAATTATTTGAATTGCATAATAAGCTTTCTTTCAAATCTTCCCTATTTTTATATTTTAAATTAAAATTCTTGTTCTCTGAATAATCTTCTTCTTTAACATAGTTTTCAAGAAGTTCATCATTATAAATTTTTTGTTTGATTATTTGATTTTCTTGAATATTAAAATTTTCGAAAATATCATTTGTTGAATTTCTTTTAATATTACTATTTTTTCTTATAAATGTTTTTTGTTTCATTTAATTTAAAATAAATAATAAAAAGAATAGGATAAATCAAAAATATTTTTTAAAATAATAAAGAAAAGTTCTACTTTATTGTTGTAAAACATATTTTTTAAGCTTATTAAATGATTATTATTCTAAGAATTATAACTTTATTAATTAAAGAGAATGATTTTTAATAAAAATTTGAATATTTTAATATTATAAATTTAAAAATTATTTTATTAAGAAAAGTTTTTTATTAATCATATCTTTTTAGATTTAGCTATCTTATTTCTTTTTTGTAGCATCTTTAGGCTTTGACTTAGCATCATTTTTATCACTTTTGTTTGATTTGGTATTTGCATTTGAATTAGTTGACTTTTTCGCGGATTTTTCTCTTTCATTTTTAGAATTGGCTGTTCCTGGTTTATTTTTTGCAGATGCAGGCTTCTTTTTAGCAGATTTTGCTCGTAATTGTTGATTAAATTGCACAGAGAGTTTATCTTCTTCTCTCATTTTTCTTCTCTCTTCAAATAAAGTAATTTCTCTCTTTAATTTAAAATATAAAATATAAAATAAAGTAAATAAAAAAATTAAAATTAAATTTTGTAATTTTCAAAAAAAATTGTTAATATCTATACTTTTAAATTAATCTTATGAATTTTCTTATCTCTTGTAACTATAAAGCATAAGTTTTCGAGTATTATATCTATAAATAAAATATCATTTTTGCCATAGTTGTATTTTATTAATGCTTTGATTTCCAAAGTCTCTTCTTTTATTTCGGAAATTTTAACACAATTATCATCTGTAACAAAAACAAAAAAATTTTTGTATTTTTTCATAAAAAAAAATTTTGTTGAATTATAGTCTGTGACTTCTGCAATGCTATTTAAATTTGCATCTAAAATATGTATATTTGCTCTTGAGCCCAATAAATAATATCGATTATCTGCAAAAATTAGTTCTTTTTCTGAATTATGTTTGAATGTATTCGTACTGAAAATAAAAGGCTCTTTGCTTATGTTAAGATTTAATTTATGATAATCTTTCGAAAAAAATGAAACAATTTGGAATTTTTTATCTGTAAATGTGAGGAATTTATTAATTTGGCTATCAAAATTGAAAAGATATATAGAGACGCCTTTCTATTAAAATTTGAATAAATTTAAAATCAATTCAAAAAAATAAATTTATTAAAAGAATTAATTTAAACAGATACATTTAAATCCCAGATTCTAACTGACATATCTTCGCTTGAAGAAAATAACAAATTTTTTGATTCCAAAAAAAAAAAATTTATTATTTTATCTAAATGCCCTATAAATATGAAATCTAAATCATAAATATTATAGTATTTCTTCTCATGAATATTGTTTAAATCATTTATTAAATTTTGATCTTGTTCAGAAACAATTGAATTTATATATGGATTGTTTTCAATCTTTACTCAATTTTTCGTTATTTAAAATAGTAATTAATTTTTTCATTTAAATTTAATTAAAGGATTTCTCGGAGAAAATATCAAAAGTTTGAAATAATTATTTTTTAATTAAAATACCTTCTGTGCCCAAACTAGAATCAAACCATCTTCATAGCCAATGATTAAAAAGTTCGAAAATATCAAAATTTTAGAAACTGAAAATTTTAAATTTTTTGAATTACCAAAATTGATTTATAAAAAATAGTTGCATTTTTTACTTTTTGGATTATTATAGCACAAATGATGACCATTTGATGTTAGAAAATCATCAGCTGGCCTTTCCATATAATATTCTCCAATATCTACAAGTGGTTCAGTTATAAATTCTTTAATCTTTCCATTTTCAAAGATTGAAAGAAAATGATCAGGATCATTATTAGAAAAAAAAAATATTGCGATTATTTTCGAATCAATTATTTCACAACTGTCAAACTAAGTTTATAAAATTCAATTTACATTTGATGTTGAAAAATTCATTATTTTTATTATTTATTAGAATAATCATTAAAGTTATAAATAATAAAATTAAAATTTAACATCAAAAATTTTAAATATATGTGTAAAAGTTTCAATTTTACTGTCTTCTCACAAATAATTAAAAATGTTGAATTTAATTAAAATAAAATTATTCATTTTAATAGAATTCTTATTCTATTTATAAAAAATTCTTTTCTTTTATAAAAAAATAATTTGTTTCAGCTGTCTATTTTTGAGATGAAAAATTAAATTTATAATATAAATTGGATTAATTTAGTTATTAATAAAATTAAAACATAAAAAATATTTGAGAAAAACTAAAAAATTGATCATGAATTTAAATAATTACTATATTATCCAAGAAATAACCAGAAATGGAAGATTTTAAAAACTTGCCAATTTTTAAACAATTTATAAATATCAACGAAACAGCTCAGACAATTAAGTCAAATAATCCAATAGAAGAAAAATTGATAAAGCAATTTTCTGATGAATTAAAATCTAAGATTGATTATTTGAATTTGATTGAAAATTTTGAAGGAATTTCAAAAAAGCTCATAATCATGGGAATAAAGCCTAAAATTGTAATGAATTCTTTTCTAGTATATAAATATACAAACATTGATAATGCAATTGAATTTTTATGTAAAAACCAAGAGGGCGAATATAATCATAAATTTATTCCCTCTGATGGAAATAAATGCTTTATATGCGAAGAAGAAGAAAAAAATCATAGATGTATAAATAAAATTTATCTGAAAAGTAATTTGAATGAAATCTCTGATTTAGAAGAAGATTATAAACTTAAAAAAAAAATAAGTGAAAAAGAGAATTTTTTAAGAAAAAGCTTAAATTCTAATACTCTTAAAAATAGAGACTCGATTATATCCGTAAAAAAAAATATTTTAGAAATTGAAAAAGAAGAATTAAAAATTAATCCTTCAGATAAAAATGAATGTCCTATTTGTATTTTAGAAATTACAGATAATATGAACTTCGAATTAATTTGTAATCATAGATTTTGTCTGGATTGTGTTAGGGAATATTTAAACGAAGAAATAAAAAATTCAAGAGTCCTTAAATTAAAATGTCCTGAGAAAAATTGCAATGCTGAATTTGATGAAAGAAAAATTAGACTATTAACTAAAGATGAAGTTTTTTATAAATATAAAAAATTTTTGTTAAGAGAAAAATATAAATATGTTCCGAATATTGTTTGCTGTCCTATAGTGAATTGTGAAGGATATGCTAGTAAATCTGATGAAGTTATTAAAATAGATGATAAACCTCAACAAAAATTAATTGAATCTCAATTAAAAATAGAAAGTAAAAAATTCATAAAATTTTAATATTTTAAAATTTTTCCTCAAGGAAAAAATCATATTGAAAAAATGAAATTTTTACTTAATTATGATAATTAGATAAAGCCTTTAATGAATTCCAAAATAATCTAAATCTTGAAGAAAAGTAATAATTATATTATATTTATCATACCTATTACTTTATATCTTAATTCCAAATTAATTTTTTATTCATTAGAAACTATTATGGCTTATTGATATTATTTTATAAATTTATCATAAATGAAATTTAATCATAAATTTTTATTAGTACAAATCTATTAATCACAAACAAAATAATACTTCGGAAAAAACTAAAATGCAATAATGGACATGAACTTTGTTCAAATTGCATCTCTACATGGCATGGTCAGGAAGATTGTGAAGAAGATAATGAAATTAAAAACTTTGCAATAACAAGTGGAATTATCCCTAAAAAATGTCCTAAATGTAAAGTTTGGACTGAAAAAACATTTGGTTGTAATCATATGACTTGTAGAATTTGTCAATTTAATTGGTGTTGGTTATGTTTAAATGAATGCTTAGAAAATCACTATCAGCAACAAGGAATGCCTTGCTACGGTAAGCAATTTTATGAAAATACGAATCCAGATGAAGCATATTTTTTACAATTGTTCATGAATCATTCAATATATTATATTTCAACTTTCTTTATCTTATACATAACAGTATTCATGATTCAAGCAATTTTTCAAAATAGAAATATGTTATTTGAAGGAAATTTAAATAATAATAATATAAATTTTAATCAGCAAAATGATATTGAAAATAATTTGAATAACCAGCTAATTGGAAATAATATTGAAATTAGGAATAATATAAATGAGATAAATAATCAAAATAGATCTCTCACAATAGGACAGAAACTAGGTTTGTTTATAGCCGGGGAGTGTGCTATTTCTATTTTTTTCTTTATTTTAGTAATTACGAATGGATTTTTTTTGATTCCTTTAATGATTTTATTGTTGCAAACACTAACGATAAATAATATACATGTAAAAAAATTAGGGCTTATGACTTTTTTCATACTTTTTTCAATATTTTTTCCAACTGGAATATTTTTTTCTTGCTTCTGGATCTGTATGACATCTTTATATTTCATTTATAAAATAATTATCCTGTAAAAATATCAATTTATTAATTCTGGATTTGAAATAATTAAAGACATATTAATTAATATTCTATTTATTTATACAACATATTTATACAAATTGATAAAATTTTCAGACAATATAATAGAATATGAAATTCTTAAAATTAAACTAAAAATTAAAAATCGATTATTGTCAATAGATTTTTATTTATTATTCGTTTAATTTAATCAATAAATATTTTGTTGTCCTCGATCAGGTTTAAATTTTTTCACTTCTTCACTAAATCTTTTAGCAGATAAATCAAAATCTTCTATTAAGCTTCTAATCGCATCTTTTAAAGCAACATGAGGAGGAACTTCCCCATTAGTTTGAATCTAAAGTATAAATTTTTAATTTGTACTTTAATTTCAATCTTATTCTCCAAAGGATGAGGCTTTCTGTAACCAGCGTATCTAATTCTTGAATCTCTTAATAATTGCCTAAATGTTATTTAAATTTTAAAGTGAAATTTACATCTTAATTAAATTTCCTAATGTATGATCTTCTAATAAAATTGTATATATTCCAGAATCATTTAATTTAGCATCTTTTAAAAATTCAACTCTGTATAATTTATAACATAAAAAGAATACTTTCTTTTTCCTTCTGGCAAATTGAATAATTCAAAATTTTCAGGGGCATTCATTTTATATTTAAAGAAAAATTAAATTTATTTTAGTCATTTTATAGATTTATAGAAGATAAGAGTATTTTTTTAAAATTAAATCTTAATATTTAATTTTAATTAAATTCAAATACATACAGTGAATTTTTATTATTTTAATTTTTTCAAAAATGAAAGTTGCACATAAAATTTCAAATATGTTTCAATCATTCCCTTTTCTAAAACAAAGAAATTTCCCTAAACAGATAAAAATTGTTGAAGTTGGACCAAGAGATGGTCTTCAAAACGAAAAAAAAATCATTCCTGCAGAGGATAAAATAAAATTGATAAATTCATTATCTGATTGTGGATATCAAACTGTTGAAGCAACGAGTTTTGTTTCTCCTAAATGGGTTCCTCAAGTATTGTTAGAAATTAATTATTTATAAATATCACAAGAATAAAAACATATATTAAAATTTGATTTTTCTCTAATCAATTGGATTATCAAAATAATGAAATTTTTAGATGGCTGATGCAGCGACTGTTTTTAAAGGAATTAATAAAAAACCAAACATAGGGTATCCTGTGCTAGTTCCAAATATGAAGGGATTTGAACAAGCTTTAGAAGTAGGAGTAAAGGAAATAGCAGTATTTACTGCAGCAAGTGAAGCTTTTTGTAAAAAAAATATCAATTGCACAATCGTAATTAAATATTTTTATTATAATAATTTGATTGAATTTTCAGAATATATCTTTCAAAACGCATAAAATTATATAAATTTGAAAAGAAATTATTAAAATAATCGTCATTTAATTTTTATTTTTATTTAATTATAGGAAGAAAGTTTAATCAAATTTGAAGAAATTGTAAAAGTAGCCCTCAGTAATGATATAAAAGTTCGTGGATATATCTCTTGTGTAATGGGTTGCCCTTATGAAGGAGAAAATATTGATCCAAAGCAGGTTGATGAGATTGCACAAAAGCTAATTAAAATGGGATGCTATGAAATTTCATTAGGAGATACTATTGGAATAGGAACTCCTGGTATTAATTTAAAGTTTATAAATAATATTCTTTGAGACAAAATTTAACTTTTTTTAAATATTTTAAGTATTTTACGAAATAATAGAAAAGACGATAAAATTAATGGAAACGATAAGTGTTCCAAAAGAGCAATTAGCAGCACATTATCATAATACTTACGACAGAGCTATTGAAAACATATTAATATCAATGCACTATGGTATTTCAGTATTTGATTCTTCTGTTGCTGGTTTGGGTGGATGCCCTTATGCTAAAGGGGCATCAGGAAATGTTCCTACTGAAGATGTTTTATTGTTATCTGAGATTTTAGGAATAAATACAGGAATTAAAAGTAAAGAAGTTTGCGATTTGGGAAAATATTTAATTGAAAAATTTGCACTTGAAAAAAGAACTTCCGTAGAGCCAGAGGATTTCGATAATATGGAATATTTTAAAGGATTATTAGTTTAGAGAATGGTTATAATTAAAAATAAATGTAAACGAATAAATTATATTTTATGAGAATTTTTGTAATTATTTCTAACTGAAAAATTTAGTAAAAGTCTTATCAAAATTTAAAAACTAAAAAATTAATAAAAATAATTAGGTTTTCATACAATAAGAATAACACATAAATTTTCTTCTCCATTGATGATTTTTAAAATTTATAATTATTAGAAAAAAAATCTTTTAAATTTATTACAATCATAATTTAATTATCCCAATAACTTTATATATAGACCATTTTAATTAATGTTTTTCTTTTTAATTTATATTTGAATAAATAAAGAAATAAATGATTTATTTTTATTAATTAAAAATAACTTAAAAAAACTTATAATTAGATATTTCCTAAATCTTAAATTTATTCATTTATTGATTTTTATATGACTAATTATGCACTCTCGACTTTGGATTTTTTTAGCAACTAAATAGTTTAATTTTTTAGCAAAATATCATCCATTGATAATGAAATAAGAAAAAACATTAATCAGATAAAAAATAGAAATAAATTCCTCCATCAATTTTAATTCATGTTTTCAATAAAGTTTTATTATTTTAAAAATGACTCGAATAAATAAATTTTATTTTAATTAAGACTTTGAGTTGAATCAGATTTTTAAATTATTTACTAATAGCTTAAATAAAAATCAAGTTGAAATAAAAGATAGGAAAAAATATTAAATTTTCTTGATAATTCAACAAATTGATTAATTATATTTATTGAAAATCAACTTCATAATAATGACCCCATCTTTTGCCAGTTAATAAAAAGTTACGATTAACAGGATTATAAGCAATTCCATTTAAAACATAACCATTAAACAGTGAAGATTTTTGAAGAGTATTTTGTTGGAGCTCATGATTAACTAAAGGACGCATTTCGTATGCTTTTAAAACTTTTCCATTTTGAGAATCAATTTTAAAAATTCTTGTATCATGATATCTATTTAAATAAATAAAACCATCTACAAATATCAAATCATTTAAATTATCAAGATATTGACCATTATAAGTAACATTCAAAATATCAATTTTTTCCAAATTATTTAGGCAATCTAGGACGAATATTTTATTTGAACCATCAGTCGACAATAGTAAATCTTTTTTGAATGATGATAAACCCCATCCTTCTCTCATTCCATTCATAAGTGGAATTTCTTGAACTAGTGAAAAGTCATCTTTTTTGTATTTTAAAATTTTTTTTTCTCTCCAAGTTAATTGAAAAATATTATCTCCACATTTAGCAATTCCTTCTGCAAAGTATTTTTTTTCTAAATTTCTGCTTTTTATTTCTTTTAAAGAAGGAAACTCAAAATGGTTAATCGATGATACTCCATACATTCCACCGCTTTCATAAAAGGACAATCCATCATCTTCAAAAAATAATCCTTGAGTATACAATTTAACATTTCTTTTAAGAATTTTATTTACTCTATAGCCATTAGTATTTTGGATTAAGGTTGAATCTTTTATAATATTCCTTGAATTTTTGAGATTGTGAATAAAGGTATTTTTTAATGAAACAACTATATTCATCAAAATAAAAACCGAAAGAATTTTTGTCATGATACCAATATAAAAACTTCTTTTCATTAATTATTAATATTTTTTATATTATTTAAAATTGGGACAAATTCTGTTATAGTTCTTTTATTAGTGTTTATTTTCAAAATTTATGATCAAATTTATAAATTTTTTTTCAAAATATGAAATAGAATAGGCTTTTAATTAATGTATTATTTGAAGTTTATTCAGCCATAAAATTTTATGACTTAAATAACATTTTAATCTGTTTCGCTCGAAGACAAAATTTTAATATATAAAGTTTAGAATTTTCATTGTATATATATATATATATATTATTTATTATTAAATAAAAAAATTTCCTAATTTTGTTTTTAAACTACAAAAAAGATAAAAAAAATTTTTTTTTACATTTTAATATTTAATATGAAAAAAGCGCTTTAATTTTTTATTTATAATTATATGGCTTTCATAGGCCTGTAAATAAGATGATATATTTCTTAGGGTAATATTTTCAACTTGTGCTTATTTATTTAACATTTTAAAATAATAAAAAAATAATTTTTGAAATTCAAGAATATCTTTTAAGAAATATTTAGAATATATCAAATATATTCTATCTATCTCTAAAATCTCTTTAAGCAAAGATATTGCTATTTCAAATTCATTTGAATAATAAATCATATTATAATCCAAGCATGATTTTTTGTATTTTCGTTTTAACAGCATGAACTTATATAAGAGAATTTTATCGTAATTTACGATTTTTATCAATCTTGTCTTTTCAAAGAATTCAATCAATAACATTACTTTTACAGAACTTTCTAAATAATAATTGTCTCTATTCATTTTTAATATTATATTCATCTGCTTAATTTCTAAATCTAACAAAAGTATTAAGTTTTCATTGGAAAGCATTTCGAAATTTTTATCACAATATTCATTTGATTGAAAAATTAAAAATCTTATTTTATCCAATATCACTTCCGTTTCTTTGAAGTTTTTTATTTTATATAGGTATTCAGCATAGAGATATTTTAATTGCAATTCAAGATAATTTATTTCTGAATAATTTTTTTTATTGGTTTTAAATAAATAATCATATTGTTCTATAGACTTAGAAAAATCTTTGAAATTCTTCTTCTTTAAACAGGCTTTTGAATTTAAATATATATAATAAGCTTCTATAAAAAGCTCATAATTATTTAATTTATGCATATAAACGATTTTATCAATAGCATAGTAAATATTTTTTAATGTATTTTCATTATTATAGATTTTATTATAATAGGGACAATTTAAAAAAAATTCAAATATTAAATCAAAATTCATTAAGTTTTCGTAATTTTTGATTTCCTCATCCGAAAATATAGCAAAGGATTTATTGTTTAATTGATTTAAGTTTTTATTTTTAGTGTTTAATAAATAATCAAATAGGCTGTTTATTAAATAAGTATTAAATGTTGAAGTTTCATCATTTATACTAATATTCGGTTTTTCAATTAAATCTTTTAAATTTTCACCTGATATTTTATCAGTTTTCAAATGATTAATTTGTTTCTCAATCATAAATTCAAAATTATTTATGATATATTGATCAAGTTCAATATGTTTCTCTTCCTGTGGATTTTTAAAAATTTTTTCATTGTTAAGGATATTTTTCTTAATATCAAAATTATTAATGTTTCGGAATTCTACTTTATTATTGAAATCACTATATAAAATATCACTCTTTATAAAATTTATTTTCTCATTCGAATTATTTTTATTAATGAATTTTTCTTTTTCAATTAAAGCATTTTTTTTACCAGTGTTTAGATTTGAATCATTAAAGTTTGTTATTTGAATATTTTCTTTAAAAAAATTATTTTGATTATCTGCTTTTTTTTTGTTTTGTTGATTCTTTCTTTTCCTTTTTTTATTATTATTATAATTCAAATCAGGATTATCTTGAAATTTTGCATTATATTCAATATTATTTTTTTCATCTTTATATAAAAATGTTTTATTTAGATCAAAGCTTTCTTGACAATTTTTTGATGGATACTGAAATTCTATATCATCGAAGTCATTTTTAATTTTTTTTTCTTCTTTAATCAATGGAATTATAACTTTCTTACACTGTTCGTTATTATATTCTTGTTTTTTAACATTCTTTTGTTTTTCGCTATTGTCATTAAAATTTTTATTCCCTTTATAACTATCAGGAAAAAAATAATTCAAATTTTTATTATTACTGTTTAAAATATTATTTTTTCTATTTTTATTTTTTTTATTTTTGAAATCAGATTCAACTTTGTATTTTGAAAACAGCAAAGTATAAGTTATCTTTCTCAATATATTGAAATCCTTATCTGAATCGATAAAAATTGCTCCAATTAAAGATTCAAATAAATCAGCCTGTAGTTTATAATTTAATAATAATTTGCTTTCTGCAATATCAGCATTTAAATACCCACATAGATTTAAACTATTAGATATCTCCGCTAAAAATTTATTAGACTCTAAATGATTTCTTTTTCTTGTTAATTCTCCTTCAGTATTCATAGGAAAATTTTCAAACAAATATTCACTAATAAGTAGTTTAATAACGCTATCTCCTAGATATTCAAGTCTTTCATAACTATTTAGTACTTTATCTGTCTCTTCTTTCAATGCTGATTTTCTTGTAAGTGAAATAATTAAAATATTATGATCATTAAATTTATATCCAATATCAGAATATATTTTATGCAGTTGCTTTTCATTTAAACATAATGTTTGGTCTACATTTCCATCAGGGGTAAATAAAGACATTTTTATTAATGGATTAATAGAGATCAAATTAAGATTTTCTTCCATGTTGTTGTTAGTTTATTATTATAATTATTTTTTAATTAATTTCTATTTTATAAAAATTTCAATTATGAATATATTTCTTTGTTTTAGAAAGATAATTGATGATTATTAAGTCAATCTAAATACTTTATGGATTAAATGATAAAGTAATTTTGAAAAAAAATTTAATTAATCTTAATTATTTAAATTAAAAGAGTTCTAAAATTTTTAAGTTAATAATTGGGCATTTTTGAGTTTCGGTTAATTGATTATATAATAATATTTTCTAATAAAATTTTATGTGCTTCTTGCTCATTTCCAGATTTTTTTAAAAGCATCGAATAGTTGTAAATTAAACTTCTTTCAATTTTTTCTTTTGATTTTGAATCAATGTTTGATTTATATAAACTCGTGAAAAATGAATCATAAAACTTCATCGCTTCTTTATCATGGCCAATAAATTGCTTGAATCTTCCCATGTTAAAAAGAACTTCCAAAGGATTTTCTCTATTTCTGATAGATTGGTATGTATTCATTAAATTCAATCCTTTTAAGAATGTAAAGGTTTTATTTTTATTTTTTCTTGACATCGTATTGAATATTAAATTTAAAGCCATAATTAAATAGCAGATAGGATCTTTTATTTTAAATTTATTTACTAAGAGATCTAGGAATTTCATACTAAGATGATAATTTCCCGTTTTTAAATAGCAGTTTGCTAAAACACTATTTAAATACGTATTTTCAGAAAGAATTTTATTTTTTGAAAGTTTATAAAGAGTAGTTCTGACACTTGATAGTTTGAGGTGATTTGCAATTAAAGAAAAATAAACCCAAATTTGGTAATTATTTCTTAAATCAAAATTGAGTAGGATTTTTTTCATAAATTGATATGAAACTTTGTAGTTCTGAAAGTTTTATTTAAATTAAAATATATATATAGAATAATTTTTTTAATATTACTTCTGAATAGAAATTAATAAGAACTGCAAAAATGTGAATGTTAAATAAAAAGGCATCTTTTTTATTAGTAAATATTTCATTGCTGAAAACTAGCTTAAGAATATCATTGCATTGTTCGTATTTTTTAAATTCAAATGAAAGAACAATAAAATAATAAATGAGCATTTTAAGATGTTTTTCACTTATATATTTCCAACAAACATCTATGTTCTTGATAAAATTTTCAACAATATCAAAAGATTTCCTGACTTTTTTTCTATTAAAAACAGCTATAATAAAATTTTAGAAAATTAAAATTAATATTTAAAAAAGGAGAATAAAAAAATACAATTTAAATTCTTTGATTTAGTCATAAATAAATTATCTTTAATAGTAGCATAATTTCCTAAAAATTCATTAATTTTATCTTCATTATTATTTCGAACTCCATTATAATCGAAATTTATGAAATTTATATTTTCATCCAAATTTAAATTATTATCTTGAAAATTCACATCTTTGAAAATGTCATAAAAATTATTATCAATGCAATTACTACTTTTACTTGAAAATTGTTTACTTTGACTATTCAACATTAATCTATAAAAAAGCCTCGTTTTATAATCTGAAATTTTAATCTCTTGTAGAAGGAGCTTTTTTAAAGATTCATATGTAGTGATATAGAATTCATTAAATTTCTTTGTTTTCAAGAAAATCAAAGATTGTTGTAAAGTTACATAAAGTTTTTTATTTTGGTCAACTTCAGCTTTAAGTATTTCATATTCATCTTTAAAATCTGTCATTGTTTTATTTTTTTCAGGTTCCGAATTTTTTTTTACTTTTAAAAAATAATCAAAACTTAAATTGTTTATGTTTTTGTTTTTAACTTTAAATGATTTGTTTGATAACCTTATTCTTTTTCTATTTAATAATTTTGTTTTTTTATTTTCATCAAAATCATTTTTCTGAGAAATATTGAAAATATCTTTGTGAAAATTTTTATTATTATATTGTTTAAATTCCTGCTCTATTTGAATTTCTAATTTATTGTTTTTAGAATTGGAAATATTATTTAGATTCCAATTTATTGCTTCTTCTTGGTATCCTAATAATGTAATTTTTAATTTTTAATTTTAATTTTAATATCCAATTTTAATATCATACCATCAATTTCATTATCGGGTTCAAAAAATAAGTTATCTTTTTTATAATTACAAACTTTTTCATTTATGTATCCTTCAGATTCATAGCTTTCTTCAAGAGGATTTTCATGTTTAAAGATCAAATTCGCAAGGAAATTCTTTTCACAATTTTCCTGTTCTTCAAGAATTTTATTTTTTTCTAAGTCGAAATAGAGATTATCATTATTATAAATTGCTTCATCTTGATTAAAATTTTCATTATATGAATTGGTCTTCTTATTTTCAAGATTTTTATTTTTATTATTATAAAAATTCCCTTCATTTTCTATTGTGCTCTTAAAAACATTCTCATCAAATAAAGCATCTTTTAATTCAGAATTTGATAAAATATTATTTTTTCTTATAAGTTCATTTTTTATTGGTATGTTAGTTTTATTTAAAATTTCTAAGGCTTTAATATTATCTCCTTTAAGATTTAAAATTTCGGACATCTTCAAGATTAGAAAAACAGTATCTTTATTATTTTTTAAGGTTGAAAAATATAGAGTTCTATTTAAATATTCTATTGCTTTATCATAACTCTTTAATTTTGAAAAATAATCTGAAATCAAAACAAAGTTTTCTAATTCCAATTCAAGATCATAATGAATTTGACTTTTTTTTGAAAAATCAAAATCTTCATAAAAGACTTTTATGTTATCTTTATCATATACATCATTTTCTATTTTTTCAAAAAATTCAATAAATTCTTCCAAATTATCATTTCCATTATATATTTCGAAAATTTTATTGAAAAATTTTTTAAATTGGTTTTTAGATATTTTAAAAGTTTGCTCGGAAAAAACTATATTTCCTGATTGATTATTATCTTGTAATTTTATTTTAATTTTAAAGTCGTTGAGTAAAAATTCTTTAAAAAAAGAAATTAATTCTCCTTTTATTTGATTAATTGCAGGTATTTGTTTATTTTTTGCGAGATTTTCGCTTTTTTGTTTTTGTTTAATTGCCAAAAAAGCAATTTTTATAATTATTTTAATTACGAAATTTTCAAAAGTTTTTCTCACATTTTCATCTTCATTAGTTGAATTGTTTTCAAAAAAGAATATAATTTCTTCAAATTTTGACATATCCAAATATAAAAAATACAGCTTATTTAAAATCATCAACTTTTTCGCTGTTTGATGAAAATGAGTTTTTAATAAATTTATAGCTTTTTCATTATTTTTTAAAACCTTTTCGTAAATATTCGATGTATGAACTAAAATGTCTGAATTAGAATCTGAAATTTCTAATAGTTTTTTGTATGTATTTGCAGCTTTTTTGAAGTTATTTAATTCTTCATTAATAATAGCCTTCTCATATAAGAAATAAGGATTGTCTTTTTCTACTTTAACTGCTCTTGATATACAATATTCTGCTTGCAGTGTGTTATTCATCTTCTTATTTAAATTAAAACATTTTATCCATATTTCACTATCTCCTTGTGAAAGATGTGCTGCAATCATTAAAAAATATAACGAATTTTTTATATCTTGTTTTTCTTCATAGATTAGTGATAACAAATTATAAACTTCTTGAATATTAGGATCCAAACGGATAATTTCATGTAAAACCATTTTAGCTTCATCGAGTTTATAAGAAAGATATAAGCTATTAGCTTTACTAAGTAAAAATGAAATTTCAGAATTTTCCGTTTTTTCTGTTGTATTTATTAAATGAGAATTATAAGATTTTTGTCTATCATTAAAATATATTTTGTATTCTTTTAAGAAATCATTATAATGATTTTCATCAAATGATTCATAAGACATGTCTTGCGGTGAATCAAAATTAGAGTTTGAGTTTGAATTAGAATAATCATTTTGATTTTTAAAATTTTTCTTATTGTTTTTCTTATTTATAGCATTTGTAATTTGTGTTGATTTTATTTCTAAGTCAAAATTATTTATTTTATCTTCAAAAAATTTCAGCTTGGTTTGATTTGGGATAGTGAATTTTATCCTCTCTTTTTTATTGGCCTTTTCTTCGAAATCTGTGATATTAATTTATAAAAAAAAAATTTTAAAGTTATTTTTTCTAATTTCTCTTTAATGAATAATTTAATGAAAACAAATCTTGAATTTAGACCTTAAATTTTACTTGTTCGTTTATTTAAAATTTTTTCAGCATTCGAGATTATTTCAAAATTAAATTTTTTTAGATCAGTACTATTTTTTTCATAAACCTTTAATAAATTAAAGATAAAATCTAAATTTTAATTAATTTGATTTTAGATTCAATTACGTTTAATATTGATTCCATCGATTCAAAACTAATTTTTGCATCAATTAGATTTTTTTCTTTTTTAATAAGGGAAATTTTTTTGATTTCTCCACATTCTTTGAAAATTCTTCTTAAATCTTCTTTACTGTATTTTAAATTCAAATTTCTAATTAGTATTGTTGTATTATCAACTTCTGCATTTATATCTGAAATATTATTGGATTGTTCAGAAATTTCCATTTTTTCAATAAATATAATTTTTTTATAAAATCTGTCTGAAAGAATTAATTCATATTTAATTGTTTGGCTTTAACAATTATATGTCGTTATAATTTAATTTAATTCGAATAAATTTGTAGCCAAATTCAAAATTCTTTTTTTAAAATAATTATAAATTATTTACAAATTTATTTTCTATTAAATTCAGTCTTTAATTATTAAAGAGTACTAGACAAAGAATTTTAATAATTGTATTTTTTAGATTAATCATTTGTAAAACATGTAAACTGAATATTTTAGATTTAATCCTTTTTATGAAAAGTAAAATATGAAAATTTTTTAAATTAAATATTATAATAAACATCAAGTTTTTAAATTTTCACATCATTCTTAATTAATATTTAGAGTTGATCGCTTATATCACAATAATTCAACAACAAAAAATTTTTTTAAGCAATCATTGTATGCAAATATTTTTTCCATGAAATAATAATTAATAATCCAATACAAAGTAAGACATTATAAAAAATCATCATCATCCTTTCCTGAAATAAATCTTTTGGAAAAATCTTTAAAAAAATATGATAACTATATTTTGCATACAAATAAGCATTTCCTAAAAGTAATAGAATTAAACTATATTGGTTTGAGTAATTATTTGCTAAAATTGCAGACATTAAAATAAAAGAAAAATGTAGAAAAGAAACACTCATTCTTTTGAAATTTCTTGTATCTCTGATGGTTAAAAGATTATTTTTTACAGAATAATTATTAGTGTTTATTAGATAATATGTTAAACCTGCAGAAAAAAAAATTGAAGATTCAATAAGAGTAAGGAAGATTATGTAATAATTTGTAGCAATCAAAGTTATAGAGTAAATCGAAGAAAAAGGATTCATCCACGACAAAGGAACTATAATAATATATATCGGATATCTAAGAAGACCATAAATTGCATTAAAGCTTTTCAATTTGTTTAATATAAATTCAGTTTCCTTTTGATAATTTATTTTCTCATTAAACTCATTCTTAAAAATTGAATCTAATTTTTCACTTAATTTTTTATTTCTAATTACTTCTAATTCTTTATTTGTAATGGTTTCAGTACTGTTGGAATTTTTATTTAATTTATTATTAGTAATATTTTTAATGGCATCATTATGTTTAGTTGAAAAAAATCTGTGAATTTGATGAATATTATTTTTATTATTTTCAAAATTAAAGTTTTTCTTATGAAAGTTAAATGAAGACTTTTGCTCTGAAAATAAATTTTGCTTGACATTATTGTAATTATATCTAATATCATTCTTATAGGTTAAATTAGCGAAAGAATTTTTAAAAAATTTTGATTTAATTAATCTAAAACAATTATTAGACAATCTAAATTCAAGTAATTGTAAATTCAATTTCATTTTTAAATTTTGATTAAAATTAAAAAATTTGCAAATTGATATTTTTTATCAATGTTTCTTAATAATTTTATAAATTATGCTTTCTTTTTTGTAAAAAATTTTTAAAATAATTT
>Ga0194116_10003555_pt1 | contig 18650 bp, 17 predicted proteins | sample TA2MahsurfametaG_4_FD_148617 | JGI IMG/M metagenome (GOLD analysis project Ga0194116, IMG submission 148617) | Freshwater microbial communities from Lake Tanganyika, Tanzania - TA2015008 Mahale S9 surface | ecosystem: Environmental > Aquatic > Freshwater > Lake | place: Tanzania: Lake...
CGGTCGAGGAAGGCCGCAACTTCGCCAACAAGCTCTACAACGCCTGCCGGCTGCGCCAGATGGCCGGCGGCGGATGCGTCCCGCCCGCGGATCCGCAAGATCTCCCGCCGTACCACATCGACATTCTGGCGAAACTCGACGCGTTGGCGGAGGATCTCGTCGCCGGCTTCGCCGGATATCGCTTCGGCGAGATCGCGCAGCGTCTGCATGAATTCCTCTGGAGTGAATTCTGCGACAAATTCCTCGAAGCGGTGAAGCCCGACCTGCGCGACGGAGCGTCCGAGGCGGCGCGCAACGCCACGCTCGCCACCTTCGATGCGGTGATGAGCCGCTACCTGCAGTTGCTCAGCCCGTACATGCCGCACATCGCGGAGGAGTTGTCGGCCCGCATGGGCTACATCAGCGACGGCGAATTCGTCATGAACCGGCGGCTTCCCGAGACGCGACTGGTTGATTTCGACGCCGATGTGGCGCAGGCAAAAGCCGCCGCCGTCTATGAATCCGCGGGCCGGTTGCGCAACCTGAAGACCGAATGCAACGTCGCGACCCGTCGCGACCTGCGCTTCATCGTGAGAAACCACCCGGCCTGGATCGATGCCGAAAGCCGCGTGCTGGCGATGCTCGCCGGTGCCGCCACGATTTCGCTCGAGCCGGATTACGATCCACCAAAGGGCACGCCCGCGGCCGTCACGCCGTGCGGCGAATGTTACCTGCCGCTCGAAGGACTCGTCGATGTCGCGGCCGAACGCGCCCGGCTCGAAAAGGAAATCGCGAAGATCCGCGGCGAAGTCGCCCGCTGCGAAGCCAAGCTCGGCAATCCGGGATTCGTCGACCGGGCGCCGGCCGATGTGGTCGATCAGGAAAAAGCACGCCTGGCCGACTGGATCGGCAAGCTCGACCGCCTGCAGGCGATGCTCGACGCGTTGTCCTGAGGTCCGGCGGAGATTTTCCTCGTCCTGACGCGGCGATCGCGTCCACCCTCCCGCCGCCATGCTCAAGGCCGGAATCGTCGGGCTGCCCAATGTCGGCAAGTCCACCCTCTTCAATGCCGTCACCCGCACCCGCAAGGCGGAGGCGGCCAACTACCCGTTCTGCACCATCGATCCGAACGTCGGCATCGTCACCGTGCCCGATCCGCGTCTCGACGTGCTCGCCAGGCTCTCGGGATCGCAGAAGACCGTGCCCACCGCCATCGAGTTCGTCGACATCGCGGGACTGGTCAAGGGCGCGTCCGAAGGCGCGGGCCTCGGCAACCAGTTCCTCGCCAACATCCGCGAGACCGACGCCATCGTCCAAGTCGTGCGCTGCTTTGAGAACGACGACATCATCCACGAACTCGGCCGCGTCGATCCGGTGCGCGACATCGAGATCATCAACTCGGAGCTGATCCTCGCCGACATCGCCTCGCTCGAAAAGCGGCGCGCCTCGCGCGAGAAGAAAGCGAAAGGCGGCGACAAGGAGTCCGCGAAGGAGGTCGAACTGATCAGCCGCATCCTGCCGCACCTCGATCAGGGAAAACCGGCGATCACCTTGGAGTTCAGCGACGAGGACATGGCATTGGTGCGCGACTTTTTCCTGCTCTCGAACAAGCGCACGATCTACGCGTGCAACGTCGCCGAGAACGAAATCGCCGCGGCCACCGCCGATCCCGACTCCCATCCGCTGGTGGCCGCCGTGCGCCGCTTCGCCGCCGAACACAGCGGATCCGAGGCGGTGGTGATCTCCGCGCGCATCGAGGAGGAACTCGGTGAGCTGCCGCCCGAGGAGGCGGCCGAGTTTCTCAAGGATATGGGCGTCGGCGACTCGGGCGTTTCGGCGCTGATCCGCGCGGTCTATCACCTGCTCGGCCTGCGCACCTACCTGACCACCGGCGTGCAGGAAACGCGCGCGTGGACGATCCGCGACGGCGACAAGGCCCCGGCGGCGGCGGGCGTGATCCACACCGACTTCGAGCGCGGATTCATCGCGGCGGAGGTCGTGCATTACGACGATCTCACGACGCTCGGATCGAAACAAGCGGCCAAAGAGGCTGGCAAGCTGCGCATCGAGGGCAAGGAGTACGTCGTCAGGGACGGCGATGTGATCGAGTTCCGCTTCAACGTCTCGAAATGACCGGGCACTCACGGCATCGGCGATGCCTTGGTCACAGCCTCACGGCGTATCGTTTCTCCGCCTTGAGCGGCATCACCGGCAGGCCGACCGCAGAGCGCGCGCGCCGGTGGATCCCGGCGAGCATGCCGATGCCGGCAAGGCTGATGACCAGACTGGTGCCACCGTAACTCACGAAGGGCAGCGGCAGGCCGTCGTTGGGGATGGCGGCGGTGGTCACCGCGATGTTCACGATGGCCGGGACGACGATCATGCTGGTGATCCCCACGGCCAGGCAACGGCTGAAGATGTCGCGCGCCTGCATCGCGATGCCGTAGCCGGCCATCGCGATCAAGACGAAGGCGAGCACGACGGTGAGCGTGCCGGGCAGGCCGAGTTCCTCGCCGATGATCGGGAAGATGAAGTCGGACTCGCAGTGTTCGAGGTTGGCGAATTTTTCGGATCCGTTGCCCAGTCCGGTGCCGGTCGGTCCGCCATTGCCGAAGGCAACCAACGAGCGCCACTGCTGCATCCCGGTGCCGAGCTTGTGGGTCTCGAGATCCGTCCATGCCTCGATGCGCTTCCAGCGGACCGGGTCATTGCCGACAAACCAGGCGGCACCGAGCATCGCGGACGCGGCGACCGGCAGCATGAAGCGCAGCCGCACGCCGATGCAGAACATCATCGCGCCAACCGTGGCGGCCAGCGCCAGCGCCGAGCCCACATCGGTTTCAATCGCAATGAGTCCCAAGGGGATTGCGGCGATCATGCCGGGCACGACGAATCCGCGCCAAAATGATCCGACGCCGGGCTGCCAGCGGGCGTACCAGGTCGCCAGGCAGAGCACGACCACCAGCTTGGCCAGCTCGGATGGCTGGAAGTTGCCGATCAGCGGCAACTGGATCCACCGGTTCGATCCGTAGAGCGGCGCGGCCACTCCGGGAACAAAGCAGAGGATGAGCAACACGCAGGCAATGGCGTAGGCGAAAGGCGCCAGCCTGCGCAGCGGGTCCTGTGGAAAACGCGCGGCGACCAAGCCCGCGACAACTCCGCACACCGCCATCACCGCCTGACGCAACGCAAGATCTTTTTCATCGGTCACCCACGGCGAAATGGTGGCCAACATCACCAACCCGAGCACGAGCAACACCGCGACCGCGGCGGCAAGCAGGACTGTGCAGTGGCGGGCCATGACCGGACGACATCAAGGGGCTTTGGGAATCACCAGCGTCATGCCGCTTCTCAGCTTGCGCGCATCATCAAGACCATTGGCTTTCATCAGCTCCTGCTGGTCCACCTTGTGGGTGTTGGCGATGCGCCAGATGCTGTCGCCGGGCTTCACGACGTAGCGGGCACCTTGGGCTGTGGTTGGCGATTTGGCCGATGCGGTTGCCACGGCGCGCGCCTTGGGCGCGTCCTTCACATCGACGGCGGGCACCAGCCCTTCCTCGGTGGCGGGCTTGGCCGCGGTGCGCACCACTGCGGCGGCGGGAGCGTCCTCGGGTTCGGTCGGCGCAAGGGCCGGATCCGGCCTGCTCGCGATGGCCGACGACGACTTGGGAATGCCGACGATCAGTCCTTTGCGCAGCGTCGCATGCCGATTGGTCACGCGCAGTGCGGCCTCATCGACCCGGTGGGCGGCCGCGATCGATGTGTAGGTATCGCCCTCCTTGACGATGTAGGTGATCCGCACCTCCTCGGCGGGCGCGGAACTCCGGGATTCCGCAGGTGCCGTCGCGACGGGAGTCACGGGCGAGCGGTGCTTGAGGTATTTGTGATGGGTGAACACCAAGGCACCGGCGAGCAGATGGATCGCGAAGATGATCAACAACGCGCGACCGATCCGGGCGTCGCTCTCCTCGTCGTCGATGTCGACCGATGGCGCGCCGGCGGCCACACGCTGCCTGCGTCTGGCGACGGCCGCGCTGAGGCGATGGAACATGCCGTGCGATCGGTTGCGGCGTTTGACTGGGATGATGCGGTTTTTCATGGTCTTGGGATCAATGGGTCGGATTCGATGTCAATGAAGCTGGTGGACGAGATCACGGAACGAGTCGCCTCGTTGCTCGTAGCCGGTGAATTGGTCGAACGACGAGGTGCCGGGCGAGAGTAGGACACAGGAGCCGACGGGCGCAAGGGTGCGGGCGACTTGCACGGCTTCCTCAAGAGTCGCGACCGCCTCGGTTCTCACGGCATCCGAAAAAACCGCCGCGAGCGGGCGCGAGATCTGACCGAACGTCACCGCGGTCAGCACTTTCTCGCGCAGCAATGGCAACACCGTTGAATAATCGAGCCCTTTCTCCTTGCCGCCGGCGATCAGCACGACCGGACGGGTCTGCGACCGCAACGCGCTTTCGAGCGCGTGCAGGTTGGTGGCCTTCGAATCATTGAGGTATTCGACTCCATCGAGCGTGCGCACCCATTCACATCGATGCAGCGGAGGCGCGAACCCGCGCAGTGCTTCGCGCATCACTTCCGGCGCGATGCCAAGCGCGGCGCAGGAGGCCATCGCGGCCATCACGTTCTCGGCATTGTGCAGCCCGCGCAACGCGGTATCGCGGTCGAGCGAAAGCACCACCGACCCTTGATGCCGGATGTCATGGCCGTCCGAAAACCAGTCGGCCCCCGGATCGGTGGTCGAGAAGGTCGTCACCCGCGCCGCCAGCGGCGGCAACTCTTCACCACCGCGCACCACCGCGACGTCATCGCTCGTCTGGTTGATGAAAATCCGGGATTTCGCCGCGTGGTAAGCGGCGAGATCCGGATAGCGGTCCATGTGGTCGGGGGCGAAGTTGAGCCACACGGCGACGTGCGGGCGCAGCGTGCGGATCGTTTCAAGTTGGAACGAACTCAGCTCGAGCGCCACGGCACGCGGCGGATCCGCGCGCATCACCACCTCGGCGAAAGGCGTGCCGAAATTGCCGCATGGGGTGCCCCCCATCCCGGCGTGCTCGAGGATGCGGCCGATGATGGCCGTGGTCGTCGTCTTGCCGTTGGTGCCGGTGATGCCGACCATCGTGCCGCCGTAGTGGCGCGATGCCAACTCGACCTCGCCGATCACCTCACCCGCGCCCGTGGCAAAAGCCGAGGCGAACGGACCGTCGGTCTCGATGCCGGGGCTCAGCACCAGTAGGTCGCAGACGAGCGCGCGGCCGTCGGCGATATCGGCGTCCGGATGAAGTTCGACACCCTCGGGCATGTCGGCGAAGGCGTCGATGCCCGACGAGTCCCACGCCGAGACGCGCGCGCCCTCACGCAGCGCGAGCGCAGCCGCGGCCCGGCCGCTGCGGCCGACACCGAGGATCGCGACATGTGTTCCGGCAAGAGTCATTGTCAAAGGATCTTGAGTACGGCGACACCGAAGAGCGCGAGCATGATCGACAGGATCCAGAAGCGCACGATCACCTGGCTTTCGTGCCAGCCGAGCAACTCGAAGTGGTGGTGGATCGGGGACATGCGGAAGATGCGCTTGCCGCGCAGCTTGAAGCTGCCGACCTGCAGGATCACCGAGAGCGCCTCCATCACAAACACGCCGCCGATGATCACCAGCAGCAGTTCCTGGCGTGCGCAGATCGCCGCGGTGCCGAGCGCGCCGCCGATGGCGAGCGAACCGGTGTCACCCATGAACATCCGGGCCGGATGGCAGTTGAACCAGAGGAACCCGAATCCCGCGCCGGCCAGCGCCATCAGGAACACGGAAAGCTCGCCCAACAACGGATGATGCGGAATCACCAGGTACTCCACCGCCATGAAATAATGTCCGGCCAGATACGCCAGCAACGCGTAGGCCAACGCGGTGCTCACGGTGCATCCGGCCGCAAGCCCGTCGAGCCCATCGGTCAGGTTCACCGCGTTCGAGCAGCCGACGATCACCAATGCGAAGAACGGGATGATGAACGGGCCCAGATCCACCAGCGGTGTCTTGAACAGCGGAAAGCACACGGCTCCGATCCCGATGGGCGTGTGTTCGCCGAGCAGGTAGCCGGTGACACCGCCCCTGCCGGAGATTTCCGGTTTGAAGTACAGGAACGCGGCGGCGGTAAGCGCGATGACGAATTGCCACAACAACTTCGTCCGGCCGTTGATCCCGTCGGATTTCCGCTCCATCACCTTCTTCGAGTCGTCGCAGAGCCCGAGCAGCCCGCAGGCGGTCATCGTGCAGGCGCAAACGGCGACAAACGGATTGAGCACGCGCGCGCAGACGAGCGTGGCGGCGAGCACCGCACCGATGATCAGCACGCCGCCCATCGTGGGCGTGCCGATCTTGCCGCCGTGGAGTTCGGCCAACCGATGCACTTCCTCGGCGGTGCGGATCGGCTGACCCACCTTGAGCGAGATGAGCTTGCGGATCACCGCCGGACCGGCGAGGAGCGAGATCACGAAGGCGAGCAGCCCCGCGGCGGCCGCGCGGAACGTGATGTACTGGAAGAGGTTGAGGAAGGAGAGGGCGTGCGCCCAGCCTTCGCGTCCGGCGGCTTTCTCGGCCTCGAACGCCTGGAACCAGAAATCGTAAAGGGCGGGAAGCATCAGGTGGATTGGGGGAATGCGGCATGCATCACGCGCTCGACGGCGGCGGCGCGGCTGCCCTTGAACAAGACGATATCGCCGAGGCGGACTTCCTCGCGCAGCCACTTCGCCGCTTTGGAGACATCGGGAAAATGTTTGGCACCGCCCGCACCCTCGGCGATTCCCTCGGCACCCTCGCCCACGGCCACCACGGTGAGCCCGCGCCGCGCGGCCAAGGCGCCGGTCTGCCGGTGCGCGGTCGGCGCATGGCTGCCAAGCTCGCCCATGCGGCCCAGCACGATGATGCGCCGCGCGCCGCCTTCAGGCACCGGTGCCTCGGCCAGCGTCTCGATCGCCGCGGCCATCGACTCGGGATTGGCATTGTAGGTGTCGTCGATCACGACAACTCCATCGCAAACATGCCGGTTCAGCCTGCCTCCGCCGAGGCTCGCCTGCGATAGCGCGTCGGCGATCTCGTCGATCGGCACGCCGAGCTTCCATCCCACACCTGCCGCGAGCAGCGCGTTGGTCACCATGTGGCGGCCCGGCACCGGCAGCCTCACGTCGGCGGATCCCACACCGTCGATGACCAGTCGGAAATCCGTGCCGTGTTCGCCCGGCGTGAGTCCCTCGGCGCGCACGACGCCGCGTCCGTTGCCCACCGAAACGATCGACGCCTTGGTGCGCTGGCGCAGCGATTCATGATAATCCGATGACGCGGGAAGAAACAGGATGCCGTCGGCAGGAAGCGCGCGGGCCAGCATTCCCTTCTCCTCGGCGATCGCGTCCCGGCTGCCGAGGAATTCGATGTGGGCGGTGCCGATGTTGGTGATGATGCCGTATTTCGGCCGGGCGATCTCGCACAGCGGCGCGATCTCGCCCGCGTGGTTCATGCCCATCTCCCAGACGGCCGCGGTGTGCCCGGGCGTCGTCGCCAGCACGGTGAGCGGCACACCGATGTGGTTGTTCAGATTGCCCCGCGTTGCGGAAACCCGGAAGCGCTTCGAAAGCACCGCCGCGGTGAAATCCTTGGTGCTCGTCTTGCCGTTGGATCCGGTGATCGCCACCACCGGCAAATCCAGCTGCCTGCGCCAGATGTGCGCGAGCCGCTGCAACGCAAGCAACGGGTCGCCCACCGTGATCACCGCGGTGCCCGGCGGCGGCGTGCCGTCCCAATGACCGCAGATCGCGACCCGCGCGCCACGCGCCAGGGCTTCGGCGACAAACGCGTCGCCATCGAAGCGCTCTCCTTTCAACGCGACGAACAACGCGCCGGCGGAAATCGTGCGCGTATCGGTCGAAACGCCGCCGTCGGCCAACGCGCCGCCATCCCCGGCGGCCACTCGCGTGCCGAGGAGTGCTGCGATCTCTGATGCGGTCAGCGGATTCATCGTTGGGTTGCAATCGCCTGCGCCTTTTCGCGCAACGCCTTCGCCGCATGCCTGCGGTCGTCGAACTCGATCGTCCGGTCGGCGAACTGCTGGGTCGTCTCGTGGCCCTTGCCGGCGATCAGGATGATGTCGCCCGAGCGCGACTCGGCCACCGCCCGTGCGATCGCCTCGGCGCGGTCGGCAATGCACGCGTGCCTCGCGCCGCCGATGCCCGCCTCGATCTCGCGGATGATCGCAAGCGGATCCTCGGATCGCGGGTTGTCGGAGGTGATCACACATGCGTCGCTGTGAACGGCGGCGGCGGCCGCCATCAGCGGACGCTTGCCACGATCGCGGTCGCCACCGCAACCGAACACGGTGATGAGGCGGCGCGGATCGAGTTCGCGCAGCGTGCGGCACGCGTTTTCAAGCGCGTCGGGCGTGTGCGCGTAATCAACGAAAACGGTGGCCCCACCCGCGTTGCCGACGTTTTCCATGCGCCCGGGCACCTGCGGCGCATCGGCCACCGCCGCGACCGCGTCGCGCAGGCTGATCCCGCACGCACTCGCCGCGGCAAGCGAGCCCAGCAGGTTGTGAACATTGAAGCGGCCGATCAACGGCGCGCGCACAAGGAACTCGCGCCCTTTCGCCGCAAGGCCGAACTCCATCCCGCGCGCGTTCTGGCGAAACTGCAACGCCCGGAAATCATTGTGGACGTTGAAGCCGAACCGCAACACCGGCATGCGCCCGTCAAGCTCCGCGGCCAAGGCTGCTCCGCGCGCGTCATCGGTGTTGATCACCGCCACCGGCTTCTTGCCGCGCCCGTCCGCCGCCAGCTCGCGGAACCATGAGGCCTTCGCATCGAAGTACGCGTCGAGCGTGCCATGATAGTCGAGATGATCCTGCGTCAGGTTGGTGAAGACACACGCATCGAAACCCAGCGCATGCACGCGCTTCTGGTCGATCCCGTGCGAGGACACCTCCATCGCGACACCACGGCAGCCGTGGTCGCGCATGCGCGCGAGCAATGCCGCCAGCCCGACCGGATCCGGCGTCGTGTGCGACGCCGCCGTCACCGACTCGCCGTCGTCCACGCAAATCGTGCCGATCAATCCGGCCCGGTGCCACGCGGACTTCATGATGTGGTGGATCAAAAACGCGCTGGTGGTCTTGCCGTTGGTACCGGTCACGCCGACGAGCGCCATCGTCCGCCACGGATCTCCCGCGAGCGCCGAAGCGATCGATGCGGCCGCCGCGCGCGTGTCCGGCACGCGCACCCAGGCCAGCGACGGATCAAGATCGGCCGGCCGTGGCGTCTCGGCCAAGACCGCGGAGACACCGCGCTGCCATGCCTCCGGGATGAAGCGATGACCATCCGTCGCCGCACCGCGCATCGCGGCGAAGATCGCGCCCGGCCCGGCATCTTGCGACGACAACGCCAGCGCGGTGATCTCGATCGCCCCCGACCCGGAGAGCCCGGCCTGCGGCAACCTGCAGACGATTTCCTGCAACGTCATGGGTCGGCGGTGTTGCGGACTTGCGCGGTGACGGGAGCGGCTCCGGCAGGCTTGAGGTTCAGATGCACGGCGGCGCGCGCAGCGATACGGCTGAACACCGGCGCGGCAATCGTGCCGCCATAGTGCCGGCACTTGGTGGTGCGCGGGTCGTCCACCACGACGATGCAGACAAACGCGGGCTCCTCCGCAGGCATCATCCCAACGAAGGAAACGATGTATCGTCCGTTGAGGTATCCGCCCTTCGGGTTGTGCTTGACCACCGTTCCCGTTTTCCCCGCCACGCGGAAGCCGGGCACCGTCGCGCGCGTCGCGGTGCCGCCTTCCTCGGTCACTTTCTCGAGCGCGCCGCGCATCGCGGCGGCGGTCCGCTCGTTGATCACGCGGTGCACCACCTCCGGGCCGAACGACTCGACCACCGATCCGTCGCCGGCAACGAGTTCGCGGACGATGAGCGGTTTGCGCAGATTGCCGTCGCCGGCAATCACCGAGTACGCGCAGGCGAGCTGCAACGGCGTGACGTTCACCGCATAACCATAGCAGGCCCGTGAAAAATCCAGCGGGTTGTTGGTGTCGCGGGCCGTGCCGGATGACTCGCCGCTCAACTGGATGCCCGTCCTGCGGCCGAATCCGAAACGATGCATGTATTCGTAGAACTTCTTCGCGCCGACCTGACGCCCCAGCATGTAGGTGCCAATGTTGTTTGATTTCTGGATCACGCCCTCAACCGTCAGTGATCCCGCCGGATGATCGTCCCTGACGACGACCTTGCCCGATTGGAACAACCCGTTGTGGCAGTTCACCTTGCTCTGCGGCCCGACCTTCCCCTCGTTGAGCGCAGCCGCGGCGGCCACCACCTTGATGGTCGATCCGGGTTCGTAAATCGTTTGCAACGCATAACTCGCACCGGCGTCCTTGACGGTCGTCAGATCCGCCAGGTTGAAATTCGGACGACTCGCCATCGCCAGCACCTCGCCGCTCTTCGGATCGATCATCACCACCGCTCCCCGCTTCGAGTCGAACTCCGCAAGCCCCCAGTCCAGCTCTTCTTCGACAATCCGTTGCAGACCGAGGTCGAGGGTCAGCCGCACGTCGAGTCCCGTTTGCGGGGCCATCCGCTCTTCGGTGCCACCGGGAATGAGCTTGCCATTCACACGGTTGCCGCGCTGCCAGCCGTCGGTGCCGCGCAACCTCGCGTCCATCACCGCTTCGACTCCGAACTTGCCGCTCTCGCGAATGACCAGGCCGCCGCGGCCGTCGTCCTCCTCGCTCTCGCCGGTGTAACCGACGAGATGGGGTGCCATGTCGGGCGAGGGATACCAGCGGCGGAATCCGCGCTCCATCCGGAATCCGCGGATGGCATGAGCCGCGATCGCCTCGCGGACCTTGTCGGCTTCGTCCTCAGCGAGGTTTCGCGCGATCGGAAACCATTGGGCACGCGCGTTCTTCACCATCGAACGGATTTCGGCGCGCTTCATGCCCAAGGGCCGCGCGAGCACGTCCGCTGCATGATCGAGATGGGCGGCGGACACGTCCTCCTTCGGCATCTCCGTCTTGAGTCGCTTGACGATTCGCTGCACCGCGCGGCTCCTCGCCTCCTCACCCAGCGCGTGCCAACCGGGATCCATCGCCGCCTCCTTGAGCGCCAACGCCCGCAGCCGTCCCGGATCGTTGCGCAGGTGGTTCATGTCGATGTACACCGTGGTCGCGGGAATGCTCTGCGCCAGCGGCACGTCGTTGCGATCGAGGATGTTGCCACGCATCGCCGGCAGCACTTCGGTGCGCTGATACGAACGGCGCGACTCATCAACAAAGCGTCCGCGGTCGAGCCACTGGATCTCCAGCAGCCGGCCGGACAGCAACCCCAGCGGGAAGACTAGGATCCCGCAGAGGATCGAACAGCGCAGTTGGAATGCCTTGTTCACGGGTCAGGGTGCGGCGGCCGCGACACCACGGCGCGGCACGCGATCGGCGGCAGGCATCACCTCCTCGATCACGCCGGAGGAAACGGGCTGCAGCGCGGAGCGATTCGCCCGCAGCGATTCGGTCATCTTCACGTGATGAAGCAATTCGTCGATGCGCATGCCATCGCCGGTCATCTCGTAACGAAGCTTGTCGATGTCCTGCCGCACGCGCTCGATCTGGCGCTGGGTCTGGATCTGACGGTTCTTCAAGCGGACGTACTGCGTGCCGCCGTAGATGCAAAGGACCAGGCAGCAAATCCATGCGCCGACCACGGAGGCCGGCGTGCGTGGTTGGTCCCGGCGGCGGTTCATGGCTGGCATTCGGAAAGTCGTGCGACACGCAGTTTCGCACTGCGGGCCCTCGGGTTGGCGCGGATCTCCTCCGCCGACGGCTTCACCGCGCCACGCACGGGAAGATCGAACCGCCGCTCCGGATTCGGACGTGGCGCGGGCCACGACGGATCGTCGAGCATCGCTTGCGAATGACGGCGCAGGAAACGCTTCACCAAGCGGTCCTCCAGGCTGTGAAACGTGATCACCAGCAACCGACCGCCCGGCTTGAGCACGCGCGGCGCCATCTCCAACGCGGCAGCCAGCGAATCCAACTCGTCGTTCACCGCCATGCGCAAGGCCTGGAACGCACGCGTCGCCGGATGCACGCGGCCGCGGCGACCGACCACCCGCTCGATGCAACCGGCAAGATCGGCGGTCGTCGCAAACGGCCGGCTCTCACGATGAGCGACGATCGCCGACACGATGCGCCGCGCCGCGGGCTCTTCGCCATACTCACGCAGGATCCTCGTCAGCTCGTCCGCGCTCCACGTGTTGACCACCTCGGCGGCGGTGCGGCGGCTCGACGGCCCCATGCGCATGTCGAGCGGACCATCGCGCAAAAAAGAAAACCCGCGCGCCGCGCTGTCGAGCTGGCGCGTCGACACACCGAGATCGAGCAGCAACCCATCGGCACGCATCCCCGCACGCAACTGCGGCGCATGCTCGGCATCCGCCACGTTGCCCTCCCAAGTTGTGAAACGCCCGCCGAAGCGCGCAAGCCGCCGACGCGCGTGCGCCAACGCCTCGGGATCGCGATCGACCCCCAACACACTCGCGCCCGCCTCGAGAAACCGTTCGCTGTGACCACCACCACCCAGCGTGCCGTCGATGATCCACGCGCCCTCGCCGGCACCCATCCACCCGCACACCTCGTCGGCCATCACCGGCACGTGGTAGCCACCCACACCGCCATCCGCATCGCACGATTCTCCCGCCTCATCCGCCCCGCACTCCGCCACGCTCGCGGAAAAACTCACGGACACCCGCTCCGACAACCAGCCGGGAGCGGAGCGGGTATCCGCGTCACTTGCGGTGCCGCGCGCCGTCCCTTGCGCACCACACCGCATCCCTGGGAAAAACCGCGGACGCCGCCCCGCCAACCAGCCGGATGCGGAGCGGACGCCCGTTCGTGAAGGATGACGCGCCGCCGTCCCTTGCGGCGCGGCCATCCCGAAAATGATCGCAGACCAGCCGCCGACCCGTGTCCCGGCAAGCACGCCCGGCGCGCCTGAAAAACGGATTGTCGGTTGCGGCCACATGAATGGAATCCCTGTCGATGATGATCCGGAATGATGGGGTTTGAGAAATTTCAGAAAATGCCGAGATCGTCGTCCTCGTCCTGCGCGGTCTCGATCGCCAGCACCTGGTCGAAATGCTCCTTGCTCCAGATTTCAAAGTGAATGCCACGACCCGCGAGCACGACATCCGAATCCGCCGCAATGCCCGCCTTCTCGCTCAAATCCTTCGGCACCAGCAACTTGCCCTGGTCGTTGATCGTCACCTCGCGACACAACATCGCCAGCCGACCCAGCAGCCGACCCTTCTCCGCCGGCGACTTGCCGCTGTCGCGGATCAGCCCGACCTTCTCGCCGTAGGCCTCGCAACCCAACACCTTGACCACCGGCATCGCATGCACCTGCGAAAACAACAGGTACAAGCCCTCGCCCGGCGGCGGACGCCACGCCATCGGAATGGATACCCGAAACTTGGGATCCATCTTGTAGGGGTGAAACCCCGTGTGGCGCTGGGAATGACAATTCACTGGAATGACCTCGGACTGCACCCGAGTGGGTGTGAAGTACACTGAAATACACCAAACCCACAAGAGGAAAATTCGAAATCGCTCATAAATTTTTAAATGCCTGATTTTCAACGGTTTTTCGCCAAAACCTCCCGTCAATCCCACTTGATCAGCGGCTTTTTCTCGAATCCGCAGTTCTTTTTTGAAAAAATTGCCCGGTGACCCGTTGGGGTGGAGATCGGACAGACGTTGAGTTCACGGGGGGTTCGTGACAAATCCTCCCGCGCGATGAACCGGAATCTGGCAACGCTGTGCCAATGGGCCTCGGAGGAAATCGACGCGCTGATCGCCACGCTGCCTGCCGATGTCATGGCAGCGGCCGAACGGGTCGCCCTGTCGCTCGAACAGATGTCGGATCAGGCCGACCCGACCGATGAAGGTCTGGTCGGCGACGAACTCGGGCTCTTCGAGGGCTCCGACGCCTCTTGTGACGACGACCCCTCCGATCTGCCGCGCATCCGCTTGTTTCTCGACAACCTGTGGGACTGGGTCGATTGCGACGAACGGGGGTTTCGTGACGAAGTCGTCATCACCTATCTCCACGAACTCGGCCACTACCTCGGCTGGGACGAGGACGATCTCGCCGATCGCGGATTGGAATGATGCCAGAGCACGGGCATCACTGCCTGTCAGATCCACCACGGGAGGGACCAGCGGCCCCGCTTGTCCAACTCGCCCCTTGATTGGAAGACAGGCATCCCTGCCTGTCGCGGACCGCGGGCTTCCAGCCTGCGGCATCTGCTGCACGACACACCTTCGCATCACCTCGCCGCGCCCTCACACCTCCACAGCTTACACTTCTGCCTCGTGTGTTCGCAGCCTCGCCTTTGCCGGATCGCAAACAAAATTCAGATACGTCGCACCGATCCATCCCAGCACTGCGAGCCAAAGCGCCTTGCGCACGGCGTGCTGAGCGTGCGACTGACCATCGCGCGGTTTCGATTGTAGCGTCGTGAGCAGAAACCAGGACACGACGAGTGCGATCAAGGCCGCGCCCACGCGTGCTTGCCACACAATGCACCAAGAGCGCGCACCCAACCCCGGGTTGAGGCGCGCAGCCGCATGCGCCTGCAACGCCAGCCACGCAACGGGAAATATCAACATTGCCAAGGTGGCCGGATCTTCGTCGGACTCGCGCACCGCACGGGATTCTCCATTGCCGCCAAGGAGAAAGAGAATGGCAAGCAACAAGACCGGCGGCAGGATTGCCCATGCCACGACATGACGCCGCTTGGTGTACACCGTCCAACCTTCGCGATGGCATCGCTTCACACAGGCCACACCCAGCCAGTACGGCACACCGATCGCGACCAGCAACACCGCAAGCAACCACGCACGATCACCGGGAGCGGCAGATGCCCCGGAACCATCGGCCACATCATCAGCAACCGGATTCTTCGGCTCATCAACTGCCGACTCCATCCCGATCGACCCATGGGACTCCATCCCGCCCACCATCGATGCGGGAACGAAGCGCTGCTCGACGAGCGGTTGCGCGACTGCGGGCGCCGCCACCCACACAAACGCCAGCACGCCAACGAGCCACAGGCAGATCGCGAACCTCGTGAATTTCATGATGCTTGGATTTCGTTAGCGCCAACCCAGTCGATCAAGTCCGATATTTGCCCCGGCGGAATCATTTCTTCCATCCGTGAATTCCGTGCCATCCGTGGTTTGATGATTTCTGCGTCACGGCCGGTCGAAGCGACCGGAATTCCCGCAGTGTCAGTTGCAGTGGCTGCCGAGAGCGGGCGTCGGCGGAATGGCGGTCAGTCGAAATAGGTATCCTCGTGCGCATAGGGGGGTGCGCAGCAGCAGAGGAATTGCATAGCCGAGTCCGCGCGAATGAGGTGCCATGCGCCGGCGGGAATGAGCACGGCATCGCCCGCGATCACCGGGTGCTCCATGCCATCGATTTCCATCGTGCCGCTTCCCGACAGGATGTAGTAGAACTCCTCGCTGAGTTTGTGGTGATGGAGTTCCGTCACCGCTCCGGCGGGCAGCATCGCCTCGGCGAGGCTTTGGTTGGTGACCGGCGCGTTCGACTTGTCCAGCAGGCTGCGGATGGTCGATCCGTCCTTGGTGGTGAATGGCGTCTGGTGCTCGCGGTTGCGTATCTGCATGCGGCACACATCAGCAGAGGCATGGGGCGGCGATCAAGCGTCACCGGGATTTCCCAATCCGCTGCGCTCAATTCCCGGAGCCTCCGCGCGTACGGCGGGGTTTCTTGCGACGCAATGCCGAGGTTGGATGTTGGGTCGGCCTCTCCTTCATTTTCGCCTCGATCCAGGCGAGGGCCGCTTGGCGCAAGGCATCCTCATCGCATTCGAATCCAAGCGCTTTGAGTCCGTCGAGCAGGCGCTGTTCTTCCGCATCCAATCGGAATCGGATTTTTTCCATGCGCACCATGTTGCACCGATTCGCACCGAATGCGAGATCATCTTGAAGCCAAATTCCTGATCCTTCATCATTGCCGCTATGGCTGGAAGGAATGCGGGCAAGAAAGGGATCACGGTTCGCTTCGAGGACGAGGAAATGGCGCGGCTGGAGGAGCTGGCGCGATGTTATCAGGTCAGCTCCGCGACGATTTTGCGCTGGGCGCTGCGGGCGCTCGCCGAGTACGTGCGCCACAAGGGCGGCAAACTCGTCCTGCCGCTGGATTTTTCAGAGCTGGAATGCAAAGAAACCGGCTATGCCGAGGCCAGTCGCCGGGTGTTGGCGCAGCAGCGCGTGGCGGAGGGAGAAGCAAGACTTCAAGACGCAAGACGCAAGAGTTGAAGAACGAGGAAGAGGTGCTGCGCGAGTGCGGTCCGCGGGCTGGGTGCGATTGCCTTTGGGCGTTCCCTGCTTGTCTTTCGCGCTCCCGTTTGCCGCCCCGCGGGACGCAGGGCGATGCCGGCAAGGATGCCGACGCTCCCCGGGCTGCGCGCGGATCGATCACTTGGATCGATTGCTTTGAAGAAGATCACGGGCAAGCTACCCGTACCCCCCTTTGTCCTCCGCACATCTTCTTTCTCTGCGCTCTTCCCTAATAACTAATAACCAATAACCAATCACCAATCACCAATCACCCTCTTCAACTTGAAACTGAACACTTGAAACTCTCTACCCCCCTTCCCGACTTCAGCGCACTTCGAGCTGCAGAGGTGCCGGGCCATGACTGCTCCACTCGATCGTGAATCCCTCGTGCAGCGGAGCGCTGCGGCTGTTCCAAAGCGTGAGGACCGATCCGGTCGGCGCGCTGACGCGGAACCGTCGTTCGGTGTAGGTGGCGATGCGGAACTCGGCGGATTGGAATCCGCCTGCGTTGAGGTCGGGTGACGCCGCTTCGATGGGATCGCCGAATTCGAGCTTCAGCTTGGTGCCATCGGGGCGGACGAGATCGAGCCGATCGTCGTCGATCTTTTTCTCGAATCTCTCCTCGCGCTCGCGCTGCTTGCGGCGCTCGTCCCGTTCGTCGCGTTTGTCGCGCTCTTCCTCGTCGTCTGGTTTGCTTCCACCGCCGGACGCCGGGTTCGAGTGGACATCCGGCACGCGCACGCGGATCACGAGGCGGGTTTTCGCCGGGTCCAGGTTGCCGTGGTCGGCGATGCGGCCGCCGAGCGAGATGACGCCGCGCTCCTGCGTAATGTCGAGTTCGAGCTGCGCGCCGCCTTGCGTGGTGCCGCGCAGCGTCGTGCCGGTGAATGCGTTGTTCGGCCGTGCGGCGGCGCTGATGCTGTCGCGCTCGATGCGGCGCAGCAGCTTGCTGCCGTCGGCGCGGGTCTCCTCGATGCCGTAATCGAGCTTGAGCGCCAGTTTCCACGACACCGGCTTGCCGGTCGATCCGCGCTTGGGGGTGATGTGGAGTTCTCCCTTGGCGTTGATGTCGAAGCGGAAGTGTTTATCGTCGTACACCGCGTGGTATTCGAGCCAGTTCGGATCCTTGAGCAATGGCAGCAGCGCCAGTGCCTGCGGTGGCAGCGCGGGCAGGAGGAGACCGAGTGCGAGAGCAGCGAGGGCGGGACGACGGATGGCGGCATTCATCACAGGTAGGAGGTGAGTCGGGCGACAGTCTCGCGGTCGAGGCGTTTGACCAGAGCGACGACCAGCGCGATCAGGTGCAGGTGGTCGTTGAGATCGATCACCCCGTTGTGCGAGTGAATGTAGCGGGCGGGCACGCCGAGCACCACGGAGGGGATGCCCTCGTTGGCGAGATGGAATGCACCGGCATCGGTGCCGCCGGTGCGACGCACGGCGACTTGGTGCGGGATGCCTGCCGCCACCGCGGTGTCGATGGCCAGCCGCGCGAGCCGCGGGTTGGCGATCGCCGTGGGATCGAACAAGCGGATCTGCACACCGCCGCCGAGACGGCCCTGCGATTCCGCACGGGAAAACCCGGGCGTGTCATCGGCGGGCGGACCTTCCAGCACGATCGCGACATCGGGTTTTGCCGTGGCCGCGGCCGTCCGCGCTCCGCGCAGCCCGGTTTCCTCTTGCACCGTGCCGCACAGGATCAGGCGGTTCGGCCGAGGTGAATCGGCCAAGATGCGACCGGCTTGGATCACCGCCGCCATGCCCACCCGGTTGTCGAAGGCCTTGGCGAGGTAGCGGTCGCCGCAAGCCATCGGCGAGAAGACCGACACCGGCGCGATCGGATCACCCAGCGAGATGCCGAGATCCTGCTCGACCTCGGCACGCGACGACGCGCCGACATCGATGTAGAGTTGGTCGATCGTCATGACCTGGCGACGCTGCGATTCCGGCAGGAAATGAGGCGGGCGCGAACAGACGACGCCCTGCACCTTCGCGCCACGACGCGTGAGCACCTCGACGCGTTGCGCGAGCAGGTTGTGTTCCCACCAGCCACCCACCGCGACGAACTGCAAAAACCCTTCGGCCGTGATCTGCTGCACGAGGAAGCCGACCTCGTCCATGTGACCGGCCACCATCACGCGCGGACCCTCACCGTCCAACTCGCACATCACCGAGCCATTGCGATCCGCCGACAACGTGCCGCAGCCGCCGAGTTCATCAACGAAGATCGCGCGCACTTCGTCCTCATGACCCGGCACCGCGTGGGCTTCGGTCAGTT
>Ga0194116_10003558_pt1 | contig 18640 bp, 14 predicted proteins | sample TA2MahsurfametaG_4_FD_148617 | JGI IMG/M metagenome (GOLD analysis project Ga0194116, IMG submission 148617) | Freshwater microbial communities from Lake Tanganyika, Tanzania - TA2015008 Mahale S9 surface | ecosystem: Environmental > Aquatic > Freshwater > Lake | place: Tanzania: Lake...
TCAAGGGCCAGCTTGGCCTGGTGGTCGGTGCCACCTATCCCGCTGAAATCGAGCGGGTGCGCCAGGTCGCGTCGACCGCGCCCCTGCTCATCCCCGGCGTGGGCGCGCAGGGCGGGGATGCAGTGGCCACGGTCAAGGCCGGCTGGCGTGGCAAGCCCGACGGCAGCAGCACCGCGCCGATCATCGTCAATTCCTCGCGGGCTATTCTTTACGCCTCCGGCGGCGACGATTTCGCCGAGGCGGCCCGGCGCGCCGCGCAGAGCACACGCAATACGCTGGAGGCGGCCAAACAAGGCTGAGCACCCGCTACGCCACCAAGCCGGTGGGCGCTTGCTGGGGCCAGCCCCCGCTCTGACGACAAGACTGCTTGACCCGCTTCGTGTATCACAATAAGGACGCCCTCACGGGCGTAAGCCAGGGGCCTGAATGCCCTTGCGCCAGGAATGTCCCAAGGCCTGATGCGGAGTGACGCCATGCAAGACGAAAGCTTCGAGCTGTATGACCTGCGCGTGGAGGTGATCGGACCGAGCGACCAGAAAATCTACTGCGGGGCCCAGGTGGGCGATTACTTTGAAGTGCACGGGGAAATGCTGCACTTCCCGCCGGGCCAAGGCTTCTCGATGTATTCACTGGCCGCCATCCTGCCCTTGCTGGCGGCCAAGCAGCGCAGCACCAACCCCAACGACTGGATGAGCACTGACAGCGAAATTGCCTGCCCCGACCCCCACTGCCCCACGCGATTTCGAATCACCCGAACGCGCAAGCGCCGCTTTGAACATAGCCAAACCACTGCCGTGCCCCTTGGAGAGACCGCCCATGAAGATCAGCACACGCACCCTGGCCCCGGGCTATGAAATCCCGCGGCTGATCCGGGGCGGGTGGCAACTGGCCGGAGATCATGGAGAGGTGCAAGCGTCGCGAGCGATCGACGATATGGCTGCCTTCGCGGCCGCAGGCCTGAACACCATCGACTGCGCGGACATTTACACCGGCGTAGAGGAACTCATCGGGCAATACCGTTTGCGCGATCCCTCTTTGCAGGTGCACACCAAATTCGTCCCCGACCTGTCGATCCTGCATCAGATCGACGAGAGCTACGTTCGCACCATTCATCAACGCTCCTTGCAAAGGCTCCATGCCCAGCGACTGGACCTGGTGCAATTTCACTGGTGGGACTATGCGGCCGCCGGAATGCTGCAAGCGGCCCGACACTTGAAGAGCCTGCAGAAAGAGGGAAGCCTCAGGCTCATTGGGGCGACCAATTTCAACACCGAACAAAGTCAGCGACTGCTCGATGCAGGTATCGAAGTGGTCAGCATGCAGGTGCAATATTCACTGCTGGATCGCCGACCTGCAGATCAGATGGCCAGCCTGTGCGCACAAAGCGGCATGCAACTGCTGTGCTACGGCACGCTGGCCGGCGGCTTTCTGACCGCCGCCTGGCTGGGTCAGCCGGAACCGGCGGCCGGGTCGCTGCGCAATCGCTCATTGATCAAATACAAGCTGATCATCGATGACTTTGGCGGCTGGCCCTTGTTCCAGCAATTGCTGCAGGCGCTACATACCGTGGCCCAGCGCCACGGCGTGGCCCTCTCCAGCGTGGCCACCCGCTGGGTGCTCGATCAACCGCATGTGGCCGCGGCGATCGTCGGAGCACGCTATGCCGTACACCTGCCCCAAATGCTTGAGGCCTTTTCCTTCAAGCTCGAAACGCGCAGTCACGACCTTCTGCGTGATGTACTGCGCCGTAGCCGACAACTGGATGGCGATGTGTTTGATCTTGAGCGCGATCGGCAGGGCCGGCATGGGCGAATCATGAAGTATGAGCTCAATCAGAAGCCGGCCTGAAGACGCTGACCCATCGCACATGCCTGCACCGAAATCTGGCCTGCCCGCACCGTCGCCGAGCCCCGGCAAGACCTGCGGACCCTTTGTATCGGCCTGGCTGGCCGACTTGAAGTATGGCTGGACCGAGCTGACGGAGGGCGCGCGCAGTGTCAGTCTGCACAGCGATCAGGTTTTATTCCATCAAGGGCAGGCTGCCGAGGCGGTGTACGTAGTCGAAGAGGGCCGAATTCGACTCTCTTCGTTTTCTTTGGATGGCCGCGAGCGGCATCTGATGATTTTGGGCGAACGCGGTCTTGTCGGTGACTGCGGCTGGCCCGATAGCGACATCTACGCGGTCACCGCCTTGGCTTCGAGCCAGGCCCGGCTACGAGCCATCGATATGCGCCGCTTCGCACAGGCGCTGACCGACCACCCGGCATTGGCCCAACAGCATCGGGAGCTCAGCAGCCGACGGCTGCGAATACTTTTGCAACAGCTTGAATTGCAGGGGCATAAAACGGCGGGGCGGCGGATTTGCCACCATCTACTGGGCCTGATGCGCGCCTATGGCTCGGTCACTGCTGAAGGGATTCGAATCGGCATTGGCTTTACCCAGCAGCAGATGGGCAATATTTGTGGCTTGTCCAGGGTCAGCGTGGCTTATGTCTTTTCCCGCCTCGAGCGCCAGCAAGTGATCGTCCGCCAGCGTCGGCACTGGCTGGTTCTCAAGCCCGAGCAACTCGAGTGCGAAGCCAGCGGCCTCAAGAGCGACTCCTGACGACAGCGGCTACCTATCCTTTGCGAGGATTTCCCAAGGATGTAAAGCGCTTGACAGCGGCGCACCGGCCTGCCCGATAAGCTCAAGCCTCTGTTTCATCCTTCAACTCCCAGCCATGGCGTCTTCACCCGGTCTTCGTGTTGCCGTTGATATTGGTGGTACGTTCACTGACGTGGTCCTGCAGCGTGGCCCGCAGACTTACACCAGCAAGCTGCTGACTACGCCGCACGCGCCCGAGCAAGCCATGATTGATGGCATCTTGCAAGTTCTGGCGCAGGTGCGCGCCGAGCCCGAGGATCTCGATCTTCTGGTGCACGGTACTACCCTGGCCACAAATGCGCTGATTGAACGCAAAGGAGCGGTCACAGGCCTGATCACCAATGAGGGCTTTCGCGACGTCCTGGCCATGGGCGATGAAAAGCGATTTGACCACTATGATCTGGACCTCGAGAAGCCTTTGCCCCTGGTACCTAGGCAATTGAGGATTGGGGTGCGTGGCCGTATGCTGGCCGATGGACGGCAATACGAGGCCCTGTCGATGAGCGATGTCGATCGCGCCTTGGACTCGATGAAACTGCAAGGCGTGACCGCCTTGGCCGTGGGCCTGCTGCACGCTTACGCCAACCCGGCGCACGAGTTGGCAATCGCCCAACGAGCGAGCGCGCGGTGGCCCGATTTGACCGTCAGCCTGTCGAGCCAGGTGTGTCCTGAAATACGCGAATACGAGCGCTTGAGTACCACGGTGGCCAACGCCTACGTTCAGCCCCTGATGTCGGGCTATTTACGGGCGCTGCAAAAACGCTTGCAAGCCCTGGGCTTTCGCTGTCCGCTGTTCATGGTCACCTCCAGCGGCGGATTGACCACACTGGAGACGGCCGCCGAGTTCCCTATCCGGCTGGTGGAGTCTGGGCCCGCCGGTGGGGCAAGCCTGTCGGCCTTCCTGTCCCTGGAGCTTGGGCTCGAACGTGCTTTGAGTTTTGACATGGGCGGCACCACGGCCAAGATCTGTTTCATCCACAAGGGGCAGGCCCAGCAGTCGCGCAAATTTGAAGTGGCCCGGTCCTGGAAAAACCGCAAAGGCAGCGGGTGGCCGGTCCGTATACCCGTCACGGAAATGGTCGAAATTGGGGCCGGGGGCGGCTCCATCGGACGCCTGGACCGGTTGGGCCGCATCTGCGTGGGGCCCGACAGCGCCGGGGCTGCGCCAGGCCCGGCCTGCTATGGTCGGGGCGGCGACAAGCCAACGGTCACCGACGCACAACTGCTGCTCGGGCGTCTTGATCCGCTGCGCTTTGCCGGGGGCACTTTCAAACTTGACCGGCAGGCCGCTGATCATTGCCTCGATGAAGAAATTGCGCGGCCGCAGTTGCTCGATACGGCATGGGGTGCAAGCGGCATGCTTGAGATCGTCGACGAAAACATGGCCAACGCGGCGCGGGTCCATGGCATCGAACGAGGTCAGCCCATTGGCCAATGCGCGCTGATTGCGTTTGGCGGGGCAGCCCCCCTGCACGCAGCCTCCATGGCCCGGCGGCTCGATATCGATCACATCGTGATTCCCAAAAATGCTGGTGTCGGTTCGGCCCTTGGATTCCTGCTCTCGCCGCTGGCTTTCGAGCTGGTTCGCAGTTTTTACGTGGATGAAGCCCGCCCGGTCTTTGGCCAGATCAATACCCTGCTGGAGAACTTGCAGGCCAGCGCACAAGCGGTGGTGCAGGCCGGTGACCCGAAGGCCCCGCTCCAGACCCGCTGCTGGGTGGATGTAAGGTACCAAGGGCAAGGGCATGAGCTGACCATCGAATTACCCCGGCCGATGATGGACCGAGCAGGCCTGTCTGCACTGCGGCAGGACTTTGAACGGCGCTATCGGGCCCAATACGGCTTGCTGATCGAGGGCGTCCCCCTGGAATTTCTCAACTGGACCGTATCCGTAGCGGCACCGGCCTGGACGCGACCGCAGGCTGCCTCGGCAGTGGACCGCCTTACGCCCGGAGCAGCTTCGGGCCATGCCTTGGTCTTCGACCCTCTTTCGGGCCGATGGGTCGATCACCTCGTCTACGCCCGCGAGCAGCAGTCCGGCGGATCGTACTTCGAAGGGCCAGCCCTGGTGGTTGAGGACCAAACCACCACCTTGGTACCTGCGGGCTGGCAAGCCCAAGTTGACAGCCGCGGACACCTGCACCTGCGGGCGGCCACGGCAAGAGCAGAGGCAGCCTGAACCTGGCCTGGAGTCCAACCCATGCAAAACATTTCTCCCGCCGCCCGATCCGCGTTTGCTGACCAGGAAATGCGTCTGCGGGTGATACGACAGGTCATGTGGAATCGCCTGATAGCCGTGGTTGAAGAGGGCGCACAAGTTCTGCTGAAGACCGCCTTTGGCGCTGTCACCCGTGAGGCCGGAGATTTGTCAGTCGGTGTGTACGACACCGGCGGTCGCATGCTGGCGCAGGCGGTCACCGGAACGCCGGGGCACGTCAACACCATGGCCATGGCGGTAGGTCATTTTCTGCAGCGCTTTCCTTTGGCCGAGCTGCGCCCAGGCGATGTACTGGTGACCAACGATCCCTGGATGGGGACCGGGCACCTTTTCGACTTCGTGGTAGTCTCGCCCGTCTTTCATCACGGTCGGGCGGTGGCCCTGTTTGCCTCCACCTGTCATGTCATTGACATTGGTGGGCGTGGCTTTACCGCCGAGGCGCAGTCGGTCTACGAGGAGGGCCTGTGGGTGCCGCACCTCAAGCTTTTTGAGGCCGGCCGCCCCAACGAGACTTTGCTGGTCTTGCTTGAGCGCAATGTCAGGGAGCCGCTACAGACCCGGGGCGACCTGATGTCGCTGGTCTCATGCAATAACGCCGCCGCGCTGCGGCTTCAGGCGCTGATGACCGAATTTGAGCTGCGGGATTTGCAGGCACTGGCCGATTACATCGTCGAGACCTCGGCGCAAGCCATGCGATCGGCCATCGAGGCCCTGCCCGACGGGCAATGGCGGCACACGATGCGCATTGACGGCAGCACCGAACCCGTGGACTTGGTGGCCAACCTGTCCATCGAAGGGACGCATATGCGGATCGATCTGGCCGGCTCCTCTGCTGCTTCGCGTGCGGGCATCAACTCGCCCAAGTGCTACACCGACGCCTATTGCGTCTACGGTATCAAATGCGTCATTGCCCCGGACATCCCCAACAATGCGGGATCACTTTCAGCCATCGAGGTGGTGGCCGAGCCGGGCACAATTGTTCATCCGCTACCGCCGGCGCCGGTAACCGCCCGTCATGTCGTAGGGCAGATGCTGCCGGACTTGATGTTCGGCTGCCTGCAAGAGCCCTGTGCAGCCCAGGTCAGCGCCGAGGGTGCTGGCAGCATCTGGGTGCTGGCCTTGTCGGGACAGACCGCGACCAGCCCCTTTCACACCATGAGTCTGGGCATCGGCGGCATGGGGGCCAGGCCAGGCAAGGACGGCTTGTCCTGCACTGCCTTCCCCAGCGGTGTCGGTAGTATTCCCGTTGAAGTCACTGAGGCCGCCACGCCTTTGCTTTTCCATCGCCGCGAGTACCTGCCCGGCAGCGGTGGAGCGGGCCAGTACCGGGGCGGCCTGGGCAGCGTGATCGAAATCGGCCACCAACAGGGCGCCAGCTTCCGGATATCGGCAGCCACCTTCGATCGGCGCCTGTATGCCGCTCGAGGTCGGCAGGGCGGGGGAGATGGACAGGTGGGCGCCTGCCGCATCAGTGACGGCACGGTGATTCTGGACAAGGGGGTGCATGAAGTGCCGGCCGGATGTCACCTGATCCTGGAGCTGCCGGGCGGCGCCGGCTATGGAGATCCGGCCCTTCGCGACCGACTGGCTTGCGACCGCGATCGCAGCGAAGGATTAACTTAAAAGATTTTAAGGAGGACTCCCATGATCACGCTGGCCCACTGTCAAGCGCTCGATGCGCGCGATCCACTGGCTTTTTTGCGCGCATCGTTCGCACAGCCGCAGGAGGACACGATTTATCTGGACGGCAACTCGGTGGGCGCCATGCCGGCCGATGCGCCCGATCGTGTCCAAGCCCTGCTGACCCAGGGCTGGCGCGATGCGCGTCGGCGCGGGTGGAGTTATTTCGATTGGCTGGAAAAGCCTTGGCTACTGGGTCAGGCGCTTTCGCATTTACTGGGCGCACGCCCCCAGGATGTGATCTTCAGCGACAACACATCGGTCAATCTGTTCAAACTGCTGGCCTACGCCTGGAAGATAAATCCGCAGCGGCCGGTTATCGTCAGTGAGCGCTACAACTTCCCGACCGACATCTACGTCGCGCAGGGCCTGGCGCATTTTCTCGATGGCCAGGCGCAACTGCGACTGATTGATCACCCCGATGAGCTCTCTGCCGCGCTCGGGCCCGATGTCGGCGTGGTCTATCTCAGTCATGTCGACTACCGCTCGAGCTACCGATGGCCGATGCGCCAGACCAGTCAGGCGGTTCATGCGTGCGGCGCCCTGGTGTTCTGGGATTTGTCCCATGCGGCCGGGGCAATTCCCGTCGAGCTTCAGGCCGATGGGGCTGATTTTGCAGTGGGCTGCGGCTACAAGTATTTGTGCGGCGGTCCAGGAGCGCCCGCGTGGCTGTATGTGCATCCGCACCACCAAGAAAAAGACTGGCCGGTGATTGCCGGCTGGATGGGACACGAAGACGTTTTTGCCTTTGCGCCGAACTACGCCCCCTTGGCGGGCGTGCGCAGGCATCTGACCGGTTCACCCTCCATCCTGGCCAATCAGGCCATGAGCGCCGCTGCCGACCTTTGGAAACAGTTCAAGCCGGCGGACCTGGGCTGGAAGCACCAGTCGCTCTCCGAGTTGCTGGTCGATCTACTGCACGAGCGCTGCGCGCATCTGGGCGTTAGGGTCACATCGCCGCTGGACTACGCACAGCGAGGCGGTCACCTGACTTTTAGTCACCCGGGAGCAGGAAGCGTCACCGAAGCGCTTTTGGCCCATGGAGTGGTCAGCTCCTTTCGCAAGCCGGACTCCATACGCTTTGGTCTGTCGCCCCTGTATTTGAGCCACGCAGACATCTGGACGGCCGTCGAACGCCTGGTCCAGGTGCTCGAGACCGAGGTCTGGAAGGAGCCGCGCTTTGCCAAGGTTTCTGTCTGAGGCTGCAGCGCGCCTCAATGGGTCGGCCGGTAGGCGGTGACTTCGATTTCCACTTCGCACTCGGGCACCGCCAGTGGCGTACACAAGGTGGTGTTGGCCGGGCTGGCCGGCCCAAAGCATTGCGCGATGACTTCACAGACACCGGTAATGTCTTCCCGCTTGGCCACATGCACCGTCACGCGTACTACGTCCATCAAGCAAAATCCAGCCTGCGCAAGAGCAGTCTCTATTGTGTCGATGGCGCGCCGGGCTTGCTCGACCGCCCCCTGCGGCCACTGGCCCGTGACCATGTCTGCACCTACCGTGCCTGAGACAAAGGCCCAGGGGCCGTCGATAACCGCCCGGCTGTAGCCTGCCATCGCCTCATAGACCGAACCCGTACGCACGAAGCTGCGTGGCATCGGCGGTATTTCGGCCTCCGCCTCGATCTCGACCTCGTAGTCGCCCACCAGTTGAGCCACTGCCAAAACCGTGTTGGCCGGTCGCACGTCGGCAAAGACACGGCCGTGCACCTCCGTAGGCCCTTGCCAGGCAGCGATGTCGCGAAGGTAGATCCGGGTGCGCACCACATCCTCGAGCCCTGAGCCCAGAGCCTGCAGGCTGGCTGCAATCTTGTCGAGGATGAAGACGGTCTGGGCCTGCGCGTTGCCCGGGGCAACCACCTGACCGGCGCCGTGAGTAGCTGTGGTGCCGCTGACCATGATTCGCGAACCCTGTCGAACAGCGCGCGAATACCCGCCAAAGCTTTCCCATTGACTACCGCTGGACACTTGGCTGCGCTGCGCCAGACCAGCGACCGACCGGGCTGAAAAAGGGCGCTGCAGCTGCTTGAGATGGTGACTAAGATCGCCGGAGGCCGTCAGGAAGGGCGGCTTGCGGTACTCATCGCCGCAGTCGCCGGGCGGTTCCTGGGTAAGGGCAAAAGCCTGGCGCAACAAGGCTTGGTCCTGCGCATCCAGCGCGAAACCAAAAACGGCCAGATTGCTGGCCCGGTGCTCGCTCTCGCCCAATCTCGCGCCGACGATGACCGCCCCGACGGCCGCTTGCTCGAGCACCCAGCGCAGGGAGACGGCCGAAATCGAAACGTCGTGCTTCTGAGCGATCGCATGGGCGGCCTGCAGAACCCCCTGAAAAGCATCCCATCCGCCGATGGCGTCAATGAATCTTTGGTACTTGGACTTACTCCAGTCGGGCAGCGCCAGCGGCTCGGCTTTTCCGAGCCAGCGCTCACTGAGAAATCCACCGGCCAGAGTGCCATAGGCCAGCAGACGTATGCCCTGGGCGAGGCACAAATCGCTCATGCGCCCGGCCGCCCTTCGATCAAGCAGGGAAAAGGAGACCTGATTGGTCACGATCGGTGCGCCGTGCTGACGCAGCAAATGCAGGTGATCGGTGTCAAAGTTGGTCAGTCCCAGGTGCAGGATCTGACCTTGCTCGCGCAGTCGCATCAATTGCTCGATGGCATCGAGATAGGCCGGGTGAGTGTAGTCCCACCAGTGAAATTGCAGCAAATCCACACGATCGACCCCAAGACGCGCGCAACGCTCATCCACGCCCGCACGAACCCGGTCGACGCTCATCGCCCCCGGCTCGGGACACCATTTGGTAAAAGCATGGGCAGGGCGCTGCGCTTTCCAAATCTTCAAAAATTCGCCGGTGATGAGTTCAGCGCTGCCGTAATGGTCGGCCATGTCAAAGGCGTCGAAGCCGGCACGGGCATAGTCCAGGAGATCGCGCGCCGCTAGCTGCGGGTCCAGAAGCGTCCCCTCCTTTTCCATATCGGCGACCTGCCACAGGCCGGTGATCAGGCGGGGCACCACCAAGCCGGGGGCCAGTTCGATACGTTCAGGCTCGAGAGGTCTCATGAGGGCGCCGGCGCGCTGACCGGTTCACTTGTTCCAGAAGCGATTGAATGAGGTACACCTCAGCCTCGTGGCAGGCGATGAGCCGACCCCAGCGATGATCAGACATATCCTTGCCGCGCCTGGCGCGCAGCGAGATCACGCAGCCGAACTGTCTCGCCACGACACGGGCCTGGATACGCGGCTGCAGATGCTGCGCATCGGGTCCCACCCAAAAATCCACCCGCCCGGCCTGCCGGTCCAGAACCGGCCGAATCAAGGTCGCCGTGCCATCAAACAGGCTGATGCCCCGGTATAGCCCAACCCCGACGCGAACAGTGTTCATCGAGCCCAAGGCCCAGCGGCCGAGCTGGCGCCCATTAGCCAGAAAACGCAAGGCCCGCGCCGGATCGACAGCGCAGGCCATCCGGGCGGTGTGGACGAGCGAGGACAACGCAGGATTCAAACGACCCGCCCCTACTGCAGAGCGGGCCTGCATCCTCGCACCGCTTACTCCTCGACCCGACGGGTCAAGGCTTGCATATCGGTCAATCCGATCGTACGGTCCGTGACGATCTGCCCGCCCGTAATCTTCCAGACCAAGGCCGGGCCGCTAACATCTCCGTTGGCGTCGAATTCGATCGGACCCGTGGCGCCGAAGTATTTGATCGGCTTGCCAGCCCGGATCAGCTCAATGGCCTTCTTAAATTCTGCGGGGCCAGTACCCACCGGCGTACCGCCGGGGGTGTGCACACGACGCACGGCCTCACGGATGGACGGGCCGCTGAGATCCTTGGCGATGTTCATGGCCAGGGCCATCACCATTACAGCGTCGTACTGGGTGTGTACGCCCGGTCCCTTGGAATCGGTATTCCACTTTTTCTGGAAGGCGTCATTGAAAGCGTCAACGTGAGGACCAGGTTCCTGGGCGTTGTCCATACCAAAAAAGTCTTCGACGAACTGCGCGCCCACACCATTGACAAAGTCCATGGTGCGCATTGAATTGTTCAGCGCCACCTTGCGCGGACCGCCCTGTGAGAGCCACTCGCGAATGATGGTCACGGCATCTTTGGGAAATCCGATGAGCAACAAAGCCTCCGGCTTGGACGCCAGGGCACGGGTGACCTCGGCGCGATAGCTGGGCTGGTTGTCGTTATAAGCCACCTCGGCCAGTATTTCACCGCCCAGTTTCTTGTGCGCACCGCGATAGAAGCGCAACATGTCGGTGCCGAAATCGGTGTTCACATAAATGACCGCCAGTCGCTTCATGCCACGGCGACTGACCTCGGAGGCCGTCGCATAGGCCTGGGTCTTGCTGGTGGGCAGGGTACGGAAGAAGTAGCCTGCGCTGCGGCCGTCCGTGAAGGCGCTGGCCGAGGAGCAGCAGGAGATCTGCACCACCTTTGAAGGCGCAGTCACCGCGGAGATTATGGGCCCGGTTACACCGGAGGAGATCGTGCCGGTAAAGGCCTGCACACGCTCGACATCGACCAGGTACTTGGCCGCATCGACGCCCACCGTGGGCTGGCCCTGGTCATCGCGCAGGATGAACTGAACAGGGCATCCCTTGACACCACCCCCCTGGTTGACGTGCTCGATAGCCAATTCAGCCGACTGAGCAATTTTCTTGGTAATCGGCGCCATGGAGCCGGTCAGCGGCAGGATGCCCCCGACCTTGACCGGACATGCAGTCGATTGCGCCCATGCTGCCGGCGCAGCGGCGAAAGCCAGCAGAAGGCCCAGAAGACGGCGGTTCAGACCCATCCGGGTTACGGTTATCGGCAGTTGCATGATGATTCCTTTCGTCAACAGATGAAGCTCAGCTTACCAAACCAGATGTCGCGACACAACAGCACGCTCCCCTAGGAGGCCACGTGGCTTGAAGAGCAGCATGAGCACTAGCGTCAATCCGATCAGAATGACCTGAATGGCCGCTCCCTGGGCTGCATGGGAGGGCGGCACCCACTTGGAGACAGCCACCCCGCTGGCGGCCCAGATGCCCCAGACAACCAGGGCACCTAGCATGGCACCGCGATTGTTGCCGCTTCCGCCCACGATGAGCATGGCCCAGACTTGAAAAGTCAGGATAGGCAAAAAATCAAAGGGGCTGACAAAGCCGATGAAGGTGACGTAAAGAGCTCCGGCCAAACCCATCAGAGTTGAGCCCAGCACAAAGGACTGCAGACGATACGACAGCGGGCTCTTACCCAGAGACGAGGCCGCCATCTCATCCTCGCGAATGGCCCGCAGCACACGCCCCCAGGGGGAAGACAGGATGCGTTCGAGGGCCCAGTAGACCAGCGCCACCACAACCACCATGAAGACCAGATAAAACAGGTTGTAAGTCAGCGAGCCTTCAAACCAGGTACTCAAGGGCTTGGGGATGCGGGTAATTCCTTGCGAGCCACCGGTCCAGGATTCCAGGTTGAGCGAGACCAACTGAATCATGATGCCAATGCCAAAGGTGGCAATGGCCAGGTAGTCACCGCGCAAGCGTATGGTGATCAGGCCAACCACCAGCGCGGCGACGGCGGTGATCAACATGGCCGCGATGATGCCCACCAGCCATGGCAGCCCGAAATTGCCCATCAGTTGGGGGCTGGGGGCGGCCGTCAAAATGGCATGGGTGTAGCCCCCAATCGCATAGAAGCCGGCCACACCGGCATTGAACAGGCCGGTAAAGCCCCATTGCAGGTTCAGGCCCATGGTCAGGATGCACAGCACCAGCACCACGCAGGCAAAGAACACCAGATAGGAAGCCAAGCCCATCATCAGAACATCCGGTTCATGAGGCTTTTTCGCCCAAAAGCCCCTGAGGACGCAGCCAAAGCACCCCCAGCAACAACAGAAAAGGCATGGCCGGTTTGTAGCCAGGATCGGCCACCAGCAGGAACAGGTTCTCTGCAATGCCCACCAGCAAGCCTCCTAGGACGGCGCCCGGCAAAGACCCCACGCCACCGAAAATCGCGGCCGTAAAAATGGACAGCAATATGTTTGAGCCCAGCTCTGGATGAAGTTGCGGGGTCAGTCCGGAGAAGACGCCGGCCATGGCGGCCATGAAGCCTGAAATGATCCAGGTGGTTCGCATGACACGGTCCACCTCAATGCCACAGACCTGCGAGAGCGAAGGACTTTCGGCCATCGCCCGCATGGCAATACCGGTGCGATGGTGCGTCAGATACAAGTGCAGCAGAGTAACCAGAAATATGGCCAGGGCCAGAATGAAAACCTGATCGGGCAGCACCCGGACACCAGGCACGATCATCACGCCCAGCTGCAATTCACGGGTATAGAAGTACGAATCGTGACCCCAGATGAGTACCAGGACATGCCGAAGGATCAGCGCGGCCCCGAAAGCGGCAAACACAAGAACCAGAGGGGCTGCGCCGCTTCTGCGCAAGGGCCGGAAAACCACTAAGTCCAGGCCCCATGAAAGCACACCCGCCAGCGCAGCCGCCAGGCAAGCGGCCACCAGGAGCTGCCACCCAAAGCTCAGGCCCAGGGAGGGGGCACCCGGTCCCATCAAGCCGACCGCGGCCAGCGCCAGGTAAGCGCCTATGGTCATGAACTCGGCGTGCGCAAAGTTAGCAAATCGCATGATTTGCAGCGTAAGGGACAGGCCAATGGCCCCCAGGGACACGATGGCCCCGGTGAAGATGCCGTCCACGATAGCCTGCACGATCATGGGTGAACCTGTCTGCGGCTGGCGCCCAAAAAGGCCGCCGCAACGGCCGGGTCATCGAGCAGGCCTCGCGCGGGTCCGTCCAGGCGGTTGCGCCCCTCCACGAGGATGTAGGCGCGATCGCTGTACTGCAACGCCCCCTTGGCGTTTTGCTCGACCATCAGCACGCTGACCCCCTCACGCGTGAGTCGCCGCAGGCGTTCAAAGACTTCTTGCACCATCATGGGCGCCAAGCCTGCCGACGGTTCATCAAGCATGAGAACGCTGGGCTGCGTCATGAGGGCCCGGGCGATAGCCAGCATCTGACGTTGCCCGCCAGAGAGGGTGCGGGCCTTCTCCCGCCGTTTAGAGGCGAGCGCGGGAAACATGGCGTAGGCCTGCTCCAGCCTCTGGGCCAGTTCGGCGCCCAGGCAATAGCCCCCGATGCGCAGGTTCTCATGGATGGTCAAAGTGGCAAAGACATTGCCCGTCTGAGGCACATAACCTACGCCGGCCTGCATGATCTGATCAGGGGTGCGTCCCAGCACAGAGCCGCTGCGCAGTAGCACCTGCCCTGATTCGATAAGAACCAGGCCCGCAATGGCCTTCATCAGGGTGCTCTTGCCCGCGCCGTTAGGCCCGATGATGGTGACCAGCTCGCCCGCGTCCACGCGCAACTTCGCCCCTTGCACGATGGGCAGGCCTCGAACATAACCGGCCACCAGCTCTTGAACCTCAAGCACCTGCTGGCCGCCGCAGGACCGCTGTGCGCACAGTTCGCTCATGCAGCCACCGGCGTTGGGCCCAGGTAAGCGTCGAGCACCTTGGGGTTGTCTTGAATTTCACGCGGACTGCCCTCGGCCAGCAGCCGTCCCTGGGCCATGACCAAAACCCGCTGGCACATGCGCATCACCAGATCCATGTTGTGCTCGATCAGGAGAAAGGTGATGCCCTGTTGATGCAGCATTTGCACTCGCTCCATCAGGGTCTCGAGCAGACTGGGATTGACCCCAGCCGCCGGCTCGTCCAGAAGAATCATTTGTGGATCGATCATGAGCACCCGCGCCAGCTCGAGCAGCTTTTGCTGACCACCCGAGAGTTGGCCCGCCAGCAATCCGGCCTTATCGGCCAGGGCGCACCACTGCAACACACCATGCGCACGCTCCTGAAGTTGGCGCTCCTGGGCCCGTACCCGGGACACCGCCCACCAGTTGGCATCGAATCGCTCGCCAAGCTGACCCAAGGGGGCCAGAAGAACGTTCTCCAGCACCGTCATGGTGGGAAAGGGTCGGGGCACCTGAAAGGTGCGCGCCAGACCTCGGCGGAAAATCTGGTGCGTCGCCAGGGGCTCAATGGCCTGTCCCCGAAAGAGGATGCGCCCAGCATCACATTTCTGGACCCCTGCAATCAGGTCGAAGGTGGTGGTTTTGCCAGCGCCGTTGGGACCGATCAGGCCGGTCAGGCTGCCCTGGGCCACCACAAAGCTGACCTCGTCCAGCGCGCGTAACTGGCCGAAGGCCTTGGACAGGCCTTGCAATTGCAAGAGGGGCTCAGGGGTCGAAGGGGTGGCCAAGGTGACTGGCGGCGCGGGCTGCCCGCGTCCATGGGAAAGATAGCGCAGAGCATACCGATTGCGCTGCCCGGGCTCATGCGTGTTTGTCCTAGGGGTGCAATGTCAAATGCTTTACACCAGCCCCAGCAGAGCGCGAGTGGCCCGGTTCAGCGGTCGATCGCCGACGGCCAGTTCGTCAAGCACCACCGTGATGTGATTGGCCCGCGCAACCACCTGATGTTCGACGGGAACGCCATGGGCCCGGGCATGCGCTACAAATTCGGCCGACTGGCGCAGGAACTCGCCCGTCTCGTCGCCCCCGACCGCCACCAAAAGCGGAGCGCCCAGATCCAGCCCTCGGCACAGGGGACTAAAGCGTTTGACCTCCTCGTCGGTCAGCTGCAAGGTGTCGTTTTGAAAGGAACGCGACACCGGCGCCAGATCAAACAGCCCGCTGATGGCAATGCCGCCGCAAAAGCCGGCCTGATCTGCCGCGCAAGCGTGCATCCAGGTGCGGTCCATCAGCTCGGCCACCAGATGACCGCCAGCTGAATTACCCGCCACCGCCATCGCCCGGCGGTCCAGGCCCAAGGCGGGGGCGTGCTGCTGCAGGTAGAGCGCAGCACGCCTGCATGCATCGACTACCTCCTGCATTCTCGCTCGGGGCATTAAGGGATAGTCGATCACGGCCAGAGAAATTCCGTAATCAACAAAGCCGTGCGCAAGAAAGGAAAACTGGCTGGCCCGCATGCTGCGCCAGAAACCGCCGTGGATGAACATCAGCACCGGGGTCAGACCTTGGCCCGAAGTGGCCCGGTACAGATCGAGCGTGTGATCCGGGTCGGGTCCGTAGGCCAGCGTCTGCCTGCACCCCACGTATTGCGCGCTGGCAAGCTCGGCCGCCCGAGCGCGCCTTTGCATCAAGGCCTCAAGGTCGACGATCGAGTCAAGCGTAAAGGGCATGGGCTCCTCGCAGCAAATTTCGGTGGGTGCAAGCGTACGGTTGGGGGCAGCGCACGCGCTCAGGGCCCGTGTTTCAAAAGCAGGCGCTTGAGATAGCGCCCGGTATGACTTTCGGGCAGAGCGGCCAGCGTCTCTGGCGTGCCGACGCCCATAACCAGGCCTCCGCCGGCGCCGCCTTCGGGGCCTAGGTCGATGAGCCAGTCGGCCGTCTTGATGACATCGAGGTTGTGCTCGATCACCACCATGGTGTTGCCCGCATCGCGCAGCTGGTGCAGCACCTTGAGCAGCAGCTCGATGTCGGCAAAGTGCAGGCCGGTCGTGGGCTCATCCAGGATGTAGAGCGTGCGGCCGGTATCGCGCTTGGACAGCTCCAAGGCCAGCTTGATGCGCTGGGCCTCGCCGCCGGACAGCGTGGTAGCCGACTGCCCGAGCTTGACATAGCTCAGGCCCACATCGAGCAAGGTCTGCAGCTTGCGCATGATGTGCGGCTGGGCGCTGAAGAACTGCGCCGCCGCCTCGACCGTGAGATCCAGGATCTCGGCAATATTGCGGCCGCGGTAGCTGATCTCCAGCGTTTCGCGGTTGTAGCGCTGGCCGCGGCAGACTTCGCAGGGCACATAGACATCGGGCAGGAAATGCATTTCCACCTTGACCATGCCATCGCCCTGACAGGCCTCGCAGCGGCCGCCGGCCACATTGAAGGAAAAGCGCCCGGGGCCATAGCCGCGCTCCTTGGCCGTGTTCATTTCGGCCATCAGCTCGCGAATGTGCGTGAACAGGCCGGTGTAGGTGGCCGGATTGCTGCGCGGCGTGCGACCGATCGGTGACTGGTCGACATTGATGACCTTGTCAAAGTGCTCCAGCCCCTCGACGGCCTCGTGCTCGGCCGGCTCGTCATGGGCGCGGTAGAGATGCCGCGCCACCGCCGCATAGAGCGTGTCATTGACCAGGGTGGACTTGCCCGAGCCCGAGACCCCGGTGACGCAGGTGAACAAGCCCACCGGAAAGTCCACCGTCACCTTCTGCAGGTTGTGACCCCCGGCGCCCACGATACGCAGTCGCTGCACATCCGGGGCCCCGGGGCTCCGACCCGGGGCGCCCACGGGCAGCCAGGGCGTGCGGCGCGCCGGCACGCAGATGCCCCGCGCGCCGCTGAGGTAGCGGCCAGTTAGCGACTGCGGCGCAGCGGCCACTTCATCACAGGTACCCTGGGCCACCACCTGCCCCCCGTGGACCCCGGCCCCCGGCCCCATGTCAATGACATGGTCGGCGGCACGCATCATGTCCTCATCGTGCTCGACCACCAGCACGCTGTTGCCCAGATCACGCAGGTGGCGCAGGGTGGCAATCAAACGGTCGTTGTCCCGCTGGTGCAGCCCGATGCTGGGCTCGTCGAGCACATACATCACCCCGGTCAGGCCCGAGCCAATCTGGCTGGCCAGCCGGATACGCTGCGACTCGCCGCCCGAGAGCGTCTCGGCGCTGCGGTCCAGGCTGAGGTAATTGAGGCCGACATCGTTGAGAAACTTCAGGCGCTGCGCAATTTCGCGTACCACTTTGTCCGCAATCTCGGCCTTGGCTCCCTGCAGTTGCAAATGCCGGAAGTAGTCGTAGGCCTCGCGCAAGGTGATCCGGCCAATCTCGTAAATGGCCTGGCGACGACCGCCTTTGGCGTCGACCAAAAAAACATGCCTGGCCTGCGAGCGCAGACGGGTGCCTTGGCAGTCGGGGCAAGGTCGCAGGCTGCGATAGCGGCCCAGTTCCTCGCGCACCACGGGAGATTCGGTGTCGCGCCATCGACGCTCGAAATTGGGAATGATGCCTTCGAAAGGATGCTTCTTGTTGAGCTTGCGTCCAGCCTTTTCACCCGATTCAAGCACATAGCTAAACCGGATGACTTCGGCTCCAGAGCCATACAGCAGCGCTTGCTGCACTTGAGGCGGCAAGGACTCGAAGGGCTGGTCCACCTCAAAGTCATAGTGACGGGCCAGGCTTTCGATGAGGGAAAAGTAATGACTGTTGCGCCGGTCCCAGCCCTTGATGGCACCGCTGGCCAGACTCAGGCTGGGGAAGGCCACCACCCGCGTCGGATCGAAGAACTCACTATGCCCCAGACCGTCGCAGCTGGGGCAGGCGCCCATCGGTGAATTGAAGGAGAACAGGCGGGGCTCCATCTCGGGCAAGGCGTAGTCGCACAGCGGGCAGGCAAAGCGGGCGCTGAACCAGTGCTCAGCCTGACCGGCCGGCGCATCAAGATCAAGAGCGAGGGCTTTTCCGCCGGCCAAGGCCAGTGCGGCTTCAAAGCTTTCGGCCAAGCGCTGACGCTGCGAGTCCTTGGGCTCGCTTGAGGCGCGCACCTTGAGCCGGTCGATCACCACATCAATCTGATGCTTTTCATTCTTCTTCAAGCGCGGCAGTACCTCGGCCTCAAGGATCTGTCCGTCGACTCTGAATCGCACATAACCGCGAGCCTGCATTTGCTCGAACAGGTCGACAAACTCGCCCTTTCGCTCGCGCACCACGGGAGCGAGCACCATCAGTCGGGTCCCCTCGGGCCAGGTCAAAACGCTGTCGACCATTTCGGCCACGCTCTGGGATTGCAGAGGCAGCTGATGCTCCGGGCAGAAGGGAGTACCGGCCCGCGCAAAAAGCAAGCGCAAGTAGTCGTGGATCTCGGTAACGGTGCCCACGGTGGAGCGCGGGTTGTGCGAGGCCGCCTTTTGCTCGATTGAAATGGCCGGACTCAGGCCCTCAATCAGGTCGACGTCGGGCTTGTCCATCAATTGCAAGAACTGCCGCGCGTAGGTGGACAAGCTCTCCACATAGCGCCTCTGCCCCTCTGCATACAGGGTGTCAAAAGCCAGCGACGATTTGCCCGAAC
>Ga0194116_10003562_pt1 | contig 18633 bp, 12 predicted proteins | sample TA2MahsurfametaG_4_FD_148617 | JGI IMG/M metagenome (GOLD analysis project Ga0194116, IMG submission 148617) | Freshwater microbial communities from Lake Tanganyika, Tanzania - TA2015008 Mahale S9 surface | ecosystem: Environmental > Aquatic > Freshwater > Lake | place: Tanzania: Lake...
TCCCCAAATATTTAATCTAAAAGTTATATTAAAAATTCATTTCTAAATCTATGATCAGATTTTCAAGTTATACCATTTTCAATTTTTAAAAAATTGGATTTTCATTAAAATAATTATTTCAAAAAATTTCTCAAAAACTCAATAAAAAATAAGAAAAATATTTATTTGATGTTATTTCATTTTAAAAATATTTTACTAATACGAAAATAAAATTAAAAATTAAATTTTATGGAAAAATAAAGTTTCTAAAATGAAGAATGTTTCTATTGTTATTTTGCATTTTGATAAACTTATTCATCATAACTAAGATATGTAGTTCTTGCTTCTAGAATTTGATAAAAAATAAATCTTGGTATTATGTCTCTTTCTTTTGGAATAATGGTATTAAATGAGATTTTTGTCGATTTTTTCTAAAGTTTAATAATGATTTTTAATTTTATTATTATGTTTAAATAATTAATCTCGAAAATTAAATCTCAAAAATTTACTAAAAATTAATTACATTGCAAATTGGATCCACAAAATTAATTTTTATATGATCTTCATGAAGAATAATGTCACTGATATCCTTATAACAAATTATTTTTTTTATTTCATTTGTTGTTAGATCAATTAATATAAATGATTGATTTAAATATAATATAAGTATCGGCTCCATCCTTTTATTCCGAAAAACGTCAAGGTTATGAATATCCAAACTGCCTTCTTTTAATTTCAATTTATGAATTCTATTTTTTACAATATAAGCGAGTAATGCGTAATCAGAATTATAATCTTTTATCTAGTTTAATTAATTTTTAGAATAAATATTTTAAAGCTAAATGATATTAAAACAAAAACAATCCTAAAGGGTTATATTATTTTATAAAATGATAAAACTTAATAAAAAAACTAATAAAATTATTTTAAAAAATAAATTAAAAAACGATTAAAAAATTACAAATTTAAATTTTCCGAAAAACATTCTTGGCCATCTTTCTCTATTATCATCTAGCTCTCTTATAAGAGTGTTCTTAATTCCTTCGGAAGTTTGTGAAACTAAATCTAGAACACCAGATATTGGCTTTATAATAACTCCTGCAAATCCTTTCAAAACTCCCTTACCAAGCCCTTTCCATTTTTCTTTTTTTGCGCCTTGTATAGGTTTCATTATAACATCTCGAAATCCATAATAAATTCCTCCAACCATATAGGAAAGACCATATCCAAGCCCTTCTACAAAATTTTTAGGCTTGTGAATAATTTTCCTGATTTGCTGTTTTTTAATATATTCATCATCTTGAGTTAAATACAAAAATCCTTTAGATATTCCCGAAGTTATTTTACCAGTTGTTGAAAAAGTACCTTTTACAGTATGTTTCACTAGAGAAAGCCCTCCTTCTGCAACGCCTATAGCACCACTGACTACATTAGTTTTTAAACCTTCAACAGGTTTTTCAATAAAATCTTTAAATCCAGTACCTAAACTATTCATCAAATTGACTGGATTTCCAAATATTTCAATACTACCAAGTATCTTTAAAATTTGACTTAATGCAGATTGTTTATAATTATAAATAGCATTATTAATTATCTCGTTTGTATTCCCAAAAACATTTTCCAATAAAGAGCCTTTAAGAATTAATTTAACATTTTCAACGTTTGTTAAAGAAGATAAAAGGCTAGTGATAATTGGATTCGCTGAAAGTAGCCTCTTAAAAACTTCTTTTGCATCGCCTTGAGAAATAAATGAAAAATTGATTTCTATTTTACTTAATAGAAGCCTCTCAATTAAATATTTGTCTGAGCCTGCTTTTTCAAGAGAAAGCGCCATTTCCCAAAAAGGCTGAATATAGTCATCTATTATTTTTCTTCGAGTATTAGATTTATTACTACTTTTATCATCACTCAAATCAGTTGGGAAACTAGCATGATTTCGATAATAATTCAAAGTTTCACTCTTATTATAATTGAAATAGCTGTTAACCGAATTACATGAATTACGAATATTTACATTATTTGATGAAAATTTGTTACTTTTTGGATTTTTGTTTTCTATATTATTATTCATTTCTTCTCTTATAAAATTATCAATAATTTGTTCTTTATTTTTAATATTTATTTCATTTTGATGATTATTATCTATTTTTTGTTTAATTGTATCATTGTACAACTCATTCATATTTGATTTCTTAAAAGGATTAGTATCTATTGTATCATTATTTTGACTATTCAGAGTTCTTCGAATTTTTGTTTCATAATCTAAAATTGATTTTGCACTTTGCATATTTTTGTTTATTTTATTAGATTTTTGTTGAATTTCTTTTTCTTCCTTCCAAAAAATTTGATCTACAGGTAAAACACTTGTTTCCAATTCAATTGTTAAATTATCAGAAAATTCTATAATTTTTGAAATTACACTAGTATCTATATTTAAGTAAAATGGGCTTAAATCATATTCAATATTTTTTATATGCTTAATAACTTCTTCATTTTTTTTCTCTAATTCAATAGATATTATAAGTTTAAATAAATCCTTATTTTCTATATTAGGTTTATTATTTATTATATTTTCTTCAATATTTTCTGTTATTTTTGCATTTTTATCATGGTTTTCTATTTCCTTTCTTGTTTGTTCAGGTTTATCAGGGAGCAGAATAGATCCAGCATATAATTTATGCTTTGAAGTAGAGGACTTTATTGATGCTTCTTCGAAATTCTTATTTGAAACTAAAATATTAGGGAAAATCGCAAAATCAGAAAATTGATTATCCAATTTAATATCACCAATTTTAACTTGGTAATATTCAGATATATTTTCATTATAATTATATAAAATTTCTACTCTTTTAAAACTCATATAGAATAATTCATTTCTTTCGTATTTGATATTTGAATAATTTATGTTTTTATTATCTCCTATAATAGATATTCCTAAATAAGGTATGGTAATAGAATATGAATTGCTTTTTTCAACTTCATTAGTTTTTTCCGATTTACTCTCATTTTTTTCTTTGATGATTTTATTTTCTTTTTCATCTACTTCCAATTCTGAATATTTAAATTCAATATTTTTATTATTTTTTTCTTCATTATTTGATGGAATCTTTTCATTTAGTTTTGAATAAGAATCAACAAGTTTTTTTTGTTTTAACTCCAAAACTTTCGGTCTTTTAAATTTGATATCAGGAGAATCTTGAGTATTATTTATTTCTTTTTCAAATTCTATGAGGTTTTCTAAAAATTTGTTAGAATAAGTATCCCCTTTTTGTTTCCTAATATCCTTTGAAAAATTATTACTAATTAATTTATTATTTTGTGGATTATCAATATCTTCAGTGAATTTTGTTGTTAGGTTATTTTCAGAATTTTCATTTTCATTATAGTCTTTAATTTTAATGACTTTTTTAAGACCATTTTTTTCAATTTTTATCTCCACAATATATTCCTCTTGTGTTTCTACATTTTCAAGATATAATGATTTATGAAAAGGATAGTTAGTGTTTTTTTCTTGGTTATTACAATGAATTTTACCAAAATGTAAAAGGGTATCTTGTGGGTTTTTAAAATCCAGAGTTTTATTGGATTTTTTTATATGAGGATCACTAATTATTTGATCTTTTTCAATTCCTGTTAAATTTTTATTTAATTCTGGATTTAATTCTATAATTTCTTTTTCCAGTAATTTAAAAGACATACTCTCAATCATATTAATTTTATCAGATAATCCTAATTTTGGAATAAAATAATTATTGATTTTTTCTCTATTTATTTCATTTTCTTTAAAATATAAATTTTTTTGTATGATATTTTCTTGAATATTTTGATCTAAATTCAATATATTAGAATTATGTTCATTAAAATTTAAAATTTTGGATTTTGTAATAGAAATTGGAACATCTATGGAATTATTGATTGTATTAGATTTTGGTTTGAAAATTTTTTTAAAAATTATTAAATCTATAATTTTTGGCTTTTGAATATCAACCCATGAAAAATATTCTGTTTTTTCTGTGTTTACCTCCACAAAATATTCTTCAAATTTTTGTTGCCTTAATATTATACCAAAAATTTTAGAATTATTTTCGATTTTTATCTGATAATTGTCATTATTAACTTGTGTTAATATTACAAATGTTGTGAATCCTTCAATTTTTTTTTCTAAATTTATAAGCATTCTTTTTTGTTTATCAATAGAAAAAAGTTGGAAAGGAAAAAATTTATCTTGATTTAAATTTACTGGAAAAGACCAATTCCAGCTTATGTTTTTAATATTATTATTTTCGATGTTTTCATTTGAATTTAATTTTTTTTTTGAATTATTTTCTTTATTGAAATCGTTTAAGTTATTATTGCAATTATTTTCTTTAGTTTTTAAACATTTTTGGATGTCATTAATTTCATTACTATCAGATTTATTTTTGGAATATTGTCCTTTTTCAATAAAATTTGATTTTTGTTCATTAATAAAAATTTCAGGTGAATATATGTTTTTATTATTTTCTTGATAATCTTTTTCATTTATATTCTTATTCGAAGAAACATATTCTTCTTCATGAATAACATCATTTAATTCTTTATTTTCTTGGGTAAGTTTAAAATTTTTTTCAATAGGCAAAAAGCAGACAAAATTATTGGATCCTTTATTAAAAAAATAAAACGGAATTTTTTCTTTTACTCTTAATATTTCAACAATTTTTGTGTTTAAAATGCTGTTCCTATCTGAAATTAATTTATCATTAACAATATTTTTCTTTGGACTAGACCCAGCTATTATAGATGATTGTCTTAATTTAATACCTTTTATATCATCTAAACTGACGTATAAATCAAAATCAAGTTTATTTAAGAATATAAATTTCGGATATAGAGTATAAATATTTGCATAATAACTTAGTTCCTTAGTTAAAAGTGAAAGCTTCGAAACAAAGACAAATTCTATTTTATTTCCCTCTTTATCTTGTAATTCTATCACATTATCAATTCCAATTATTTTTAAATTAATGGGCTTGCTTTTCATGCTTTTGTATTGAATTATAAGTTTTTTATTTGGATCAACTAGATATATGTTTGATTTTTCATTTTTTTTATAAAAATATTTCTTTTCTTTATTTAGATTTTTTGATTCTGAATTATAATAAAAATTTAAATCACATAAGCCTGTCTCATTAACTAATACACCAGCAGAATATAAATGTAATGTTCTCAAACTATCATCTGAAAATGTTGAAAAAATATCAATAATATTTCCATGAGGATCTGAAATCTGTATAATATGATTATTTTGAAATTTTTCTTTAGGATTTTTCAAAGAATTTTCAATCTTGAATAAAATTGTGTAGCCTTTTGTTTTAAAAAATTTATCTAAAAATGATATTTCTGCCTCCAAATTTTGTGAAGGAGATACACAGGTAATAAATACTTTTTCAGATTTCTTTATTATATATTCTCCCTCTTCTAAGTGAATATTATTAATATTATTTATGGTTTCTTTTTCAAAATCTTGATTTTTGCAGAGTTCCATTTGAATAAAATTCTCATTTTTATCTTTTATTGATGGATTTGTTTCTTTTAAATTTATATTCTTCTTTATGTTATTACTACCTTTTGAAATCTCTTTTATTTTGTTAGTCAAAACATCTGGGTTATGATTTTTAATCTTAATTAGAATATCAAAAGGCATTAAATTTCTAATACAATAAGGAAATGAAATTATATAGTTTTTCATTGTTTTAAAGACATTTATGTCAATTTTGGAAGAAATTTCAGATGAAGTAAATTTATTGTTGAGAAATTCTTCATTTAAAAACATACACAAATATTGATTCTCAAACTTAATATCTATAGTGTTGTTATAATTTGAGTAAATGTACTTATTCGAATTATATTTAGGATTAAAATATAATAAATCAAAGATTTTGAATGAATTAGAAATATTTCCATTTAATTCAAAACAAATCTCTCCATCAAAATATTCAAATGGAATACCTATTATTTCTTCAGGTTCTGCAAATATCAATAAATTAGACATATGTTTTGCTTTTAAAATTAAAAATATTTTTTGATTAAATTTATTGGTAAAAGTTAGAGGAGAATATAAATAAATATGTCTTCTTAATTTTTCTATTATAACACTGCTAAATATGAAAGAATACATAATGAAGAAATTCAAATCTTCTTCAGAATTGAGCATATTCTTTTTCTGATGTTTTATTAGATTTTTTGAATAATCAACTTTATGTAATTTCGAATTTACTAAATCTAGTTTAATCGAATCTTGAAGGATCTCTGATTCATCAGTGAAACTAATTTTAATGCTTTTTTCTTCTTGAGAATTTTTAAAGCTCTTGCTTGATTGTTTTTTAATTTTTTGAAAATAATCAATTTCATAAGTTTTTCCTAAATAAGTAAATTTAATTTTTTTCAAGATTTTAAAAGAATAAATTATATTTATTATACGAACAATACTAAAAAAAATACCATTTGGAATTGTATCTATTATTAAATCCTTATAATCAATAATATTTGATATTTCTGATCTTGATTTGTTTTTATCGATTTTTAATATTTCCAGATATCTCCCAGTACAATTATATATTATATGATTAGAAATTTTAGTTGGTTCTTGGTTCTTTTTTATTAAATTTTTAACTTCTTCTTGATAATTTTGAGATAGTTTTTGAAATTTATTATACCAAGAATTAAGCATTTTAAAAAGAAATGAGATCTATATGTTATTTTAATAAATGAGAATAAAATCTTAAAGAAAAACAATAATGATCACAACAATTGTTTTATCTTGTTTTAAAATAAATTACTTAAATATTATTAAAATAATTTAAATTTTACAGTTAAATCTGAAATATTCAAATCCAGTTTCGCTTGTTTTTCTCCATTCATAAATGCTAATATTAAATCAATTTTTTCTTTATCTATTACATTCACTTGCTTAGAATAAATATATTTTATTTGTAAAAAGGTCATTTCCAATAAAGGTTCCCATAAATTTGCAATATAATTGAAAGTTTTTAATTTTATTTCTGTATCAACCAAATAATCAGTTTTATTCATTTGCGAGTTATTTATGATATTTATATTTTTGAATTTCATTAAAAAAAAGGGATAATAGTGATCTGAGTGATCATCAATTAACATTACTTCAATTTTTTTAAATTTCATAATTGTATTAATATTATTAATAACATAAGTTGGAATTCTTTCTAAATCTTCTTCTTGAAAATCCTTGCTTCTCATTTTTTCTAATTTGAATTTACAATTCGATTGATAATCTTCTTCATCATTATCTTTATCAAAATCATAAACTTCATTTCCTAAATAATCCATTATATCTTGTTTATCTACATCTTCTTCTGAAAAAAAATCTAAGAAATTTGTGTTTTTTATCATTTTAATTATCTCAAGTTTCTTCAAATTTAAATTATATTTATTCAATGCACCCTCAATTATCTCTCTATTCAGTATAATTCTTTTTTGGCTTGATGAACTTAAAAATCTTTTAGTATTATAAAGTTCGAATTTACTTCCCCTTTTCAGAAGATTGCTTTTTTTTGTATTATTCGTATTTCCAAAGTCTTTTGTCTTTATAATTTCAGTATCGAAGTTTTTTAAAATAATATTTTCCACATTATTAATTTGTGAATTGGCATTTTCATTACTTTCTCTTATTAAATTATTGGGATAAAAATTTTTAATCGGGTTTTTCACAGTATTATTGCTGTTAAATTTTTTTTCAAATAAATTATTTTTAGATTCTTGGTTACTATTATTTATTTGTAGGATATTATTGCAGGCTAAATCTTCATTTATATTTGAAACAGTGATATTATAACTTTTAAATTTATTATTTGGATTGTTTGTATTATTACTATGATAATTTGATGTATTATTAATATTTTTTGTATTATTCATAGAATTTTTCTCTTCATCTAGTAATTTGCTATTATTTTTATCATGATTTTTGATTTTGATATTATTCTCAATTTCTGCATCTTCATTGCTATCAAAGCTTTGATTATTCACATTTTTTCTGTTAGCTATATTTTCATCTTGATCACTGTCATAATCTTCATTTTTTAAACCCGCTTTGGGAATAGTTTTTCCACTTTTATAATTATTATAAATTTCATTATTTTTTTCAAAGAATTCCTTTAAATCTAGACTTTTAAATTTATTTGTATTTGATAAATTATATGAATTTGTATCATAATCTTTTAAATTCATTAATGTTGCCATTCCTAATCTTCTAGTCTCTAACTTTTTATCTTGCATATATTTTTGAAAAACTTTTGCCATTTTCTCAGGATCTATTTTTTTATCATTCTTTTTTTTTTGCATATATTCGACTTCTGATTTTTTATTAGATTTACTATTTGAATAAGATTTCATAAGTTCAATTTTTTTCTCATAATCTTTGCTGGTTAAGAGTTTGCTATTATATTCAAATGCCTTTAGAAAAAGTACAATATCTCTATATGAAGCCTTTAGAAAAAAATTTGAATCATTAAAAGACATTTCTGTAAAAGAGCTTGAATTAAAGAAAAAATCATTTGTTTTATTTAAAATCAATTCCGAATTTGTATAATAAATAAATTCAAAATCTTCTATAATCTTTCTTCTAATTTTCTCGTTTTCTGAATCTGTTGGATTCATAAAATCGAAAAATTTAAGTATATAAGGATGCATTTTATTGCAGTTTATAGTAAGTTTATAAACTATTTCAGATATTGCATTATTATCAAGATAAGACTTTTGAACATGAAATATATTTGGATTTTCAGCATGATCAAAAATATTTTCTTTAATTTTTATTTGTTGTAAATTTTTATTTTCAATTATAAAAGAATTATTTTCAATTTTTAAATTAGATTCTAATTTATTTTTATTGCTTGTATATTTTTCAAAAAGTTGCTTCTTGATGCTTATAATTTTTTCTGTTTTCATTTCAATAACAATATCAGAAGTTAAACAGATTATATCTTGTTCCTCATTAATTACTTCATCAGTCAAAATACAGAGTTTCGGATTTTGGATAAAAAGTTTCAAAAACATACCAGGATTTTTATCTTCATTTCCTTCATAAAGTAAAGGTAAATCATTATCAGATATTGAATAGAAAGGAAATCCTTCCAAAAAAAATTGTTTGATAAGTAAAAAATTATCCAATTTTACTAAAATTTTAAGATTATTTAAATTTATATCATAAAATTTATTTCTCTCAGAGTCAATCTTCATTTGTAAATTAACTTCACTTTGATTGAAAAAATAAGAATTATAATTATCATCTCTTAGAAGAAGTAAATTTTTCTTTAATTTTTCGAATTCTCGAATGATTAATTTTTTTGTATGGGAAACGTTTTTTTCATGTTCTTTAATTATATTATGATTAAATTTATCTTTTAATTCTTGTGGATTTGATTGTGAAAATTTATTTGATTTATTTTCATTATTAGGCAATTCTCTTTCGCTTTTTATAAAAATTGAGTTTCGTAGGCTTTTATCAATTTCATTTTTGGTATTCATGTTAATATTCATATTAGATGTATTTTTATCAGTTATTTCATTTTCTTGAGACTTTATAACATTTTGATTAAAATAATTCAATTTTTTATTATTAAATTTCTTTTTATTTTTATTTTTCATTTTAATATAATAATTCAATTCAAAATTTTGTATAATTTCATTTGCAATTTCATTGAAATCACATGAATTTTCTAATTCATCGAAACTCCTATTCATACTATTTTTATTTGCCAAATTATCCAAATCATCTCTGCTTATCCCCAGTGAATGATTATGCTGAATAATATTTTCATAAGTTAAACTTTTATATCCTGTATTAAGTAAATTTTCTATTGGTTCATTTTTAGTCTGATTATTAAATACTAATTTAATATCTTTAGTTTGGTCTTCTTTTTTATATTTATTAAATTTAAAATTGGTATCAAATGGAGTATATGTATTCTTTTCATTTACAGATATTTCATTCAAATAAAGTTTCATATATTGATTTTTATTTAGTTTTCTTATGAACTTGAGAAATAATCGATCAATTTTCAAGCCTGCAAAATTATTTAAAATTTTTTCATTTTTAAAATCAATTATTAATTTTATTTCTATCTGATCTATTAATAAATTAAAATTCATATCATAAAATTTTTCCATTAATTCATCATCTTTTTCTAATTTATTTATAGAGTTTTTTTCTGCCTTTATTTCATCTATTTCTGAGTTCCTATAGTCTTTTTCTCTTATAATTATTGAATTATTTTCCTCAGAAGGTTTGTCATTATTTTCGATACTATTTTGAATTTTTAATACTTCAATATTTTTCAAATGCTCCTTTAGTTCAGATTCCTCAAAGGCTTCTGAAAAATGATCTTCTTCAGTCTCAAAATTTTTTTCTTTTATAATAAATATTTCATTTGTATTATTTTTTTTAAAAGAAATATTCTTCTTTGAATTTTCAATATATTTTTGGCTTTTAAAACTTGAAATTTTCTGTTCATTATCTAATAAAGACCCATATTTAGATTCTTTAACAAAATTAGAACTACTTTTTGAAATATTTATTTTATTTTTATTGTTGTCTTCTTTTTTAAAAATACTTTGATGATTGTTTCTTCTGTCTGCATCAGAAGGATTTTTTTCATTGTTAAAATTATCCTTTTTATTTTCGATTTTTTTTTCATTAATTTCATTATAAAATTTAGCATAGTCATAACTCTCTGTTTGTCCATCCGAATAAGACAAATTTAAATCATTAAGCATCATTATATTTTTAAAATCAACTTGTCTTAACATTATTTTTATTGGATTAATAATAACATCGAAGCGGAAACTTTTATCAATTTTCAAATCAGATTTTTTAATATCCTTATCACTGAGCATAGTAAATTGCATATTCACGATTGTGTTGGTTGGTTCACAAATATAAAATTTATCATGTGATTTAATACAAAAATCTTCAATAAATAATTTATATATTGAAATATATCTGAACAATTCAGGAAATTTGCGTATTAAACCGAATTTCTTTCTATAAGCACAGCTTATTAATAGTTTTTTTAATGTAATATTAAAAAATTCATTAAAACTGGGTCTCGCCTTTAAAATCAATATTGGATTTTCTATTTCAATATTTAATTTCATAAACTCAATATTTTTATTAAATTCATCTGAATGATTTTTTTCCCAATTTTCCTTTTTTGAATTCAATTCATTTATCCCATTTGATTTTACTGAAAGATGATTTGAAATATAATTTTCCTGACTATTAATATTTTGTTTTAAATAATTGGAACTTCTTTTCTTCAAATTAGGTTTTTCTTTTGATTTTCTATATTCCACAATTTTTTGAGAAGGTCCTAATGATCCAAGAAACTCACTAATTAAATAATTAAAAAATCTCAAAAAACTCTCTTGATAAAAATATAGTGAGATTTTCTTTATTTTCAAGAAAGTCTCACTTGTAATATTATCTTCTTTTGAAAATAATTGACAAATTTTAGTTTTAGATAAAAAATTAAATTCTAAAGATTCTTTCTTTTTTGTCGAAAGCATTGGCTTTTTGAAATTTTCATCGAATTCTTCCTGTGTTTTGATTGTATAAGGATAATTTGTTAGCTCTTGAATCTCAAAATCATCTAAGCTTCCGTAAATTTTGAAATGATCAACATACATTTCGGCTATCAAATTTCCTGCAAGAATTTTTAGCTCATATAAATTCAAATTTAAAACAGGTTGTATTAGATTGATTTTAATTTCTTCTAAATATGTATGTACGTTTATATAGATATATTTGAATTCTGAGCAGGTTAAAAGGCCTGTTTTTTCTTTATTTTTTTGTTGATCGCTCAAATTTTCATTTATTTTTTTCTCAGAAGAAAGTGAGATTTCGTTTAACAATCCAATATCTTTTATAATTTGGTCATTCATTATATCATTATGTGCAAAAAAATTCAAAAGTTTTTTTATAATAATTGGATGCCAATATATATCAGTAAATCCAACTGCAATTCCTATTTTAATTAGTACATCTTTAAAAGATGATGATTTTTCATCTTCAAGAACTATTGCCATTTTGAAAAATTTAGTCTTATCATCTGAAATAATTTTAAGTATTTTTAGATTTAAATCTTAATTTTTAATTTTTTATATTCTCATAAAAATTCAAAATTTTGCAATTAAACTATTCACTATATATTAATGAAATTAAAAGAATTTTTACTTAAGAATTTTTTTTTCTTTTCAAGATTATGAGATTCTTTGGGCTTTTCAAATAAATTTTCCACTATATTTTCGAGTGATTTTCTTTCTTTATTCTCACTTTTAAAGACTTTTGAGTTTTTAATCAAAATTTGAAAACAAGGCTTTTTAGGGTAATTATCAACCAGTTTTATATTATCAATAGATAATTTAACTTTAGTGGTAAAAGGCATAGAAATTAGGCGGAGGTAAAAATGATTGATAGAAAAGGTATATAATTTCTGATGAGAAAATTTATTTCTCATTTCTTTTATAAAGCTATTATCTTTATTATTTCTACATTGATTATTTTCAGCATTTTTTAGTAAGTTTGATTTAGAAGTAATTCCATTGTAATTACTTTCATTATCAATTAAATCAAATGTTGCATTTCCAATAGTTAATTCAATACCAAAATTTTTATATTTATCAATATTTTTATTTTTTAGATTATTTTCATCTTTATCTTCCTTTACGACGTCCTCGTTATTTAAATTTTTAGAGTCATAATTAATCATCATCTCATTAATTTTTTCCTTTAATTTTCTTAACCACTTTTCTTTTTTATCAATCTTCGGAAATTTTAAATTTAATGTCCCAAAATTATTTTTGAGTATAATTTCTAATGAATCTTCTGTTAATTCGATTTTGGAATCTTTGATTAAAAAATAATCTAAATATTCTTCATCTTGAGAATTTTTATAAAAATATATATAAGCTCCAGAAAGACACCCAAAATATTCTTCCCATTTTAAAAAACGAGGATTTTTCTTCAAAAAATTTCCTTGAACTATTGATTTTTTTTTTATTTCAGAATTTTCTTCTTTTTTCTGCTTTAATGTTTCTTCTTTATCTTGTGAAGGACTAATATATGTAAATATCATTAATTTTTATTTTTTAAATTGTTTTCATTGAAATCTCTATTTAAAAAATCTATTTATAAATTTTTAAATACAAACATTAATATATTTAATATTTTAATATTATCTTTATTTCCAAATTTTTTATGTTAATTTTTTGGTTATGGAACAGGGTACAAATTAATAAAATTTAATTTTACGTTAGAATATCTCCAAGTTTCAGCATCATTGCATAAATATAGTCTGTCATTTGAAGATTAATACTTAGAATATCAACAAATAATTTTAAACTAGGATACTTAATCGGTTCAATTTCTTTTGGTAGAAAAGCAATTCCTAATTTGAATTTCGTATTGTATATTATTTTTAAAGGATTATCATTATTTTGTAAATCATTTAAATTTTCATAAAATACAAGATTAAAATCATCTATAATAATATCATTTCTTTCTTGATATGCACCTTGCAAAAATTTTATAGAATGAAGGCTTATATTTCCCATTTCTAGTTGAAGCCATTTTGTATTATGTGTATTTGATCTATTTAAAGGAATGATAAATCTTCGAGGCAATATTTTTAAATTAACAATATTTTTTTTATTGATTGCATCAGAAAGTTTTTTTTGTGTATTGCTTTTTATTTCGACCCATTTATCCAAAGCTTTTACAGCTATATCCTCTTTTATATGAATTTTAAAAAAACTGATAACTCTTTCAAGGAAAATTTGATGACATAATACATCTAATACATTCTGTTTATATTATATAGGTAAAAAGAAAGAAAATAATCTTAAAACAAATAAAAAAAAATTAATTAAAATAGAAATATTTTTATATATAAAATTTAATATTTACAAGTTCAAAATATAAATCACTGTTAATATCATTTTCTTGAGAATACTGTTTGAATATTATCTTCCATACATAATTCTCTTCAAAATTACTAAAAATCGAACTTTTTCTAGTTAACCTATTTGTGGAATTCCAAACTGGATTATCAGTTAGAATCTCTTTATTGTTCAAATATGACAAACGAATAATTTTTGTCTTTTTACTATTCATCAATGAAAACATTTGTAAATAAATTTCTTTTAACATACATTCATATTCTGTAAATTTTTCTGAATTTTTAATTAAAAAGCTTAAATTCTTATAGCTTAGGCTAAAACAATCATAATACTCTAATTCTTGGCCAATATTATTCAAAAATTCAAACGATCCATCAAGCAATTTAAAAATAATTTTCAATTTAACTTCATTTTTATCTTGAATTTTCAATCTACTGACTATGGAAGATTCTTCTTGATTAGGATCAAATGCATGGAAAAAAGTATTATCTAGAACCTCTTTTATTTTATCAACTTCATCATTTGTCAAAAGTTGATCTTCTGAAAGATCATAACCTAAAAAGCGCCAAACTGCTCCTATTTTTAACTTTCTATTTTGCTCTTTTTTCATTTGTATGTAAAATATTTTTATTGATTGTATTGACCATTTGTATAAAGTTTCAATATCAATTACCTCTACAATCCTTTTTAATTTTTTTATGTTTTCATCGGAAATTTCTTCTAAAGAAAGTTTATTTAGATAAAGTGGGAATAATTTCATAAATCTTTCTTTAAAAATAATCATTTGTTCATTTGGGATATCAAAAGCATTAAAAAAGCCTTTATTATAATGATTTCGTTTTATAACCATTTTTATTGCATATCGAAAATAATCTATTTTGGAGGCGAAATTTTGTGGTCTGAATAATTTATATTTTATAGTTTCGTAGAATTGATTTTGAAATTTATGATATTTGTTTATTTTATTAAGGATTGTAAAAATTGCATTAAATTGAACTTTTTTTAAGCGTAAGTTGAAATTTGAGAGGGTTATTGAAAGGTTTGTTCGAGCTTCATCATGTTTTAAACTTACAGAATGATCAGGAGATATTTGTGTCATTTTAGATATTAAAGAAACTTATTTTAATTTTAAATCAATTTATAAAATTTTTCCCAATTAAATTTGATAATATAGAATTTTTTAGATCTTGAATAATAAACAAAAAATTATAAATTTAGAATTTATATTTAAAAATCGATTATATATAAAGAAATATTGATTTACTTGGCTTTATTAAATAATCATAATCCTTTACGTATTCATTTATTTCTGAAAACATTTGTCCCATCTTTATTTCAACATCTTTATAATTTTTATAATCACTAAGCTTAATTTTATCATTTAAATTCAAAAAAATTCCAAAATTATTGAGTTTCAATATTTTATATATTGTGGCATTTTTATTCAAATTTCTATCAATAAAAACAGGATTCCAATTTTCATCAGTGTTTGTTACATTGAAACTTTGTAAAGTCAAACCCAATGATATTGTCGGATTTATATTATTATCTTCAATCCTTATATGAATATTTGAAATATTTATTTGCAAATTATCCAATACTTTTAAAGAAATCCTATCAACATATGAATTTTGCTTATCTTTTAAAAAAGCATTATTTAACTCATCTATTTTTTGCCTTGAAAATTTATTCAGCATATTTATCTTTGATTCAAAGCTCAAATAATCTAAAAATTCCCATTGATTTGTTTTATCTATGTTCAAAACTATTTTTACACCATGAACATTTACTATAGTAGGAGTACTGAAGTTATTTTTCCATGGAATATTAATCTAAAAATAGATTTAAGTCAATATTAATGATGTTAATTGATGAAATTTTAAAAATTTATGAATTTTTTAAAAAGAATCTTCAATTTTTTAAAACATGATTTGGAACACGTATTTAAATTAAAATTTAATGATTAAGGCCTAATTTCATTATTTTATCAGGCTTATGATCATTTGATAAAATTTATCTTCAAAATTTTCAATGTTTAAATATAGAATTTAAATTAATTATACCTCAATTCTTCCAATTTTCCCGAGAACGAGGCTAAAAGGATATTTTAAATCTTTAATTGCTTTTGGTTTTATCAAAATATCTTTCATTTCCAAATATCCACTCCATATCTAATTATAAATAATTCACATTTACTCCTAAAGATATTTTATCTTTTTGAAAATCTTCAAGAAACTCACCAAAATAAGTTAATAATATCTTCTCTACAATACCTGCTAACATTATTAAATTGTTATTAATTTTCTTAATAAATAATATAAAATTTATTGAATCTTCATAATTTTTTTTGAAAGATTTTTATATGACACAAACTTTAGAAAAATAATTTTTTCATTCAAAATAGACTATTTTTAACTATTTGGTCTTAATTATGATAATAAAAACAAATTTTTTCTTAATAATTTATTAAAATTTTATAGATGAAAAGATTATAATGTATTTTAATAAATCTTAAAAAGGAAGTTTAAAGATTTATATGATTTATATACACAATTAAAATAATAAATAAATTATGAGAATAAATAGTAAAACTCAAACTTGTTAAAAACATAAAAAAATTAAATAAGTTATTAATAAACAAATTAAAAAAAATTTTCAAAAATTAATTAAATACTTTGAAATTTCTGTAATTAAGATAATTTTAATGAGATATTACTTTATTTTTTCGGGTCTATAGTGTATTTTATAAAATATAGCCTTTTAATTATATAAAACTAATAATCAATTTCCCATTATTAAAGAATAAGCTAATTATTTACATATTCCAATTAAAATTAATTTAATTTATTTTATTTTTTATCAAAAGTTAAAAAATACAAAATTCTAATTTAAAAAAAATGAGTTTCAATGAAACTAACGAAAATGATGAATATATAGAAAGAGCTCTACATTCTTTTAAAATGAAAGTTATGACCACTAAACAAAATATAGTTGAATTCAAGATGAATTTTAATAAAATGTAAGATTGTTTTACCTAAATATTTTATAAAAGTAATGATAATTTGCGTGAATTAAATGCAAAATACTCAGCATCTCTAGAAATTCAAGAATTGAGAAATTACCAAAAAAAAAATATACTTGATGAAGTTAAAAATAGTGAAAAAAGTATTTTGGAAGTTAAAAATTTAATCGATTCATTAGGGATGGAAGTATAATAAGAGTTTTTATTTGTAAATTTAAATCTTTTATTAAATCTTAATTTTTATTTCTAAAATTTTCCATTTTAATATTAAAAAATTAACTATTCAGAAAGTCGAGTTGGAAAAACAAAACTATTTTGATACATACAATATAAAGAGATTACAAAAAGAAAGAAATATTATGTTATCATCAAGAGATGATAATTATACTAAGCGACAATTATTAGAAAAAGAACTTTATTCTTTGAAAGAACAATCGATTAAAGCAGAAAAAATAAAATTAGAAAATGAAATCTATAATAGCAAAGCATTATCAGAATATGAGTATATAAATAAACAAATAAGTGACAATAATAAAAAGATTACTAATTTACAAGTAAATAATTAACTTTAAAAATGTATTAATTCAGAAAATTCTCAATAAATTTTTAGGAGAAAATAGCTAACATGAATTCGAATAAAAACTATATAGAAGAACAAATCATCACTTATAAAAATGAGAGTGTAGGAGTTTCTAATTTTAATGAATTAGCAAATGAGAAAATTTTAAACATGAAAAATGATTTAAAAAGGAGAGAAATTGAAATAATTAATATAAAAAAATTAATTGAAGATTTATCAGAAACTATAAAAGAAGGAAATTTTGAAAAAGAGAATTCCTGTGGAAGAATTGATAAATTGATAGATAATTTGGAAAAAATTAAAAATAATAATGTTCAAGTATTTTTATTTGAATTTGAAAATAATTTTCATTCCTAAATTTTATGAAATTTTTAAATAATTCAATAATTTTTTTTTAGTTGAATGAGAAGCTGAACAAAGCATTGAAGTCTCTTCAAATAAATTTACAATATTATGAATCAGAAAGCAAAATAATAGATGACATTAACCATAAACAAAAACTTATGATGAATGGAATAAAAGATATCATCTCTTACAAAAATTTTTTGGATTAACTAAAATATTAATTTTTGATATTCATCTATATAAATAGAATAATAACAAATATTATAATAAAATTTTCTATTTATTCAAATTTTTTAAAAAATCAAAATATCAATTTTTCCAAAAGTTGAAAATGATATAATAAATAACATCATCTAAAAAATTATTAGCTCCCGAATTAAAACAATATTTTTATCATTTATTATATTTTCTCATGAATTTAAAATTATTTTTAAAAAATGAAAAAAGAATTGAAAGATTAATACCTTATTATAATTAATTTAAAGATTGTTGAGAAAGTTTATTTTACAACACTAAATCAGGTTTTTAATCAAGACATATTTTAAAAATTTATGTCCTTTTGGAACAAATTAAAATAATTTTTTTAAATTTATATTCCCAAATAGGCTTTCAAATAGATTTCTATTTTAATAAATAAAATTTGATAATTATTGAGGAAAATTTTGTTTTTAAAAGATTTAAATTTTGTATTTAAATTCAATTAAATAAATTTCAAAAAATAAAAATTTTAAATAAA
>Ga0194116_10003566_pt1 | contig 18625 bp, 12 predicted proteins | sample TA2MahsurfametaG_4_FD_148617 | JGI IMG/M metagenome (GOLD analysis project Ga0194116, IMG submission 148617) | Freshwater microbial communities from Lake Tanganyika, Tanzania - TA2015008 Mahale S9 surface | ecosystem: Environmental > Aquatic > Freshwater > Lake | place: Tanzania: Lake...
TTTTTTAGCTTCAATCGTAAAATATAATTATTTTATTTTTATAAATTAATTTTATGATTTTTATCGAGAAAAATTAAAATTATTAATATTTTGTAGTGAAAAATTTTTTTGTTTAAAATTAATATCTTCAGAAACACAAATTATTTATAGTTATTTATAGTCTTCATTTATAATTTAATTAATGAATTCAGAGCAAATGTGGTTAAAAAATCATTTAATAAAACATTTTAAGATTATTATGATTGATTGATTATTTAGAAATATAAATTGATAGTCTTTTTTTTATTTTTTGATAAATATTCAATTTTAAGCAATTATAAAACAATATAGAAATTAATAAACTTTTAGTCACAAAATAAAGAATTTACTAGAAAACTAATTACATAAATTTATACTTTGAATGAAGGTTTTTTTAATATTTATAATTTCAAATATAATTTTCAAATTTCATTCTCTGATGCTTTTTAATTGTTTTATGATATAAAAAATAAAATATGGAAAATTATCGAAATATTAATGATTTAAAAACTTCTAATGACAAAAACGATAAAGTAATATATAAATTAGCAAAGAGAAATATAACTGGAACTGAGAAAAATAATTTTCAAAAAAATCCCTCGGAAAAAACAATATATAATCAGAAAGAAAATTTATTCAATCCTAAAGAAATTCTACTAAAAGAAAAACTAAACGAATTCAATAAAAAGAATTTTAATCAAAATCCAAACAATCTATTTTATAATAATAACTCACTTTTGGATAAATCTCTTTCCAGATTAGAAAATAAAGGTAAAGCTTATTTTATATTAATTTGCTTAATTAAATATTCAAAAAAAGCAATAAATAACAAAATAAATATTTCAATTTTTTTCCCAAAATAATAACAAAAGAACATTTTATCAGTTTATATTTTCTTTAAAATTTATGTAAATTATTAATTTATTTATTTATATACAATTTTAAGAACTTTCAGGAAATCACAATTCTATCGCTCATCTAGATTTACAAAAAAATAGTTTTAATCCCAGTTTAAAATTTTCAAATTATGATACTTTACATCCTACAGATAATTATTTAACAAATAATCAAAGTCAAAAAAGCAATTCAAGAAATAGAAATAATAATGATGATGATCAAATTAATAATTTTATAGATGAAGCCCATGAATGTATAAAAAATCACTTAACAGAATCCAAATCAAATCTTGCTAATAATTTAGATTCAAAATCTCAATTTAACAATTATAATTTTACAAAAGCCAAAACCAATTCGGTGAGTGAATCGACAATATTAAATAAAATTCCTTCTTATGCAAAATTTGAAGATAAAAGCGATCATTATTCAAAATTGAATAACTGGAATAGTAAAAAATTAGGGAATAACGAAGATGGGTTTTTAACTAAAATGCAGCAAGATAAAATTTCCAAAAAGCATCGCGATATAGACAATACTTTAGAAGAAATCAAAACTAATTTGAATAATTTATCACAAAAAATCAAATCTAAAGAGCATGAAAAAATCAAATATGATAATTCCAGTAAAAATAAAGTTAAAAACCGAATTACTCCTAATATTGATTCTTCTCTGGAAGAAGAAGATTATTTAAATCGGAAATACACCAATAAAAATATAAATAATAATAATTTTAAAAACAAACAAATTCTAAAAAGCAATTCCAAGTACAGAAACTTAAATTATGATAATCAACCTCTTCTTACTAATAATTCGAACAGATCTTATTCGAGCGGAGATTCTTTAGATGTTGATTATCCAATTGCTAAAAAATTATTTGTTAAAAATAACACTAAGTCAAAAAGTGATTTTGTTAATGATATTCAAAAATATAATAATAATTCTAAGATTTTTAATACAATTAGCAGCCGAGATGTTAATATTAATCCAAACAAAATTTCTCAATATGATAACAAGTATAATTTGACAAATAGTAATTCCAAAACTATAACACTTTTTGTTGATAAAGATAATAAATTTACCAATGACAGTAGATATTATGATTTCCCGAATAGGAATGAAAATAATTTAATAAACAATATAAATTCTAAATCTAATTTGTTAAATTTTTCTTCTGATAAAAATTATACTAAAAGCAAAAGATTAATCAGTAGTAATAAAGATCTAGACACTGAAAATAATATAAATTCTCATTTAGAAAATAAAAATTTAGAAGATAATTTCAAAAATTCATTATCTTTTCTCAAAGATAAAAATCCATCTAAATACGGATTTTACAATGAATATAAAAATTATGAAGATTATAATAAAAAGGAGAAAAATATCGAAAACTCAAGATCTTTAGAAAATGTTCATGTGGCAAAAAACATGAATTGTAATACTAACAATAAATACTATCTAACTAAAAAACAAGCGAAAATTGAAGAAAAAGATAAATTAGAAGATTTAAATTTTTCCAATATTATTAAAGATATAAATCCAAATAATAGACTAAATCTTCATAAAAATGACAATAACAATGTCCAATTAATTGATTCGAATGTAAAAAAAAAATCAAACTTCAATACATTTAACTTTGAAGACTTAAAAGAAAAAAACCTTAACATTGAAAAAGATCTTCAAGCGATAGAAAATAATTACAAAGAAATCAAAAACCTTGCTAATAAAAATAATTCTTTTGAAAAGGAAAATGATTTTCAAATAAATGATAAAAATTTAAACTATTTATATAGAACAATTAATCCGGAAGAATTTGCTAGAGTAAAGCGTAGCCCCCAAGTAATAAATAGAAAGCCAGAAAACTTTTCTAATACAAACTCAAATAAAAAAGAAATTGTAAATAATACTTACCAGAATTATCATAGTGAATCAGAAGATGAAATGAATACAAAAAATAATGAAAAGAATAAAGATGATAAATCTGAAATGAAAATGGTTTTTAGCAAGACTGGGTTTGACCAAGTCTATAAAAATAAAAAGATTTTGGATCCAACTAAAAAAAATGAAGAAAGAAGTAAAAATGTTTTTTCGAATAAAAGTGATTTTATTATTAATAACACAAAAAGCAAAAGCAAGGAAAAAGAGAATTATAAATTTTATTATGTAAAGAAAAATATTGATAATATTTCTAGTAAAAGAAATCAGAATAACAACACTAATTTAAGAGATAAAAAGGACATTACTAAAGAAGGAAAAATAATTGGTGGAAGATTCAATAATAAAGATATGTATTATAAAGATAAATCCTATTCTAAGATTTCTAATTATGATAATAGTTTATCTAAAAATTATCCGGATGTCAATAATAATTCTTCCATAAATCCTAGCTTGAGAAACATCCAAAAAGAAATTAAGAAAGTTGAAAATGAATTGAATAATAATTCTCAAGATAAAAAACTTGATAATAATCAAACAGTAATTCAGACACAAAAGCTTATTATGCTAGAGAAAAAAATGGAAAATTATGAAGAAAAAATATTAAGTTATAAAAATCTTGTTAATCAATATATGCCAGAGGATATCAATCCTAATTTATTTACAATCATTAATAGCTATTTGAATGGAAAGGATAGATGGTTCCTTATTAAAAGAAATATCTTAAAGGAAATATGTAATAATTTATATTGGGTACGAGAAGCTGAATTGATGAATCTTGGATTTAATATAAATTTCAATTTGTTTAAAAATGACACTTTTGATTTTTGCCTCCTTGCCAACAATATGTATACTTTAAAGGAAGAAAGCAAAAATTACATTAACGAAATAGAAGACTTGAAAACATTCTTGAAGCGGGAGATGGAAAAGAAGGATATTATTTTCGAAGATAAAAATGAAGAAATAAAAAAAGTATGAAACCTTAATTGAATTTGTTTACTCCAATTAATAAGTTAATAATAACCTAATAATATTTTCTAAACAAACTTATCAATTTTATATTAAAAATGCATAATTTGATATTTTTTACTTTTAGTTAAATGATAAACATGAAATTTTAAACGAGTATATTTCAAAACTTGAAGCGGAAAAGCAAAAATATGATTTTGAAGTTTTAAACAAAATTGAAAAAAATGAAGGAGAAGCTTTGTTTAAAGAAAATCAACAATTAAAACAACTAATAGATGATTTTAAAGTAAACATCAAGAATCTCCTTGAAGATAACCTTAAATTCAAAAGCCTAAATGAAAAATTAGAATTAGATATAAAAAATTTGACTGATAATTTGATTAATACTCAAACTAATGAAAACTCTCTTAAAAAATCGAATAGTATAGGAAAACTTCCAATACAAAAGAAAACAATTAATAATAACAAATTTAAAAATATAAATAATAATAATAACTCTAATAAAAAAAAAAACCTTAATAATACTACAAAAAATTCTGTACTCGAGCCTAATGAAGAAAAACCAATGAATGATTTTGATTCAAAGAGATTAAACGAAAGTGAAAGAACAATCGAAATTAAAAACAAACTTAAAAATAGCATCATCGAAAATATAATAAATGAAAGCGATAAATATAAAAGTATAAAGGAAATTGAAGACCTTGAAATGTAATTTTTTAAATTTTTTTTATGTTAATTGAAAAATTTTTTAATATTCTAATGTTTTATAAAATAAATTATTTGAATAAAGAAGTTATATTAAACAAAATATTAAAATATGCATTCCTAATAAACATTAGAAAAAACAAATTAAAATTAACTCATTTAAATAATTAGACAAAATTCCAAATTTAATTCAGAGATATCTGCATTAAAAGATATATTATATAAAAATAAATTGGAATTATCAGCATATTCCAAAAACCTAAAAGAAGTTGAAAAAACAAATGAAGCTTTGTTAAAAGAAAAAGAAATACTCATAAAAGCTTTAGAATCTGAAAAAAAAAATTATCAAAAGATTTTCTCTGATAAAGAATTAATGGAAACTCAAATAAAGAAAATACCTGAATTGATAAACGAGGAATTATCGAACTTTAAAAAGCAAAAAGAATCTCAAGAGAAAAAAAATAAGCAAACAATAGAAAATTTACAAAAAGAAAAAGAAGATTTAGAATCTAAATTAACAGAGGTTGTAAATATTTATAATGAAATTGTTGATGTAAATAAAAAACAAGAAAATTATATTGCTGAATTACAAGAGATTTTAAATAATTATAATGAGAAAGAAAAAAACATTAATTCTGAAAATAATAAAAATTTGGAAGAAAATAATGAATTATTGGAAGAATTAGAAAGCTATAAAAATTTTATTTCAGAGATGGAAGAAAACTTTAAAAAAGAAATTACTGATTTACAAGAAATACTTAAAATTAAAGAAGACAACAATGAAGTTTTAAATAAAAACAAAATAATAATGGAAATGGAGATTCAAGATTTAAAAGCTACGAATAATGAATTAAATAAAGAGCTCTTTGAATTAAAGGATACAGCTAAAAAGAAGCATTATGTTGATGAAAATACTAAAGATAATGGTTCTTCTTCTCAAAATATAACTGTTTCCGATGATAAAATTGAGTCAGCAATTCGCAAAATTGAAAATCAATTGAATTCTGAAGAGGAGGAATCTGAAATAATAAATAATTCAAGCGATAATCTTAATAAACATAAAGCTCCGAAAAATTATGATATTCCATTACAAACAGGAAACAGTGTAAATGGAAGGAATAGCAACATAAATATAAATTCAAGCTTGAATACTTCAAATCAAAAAGATGCAAATAAAAAAAATAATAAAAGTGATGATAACATTCATATAGAAAATTCAATAAAGGAATTGAATAAAACTATAGAAGATTTGAATAAAAAGCTCTCAAGCAGTGAAATAGTAATACAAGAAAAAGAAAAAGAAATTCTTGAATTGAACACTTATTGCAATGAAATAAAAGCAGATTTAGAAAACAACTATAAATCTCCTCATGAAATAGAAAACATTTTAAGAAATGAAAAATTAAAATACGATGAAGAACTAGAAGAAATGAAAATCCATTTCAACACTCAAATAGAAAATTACAAAAAAACAATAAAAGAAATAGAAGATCAAGCAAATGAAGCATCAATAAAATCGAATAAAGAAATTTCTGATAAAGTTTCTAAAATTAAAGAATTAGATGAAAAGCTTAAAAAGCTTCTAATTATAGAAGAGACTAATTCATCTTCCAAAAATAAAATAAAAGAATTGGAAAATTCAAATAAAGATTTAACTGAAAAATTAGCAAATAAAGAGAGCGCATTGGAAAAATCAGTTAATTCAAACAAAGAAAATTATGAAATAATAAAAAAACTAGAAATTGAATTAAATGAAGAAAAAGAACAATTCAATCAATATATCAAAGAAGCCGATGATCAAAAAGCGAAAATTTTCAAGGATCAAATATCAAAATTAGAAGAACAAATAACAGAACATGAAATGTTGATAGAAAATTTGATTGCAGACTCTAAAAGTAAAGAAAAATATATAGAAGAATTGGAAATAGATATTAAAAAAGATAAAGATAACATAAAAAGGTTACAGAAAAAAATTTCCCAATATGAAGAAGATAAATTAGCCAATAGCGATTCTCTCAGCAAAATTATATTAAACCTAGAAAATGAAATTAAAGATAGCCAAAAGAAGAATGATGTTGCTGATAAAATGCTATTAGAGAACGAGAGTCAAATATCAAATTTGAAAAAAAACTTGAACAAAGTAGAAATTGAATATGAGAAAAAACAGAAGGATTTAGATACACTTATGCTTGATAAGGAATTGAATTTGAAAGAAATTAAAGACTTAAAATCTTCATTGGCTAAGCAAGAGGAAAATTTACAAAAATTCAAAAAATACGCAAATGAATCAGATACAAAGATTGAAACGTTGGAGAAATTTTTAAAAACGAGCAATCAAAAATATGAAAAAGTTTTGGAAGAGAATAAAACTTATATAAAATCTTTAAATGAAAATAAGCAAAGTGAAAAAAGCTTTATTGAAAAAATATCATCTTTAGAAGATATTGAAAAGAATCTTAAATTGAAAATTTCACAAATGGAAATTTCTTTAGACGAAGCCAAAAAGAAAACAAAAGAGAAGGAAAATAATATTGAAGAAAAAAGTCAAAAAATGCAAGAAATGAATGATATATTAAAAGAAGAATTCGATAAACTTCAGAATTCTTTGGAAATGAAAAATATTGAAATAGAAAAGCTCAAAGATGAAATAAAAGAAAACAAAATAATTATAGAATCAAAAAAAGAAAATATTATGAATATTGAAAAAGAATATAAAAGAGCAACTGAAGAATTGAAATCGGAAATTATCAACTACTCAAAACAAATTGAAAATTTGGAAAATATTAGAAAAATAAATAATGAACAAACAGATGAAATTAATAATATGAAATTGGAAATACATAAACTTAATGAAGATTTTAATTTACAAAATAAAGAAAATTTGAGTAAAATATCATTATTGGAAAATGAAAAGCTTAATCTATTAGAAAATTTAAAATTGTCAGATAAAAATAAACAGTTAGAGATAGAGAATTTAATTAATGAACATGAAAATTTATTAAATAAAAAGAATAATGAAACCAAAGAATTAATAGAAAAGTTAGTAAATGAAAAGGAAATTGAAGCAAAGCTAAAAGAAGAATGTTTCTCAAAAGCACAAGAAAATTCTTTAAGGGAATTAAATAATAAATGTGCTCAATTATCTAAAAATTTATTAGAAAGCGAAAAAGAATTTGACGAATATAAAAACATAAAATCAGAAAAAAGGAAAAAGTTAAAAGAAGAACTTTCTAAAGTAAGCTTACATAATGAAACTTTAATTCAAAAGAGTCTTGAAAAAGATACTTATATGAATGAAATATTATTAGAATTAGAGGCATTTAAGATTGCGAATAATAAAAGCCAGAGAGAAAGTGAAATTAAAGGGTTATTTGAAGAAATAGAAATTCTAAAAAAATCTATTGTTGAAAAAGAAGAAATAATAAATCAAATAACCAGTAACCATCAAAAAATGATGAAAGATACAGAGGAAAAATATACGAAAAAAATTAATGAATTAAACCAGGCTTTGAATAATTTCACATCTCAATCAACGAAGGAAAAAAATAAATTTGAAATGGCAGTAAAACATTTAGATGAAATTATAAGCAAAAAAATTCAGGAAATAGAAAACTTAAATAAAGAGAAGGTACAGTATACGATTAAGATAGAAACTCTGAATAATTTAATTAAAGAAAAAGAAGGAATTATGTTAGAATTACAAAATGAAATTAAAAATTTAAACTGTAATAAAAAAGAAGAACAAGAACAGTTTTTGAATGAATTTCAAATGAATAAAGTAGAATTAGAAAATTACAAAAAAGAAATATCTGATTTGCAATGTAGAATAAATGAATTAGAAAAAATTAATGATGCTGAAATCTTACATAAAAAATCAAAAAGCGATATAAGTGAAAACATTATATCTAACAATGCGAATCTTGATATAAAGAAAAAACATTCTCAAAAAAAAACCTGTGAAAATAAAAGATATAGTGAAAATGAAGATCTAATAAGCTTAGAAGATGATTTCAAAGATTTAGACTTATCTCTTACTTCTGATGATAAAGAAAAAGACTCAAATATTAACGAAAAAGAAAAATCGAGTAATTTAGAAAATAAAGAAGAAAAAATAAAAAGTTTAGAAATCGAATTAAAATTGAAAAATTTAGAAATACATCAAATCAGTGAAAATATTACTAAAATAATTGAAGAAAACCATAAGTTAAAAGATAAAATTACAAGTATAGAATCTGAAATGCTTGAAAGTGAAATAGAAAAACAAGACAACGAAATCAAACTTGAAAATTTTCTTGAAGAAATAAAATATTTAAAAGCAATGAATTTAGAATTAAAATCTAATGAAAAGAACTTTAAGGAAGATTTTATTAAAGAAAAAGAAGAACTAAATTTAATAATAGACAGATTAACCACAGCAAATGAAAAATATTTAAATAGAATTAATGAATTATCAGAGGAGATAACTAAATTAAATGATATGAACATTAGGACTTCTCATGAAGTTCAAAATACAAGCTCTGTAAATCAAGAAGAAATAGAAATAGAACTTTTAAAAGATGAGTTAAAACAAAAAGACCAGAAAATGATGAATATAAAAGAAGAAATGTTTAATATGAAGATTACAATTGAAGAGTAAATTTTGTTCCTAATCTTAAAATAATTTAATAATAAATTATTTTCTTAAATTTTTAGGAATAATACAGAGCTTAATAACAAAATAACTGAAATGAAAGCTATGAAAAAGCAAAATACAGATTTGATCAATGAGATTTCTCAAGTATAAATTTTATCATCTTTAAGTTTTATATAAATGAAATATTAGCAAACATATAAATAAAATAATTAATTTAGTTAAATCAGATTTTAGAAGAAAAAAATAGATTAATAGCAATTCAAGAACCACAAACAAAGATTCTCTTGAATGATAAAAACCAGAATTCAAATCATTTTATAATTTCTCAAGTTGATAATTTAGAAATTTTCCAATCAAACCAAAACAAAGAAACTACAAATACCATGAATACTGCTGGAAATAAGGATAATTCAAATTTTGTTATTAAGACTGAAGAAGAGATTGAAAATTATGAAGAAGAGATAGCAAATTATAAGACTCAAATAGAAACACTTAAAGAAATAATCTACCAAAAAGAGAATGAAGCTCAGATAATATTAAAGGAAAATAATTATATAAAAATTGAAATTCAAAACATTAAAAATTCCATTTCAATTCCCAATAAAAATCCTGATGGATCTGATCCCTCTAAGTCGAATAATGTTAATTTTAGTAGTATTTTCCTTTCTAAGAATTTAGAAGAATTAAAAGATGATTCGAATGTACTTATAATGAAAGAAAAATATCTTAAATTAAAGAATACTTTGGATAATTATAAAGCAGATAATAATAATCTATTACAGCAGGTTATTGAATTTTTTTATTTAATTACCTTTAAAAAATTTAAAAAATAACTTTAGATGAATCATTTGAAAAATGAAATGAAAGATACAAGGGAAAAATATGAAAAAATGATGACTTTTGAAGGCAAGATTGGAAATTTTGACGAACTTAGCGAATTAATGATCAAATTATTTGAAGGTTTTAAGCCAAAGTAAAATAATTTGTAATCTTTTAAATTAAATAGATTATAAAAAATTTATTTTTATATTATAAATATAAATTGGATTATTTTTTAATTTCAAAAAAAATTTAGGAACAAAATTCAAGAAGATGCTTATAAAAAATTACACGATTATTTCAGTATTTTTATAGCAGATAAAGAAAAAGACAAAGATAAAATTTCTGTGAATTCAGAAGACACAGAAAAGAAGAAACTCGGATTTTTAAATAGTATATTCAAGAAAAAGAAATAATTTATTTATAATATTTATCACGTTTATTATCATATTTTTAATTAAATAAAAAATTGAATATATAATGTTTAAATGAAAAAACTCTATTAGAATATAAGAATTAAAGGAAAATAATATTGATATGAATTAATTAAACTTCTTTTAATAATTATATTTGATATGATTTTGTCAAAAATTATATAGAAATATTTAACAAAGACTTAATTAGTATCTTTGAAATTGAAATATTGTAAAATATAATACAATTTTATTGACCATTGAGAAGTTCTCACTTTTAATAGAGCGAAAAATAAATTTTGATAAAATACTTGATTAATTTAATCTGAAAATAATATAAACTTTTAAAAGAATGAAATGCTTTTAATAATGCTTGTAACATCATTTCCTACTCAAAAAATTAATTTAAGTACTGATTCAATTAAATTAAAAGTTATATAAATTTCAAATCACAACGAATATTATTTTTCAAAAGAAAAAAGCAACTCATTCTAAATTATGAATATAACATAAAAATAAATTAAGATTCATGTAAAATTTTCTTTAGTTAATTTGAAAATAATTATTAAAGCAGACTTGAATATTTTTTTTTTCAATTTTATTAAAAATTTATATTCTTTCATCAGAAAAAAATTTAAAAATTTAAAAGTTTAGGAATTATAAAACATATTTCTAATCTTCTTGATGCATTAAAAATATATATTAAATTTATATTCTTTCCATTTTTCTAATAAATTTTTTATGAAATATTTATTTTTTATTAATTAATAAATATTTTTAAATAAAAATGCCTAAATCTTTATAACAAAATATTTTTCTTTTTTCTTTTATTTTTTCTTCTAAAATATCTTTATTCAAACTAACTAAACATATATTAACTAATATAACAAATACCTAATAAGTAATATGTCTAAAACAATAATAAAAAATGTGTAAAATTTTTGCTTTTGGGAAATAAATAAAAATTTGTTTACATCGGTAGCATTACCATAGAATTTTTCTTAAAATATCATAATATTTAAAAAAAATGAAATTTAATTTTCTTTAAGATTGAAAAAGAAAATAAAAACTAATCCTTTTGTGGAGCCATTTAAGATGAATGCAATATTATAAACGATATATAAGTCAATATTAAATTTTAATATAATTGAAAATAAATAAGATAAAATATGAAAAAGTCAAAAGAACACAACAAGCATCGAGTAAATCATTCATCTTGATTTTTTTAAAATTTAGAAAAAATATAAGGATGAGTCCTTAGAAGAAGAAGAGGAGGATTACTATGAAGATGAATTTGAAAATGACAGCTTTTTAGTTGGAGACGACGAAGTTGATGAAGACAATATTTACGAAAGACCAAGAGTAAACAACTTTTTTATCGTTTAATGTTTATAATAAAAAATTAAATAGAAAGTATAGCATAAAATGAGTTTTTTAGCTTATTTATATTTTATATTAATTGTAATTCTCTTTGTTTTTAATAATTATGAAAAATTAAAATTCAATTAGTTGAATTTAAATAATGATAACGATATTGGCGAAGCTGAATTGGAGAGCGAAGTAGGAAGTAGTGATAATGAAGTTATTTATGAACAACAGCTAAATAAAAAGAAATCAAGATTAAAAAAACATAAATTGACAGACGAAGAATTTCAAGAGCAAGTTAGAATGGAATACAATAATCTACAACAGGATAATTTAAGAAACTATAGTGCTGAAAAATCACAACAAAAATCAGATATCGAAGATAATGAAGAAGATGAAAATGGTAAAAAATGTCTTTTTAAATTTTAAATATTTATAATCATTTTATGAAAAGTAAATGAAAAGCTTATTTTATTTCTGTATCAATTTTAAATTTAATTTAATTTAATTTTTAACTTTTGAAAAACATTGGAAATAAAATCGGCTTTTAAAGCAGTTTGTCAATGTTCTTATAATCAATAAAAACTTATAAATTAAATTAATAATTTATATTTTTTTAAAAAAAAAACCCTAAAAAATATATGCATTAAAGAATTTTTTTATAAAATTGTTTTGAATTATAGACTTTATCGAAAAAAATGAAAACGATTACATTTCAAAAAACCACAGGAAAATAATAACTGGAAACAAATCTATTGCACATAAAATATTCACAAGAGAAATTAATGAGGAAGAAGAACCTTATCAAGAAAGGGAAAGAGAATTTAATAAAAAAAATATTCTATTGAGAGAAGATTTAGCAGAAGACTATATGAGAGAGGAGGACATTGAAATAAAAAACATTGATATTCCTGAGAGATTTTACCTTAAATTCAAAGGAAGGTAAAATTCAGAGATTTATTATATATTTAACTTATCTTGAATTAAAATTTTATTAATTGAAATTATTTATTTTTCTTTAATTTTTCAGTGATATAAAGGCTCTTATTCAATCAATCGATTCAGAAGCTGATTGGATCTTGGAAAAAATGAGATATTTTTTTCCAAATGCATATGAAACAATGCTTGTATCAATAAAGAAAAAAATATATGTTGTGCTAGAATATAATAAAAAACATTATGAAGATATTCCTTATATAGTTACCTATAGAAGAAATATTTATGAACCTGAATTATCACCCAAAGATATTTGGAAAATTTTTGAATTAGATCGTGAATGGAATAGGCTCTTCGAAATAAAATACAATCTATCTCAAGCTTTCGAAAATATTAGACATATTGCTCTTCCAGATGATCGTGCTGAAATTATTCATTTTAGATATATAGAAAATTCAAAATCAATTACAGATCTAAATGATATGGGAACATACATAGAATTTCTTAAAGAGATGTATTATAATGAAATACAGAATTCAACAGAAGAGGCCAAAAACTTACGTCCAAATAAAAGCTCTCAAATTCAAAATTTCAGAAGAAATAAAATTGATTTATTTGCGAAAAAATTTGCTTTCGGAGCATATGAACTTTCAAGAAATTTAGAAGCTTTAGCAACAGGAGATCAAAATAGTATAATTAGTCCTCCTGAACCAGAAGTGCAACCTGAATTACTTGCATATAATTTTATTACTCCAGTATTTGATCAAGAGCTTAAAGTAATGACTGCTGTTTGCAAATTCCTGGCTTTAGAACTTTTTAGCTTTCCGTTTATAAGAAATTATGCAAGAATTTGCTTTAAAACACAATGCACAATTTCCACAGAACCAACTGAAGAGGGAAAAAAAGAACTAGATGCATTTCATCCTTCTTTTCGTGTTAAGCGTCTAAGAAATAAACCAATCGAAACATTTAATAATGAATTGTTTTTAGATATTTTAGAAGCTGAAAAAAAAGGTTGGATAATACTTACAATAAATATTGGAGAAAATTTTTTCAAAGATTTAACTGATAAGTTAAATCATACATATCATTCAAAACAAATGAATCCTGATGTAGAAACGGTGGCTCATGGATGGAGAATAATGCGTGAAGAAATAATTAGGATCTTTGTTGCAGAACATTGTATTCCTTATTTTAAAAAAGAAATTAGGCAAGACCTTAAAGAGAAAGCCGAAAATTTTGTAATCAATGAATGTGGAATCAATTTTTCTAAAATGCTTATGACAGGTCCATATAAGAAAAAAAAGAAACACTTTAACTATAACAAAGATGACGAACTTTTAAAAGAAGAAGAATATCCTAGAGTTCTAAGTGCTATTTATGATAATGCAAAGAATGAAGTATTCACAGCAATGCTTGATAATAGTGGAGAAATATTGGAAGTTAGTAAGTTTGTTAATTTAATGACAAAACCTCTCAAAATGCTGAGTGCTGGAGAAAGAGACTTAAAAAAAGAAGATGAGGAGAAGCTAAGACTTATAATCCAAGATTACAAGCCTGATTTAATAGTTATAGGTGCAAATGATCTAAAATGTAAATATCTGAAAGAACATATTGGATCTTTAGATGTTGAAGGCTTGAGAGGTATTTTTAAATATCCAATTTTTTAAAAATCCAAAATTTGAATTAAAACTTAATTTTTTTAAAAATGAAATATCAAAAATTCTTTATTTATTTATTCATTTTTTTGATAAAAAAAAATTTCAAAAAATTTATTATTATATAATTAAAAATAAAAGAATCGGATGAAAATAAAATATGGACTACCTACGGTGATTTGACAATTCCTCGAATAAGTGCAAGTTGTCCAAAAGTGGAAAAAATATTAGGATCATTAAATTATTTCTATCGTCAAGCTGTATGCCTTGCTAGATTTAAACAAAATCCAATTGCAGAAATTTGCCAATTATGGAATGAAGAACCTAATAAAAACTTCTGTCTTTCATTATCTCTTCATCCACTTCAACGTTGCATTAGTCCTTCTAGATTAGCTGAACAACTCGAAAATGAAGCTGTGAAAGTAGTAAATTCTGTTGGAGTTGAAATAAATAAAGCTTGTGAACATCAACATCTTCAAAGTATGGTTCAATTTGTTAGTGGACTTGGACCTAGAAAAGCGCATTATTTTATTGAAAAAATAAATAGAAATCGTGGTTTACAGATGAGAGTTATGTTGATAACTAAACCAAGTATTTTTGAAGAAAAGGTTTTTTATAATTGTGCAGGATTTTTAAAAGTCAAAAGAAGTAGAGATTCTCAAATGTATGATTTTAATCCATTGGATATTACACGTATTCATCCTGAAAGTTATCCTTTGGCAAATAAAATTGCTAGAAGTGCTATGGATGATCAATTCTTTGAAAAATTTGACAAATCTGGAAGATCTGAAAAGAACGACAAAGAGGATATTTCAGAAGCCATTCGTATTATTCTAAGAGATCCTAGGAAACTAAATTGTCTTGATTTAGATGGATATATTGAAACTTCCCAAGAAAAAGGAAATAAATTAACTAAATTTAATATAAATTTCATTAAAGCTGAATTTCAAAATCCTTTTCATGATGAAAGACCATCTCATAAAGATCTTACCAGTTGGGAATTGTTTTATTTATTAGTCGGAGATCCAACATTTAAAAAAGGGCAAATGGTTAATGCCACTGTTTTAAGAGTTGATGAAGAACATGTTAAATGTCGCCTTACTAATGATTTAGAAGCAACTATATGGTATAGAGATATATTTGAAGATAATGATTCAAGGCCAGATGAAGCAAAAATAAAAGAAATGAGAGAAACCTATAAAAATGGAATGATTTTAAATGCAAGAGTAAAATCAATAAATGAAGTAAATTTCAAAATTGATTTAACACTGAAGCCTTCGGAATTGATAAGCGTTAAGAATCATATGGATGTTAATCGGCTTCAAAATAATTTTTTTGTTTTAGTGGAGGAAGAAGATTATATTAATCGCAATTTTATAAAAGAAAATAAAACACAGCAGAATAAATACCAACCTAGAACTATAAATAATCCAAATTTTAAGAATTTAACCTATAAAAATTCTTTAGATTTTTTGAGAAACAAAGAAATCGGAGCATTTGTCTTTAGACCAAGTTCAAAAGGAATTAATTACTTAACTCTTACTTGGAAATTCTTTGAAGATACATATTCTCATATTGAAATTATTGAAGAGGATAAGCAACCAGGAATGCAAATTGGAAAAAAGCTTCGAATTGGTAATGAAGAATACGGTTCTCTTTCCGAAATTACTGATAGATATCTTAAACCATGTGAAATGCTTATAAAGGATGCGCTTAATTCTAGAAAATTTAGGCGATTTGAATCAGTTGAAGAATTTGAAAGAAAACTCAAAGAAGAAAAGAATATCAATAAAAGCTATACTCCTTATTTATTTACAATTTTAAGTGAGTTTCCGCAATATATTCTGATGGGATATTGTCCAAAAACAGGACAAGTAGTTAAAGAATATATAAAAGTTAAACCAAATGGTTATTTTTTTCATAATGAATTTTTCCCTAATTTGGAAGAACTTTCTATTTGGTTCAAAAGAAATTATGCAACAGAATCTTATAGAGATTATCTGAAGAGAACAAAGCCACCTCAAATTGAAGAAAAAAGAAAATCTCTAAATTGTTTAGATGAAAATCCAATAAATTTTGAATTTAGTGGATTACAAGGAGCAAGTAGTATGCATTTAGCATCTGGATCAAAAATTGATTTAGAAGAGAGAAACAGCATTTTAGCAGCAGGAAGTGGAAGCTCATATGATAGAGAAAGGAATCATCCAAGTGAACATAGATCCAATAGAGATAGATCGAATAAATCAGGAAAACCATGTCATATTTGTAAAGAATTTGGTCATTTTGCCAATGAATGTCCAAGTATGTTTTGTTATGAAAATATAAATTTTTTATTATTTAATTAGTTTTTATTTAATCTTAATTTGAAATTTAAAAATAATATAAATATTATGAAAAAATTTTTTTTAAATAAACTTATTTTTAATTAGATAGAGGATCGAAATCTTATAATAGAGAAAACAACAGAGGTTATGATTCAAGAAACAATAGATACGTAAGTAAAGATCGTGATTTTATTTCTCACAAACGTAATCGTTCTCCTCATAATTCGGAATATTCTGAGCACAAATCTCATCGAAATGAAGAAAAACAAAATACATGGACAAATGAAATAATTCAAGAAAATAGATCTTCTATCAGTGTTGATAATAATTCTGGAAATACTTGGGGAAATGTTGATTCTAATAGTTCAAATAATTGGGATAATAAAAATACTCAATCAAAACCAAGTAATTCAATAAACAATCCTCAAAAAATAACTGATGTTGGTTGGAGTAATGAACGTAATATAGATTTTACCTCAAATGCTTGGAATTCTCAAAATACAGAAAATAGCTGGTCAGCTGTAAATTCTGATCAAAATCAGAATAATAATTCAAGTTCTGATTTTAAAGATTCTCATTCAAATAATAATTTTAACAACAATAATAATAATCATAATTTTTCAAATAATTATCGAGAAAAGAACTTCAACAACAATAATTATAGTAAACTATGCCATAATTGCGGTCAAGAAGGCCACATTTCCAAAAACTGCAATAATCCAAAGAAAAATGATTATAATCGAAATAACAATAGAGTAAGAACTTGTAATAGATGTAACAAAGAAGGACATTTATCTTATAATTGTCCTGAAAATACAAATAATTTTTCAGATAACCCACATGGAAATGATAAATTCAGAAAACCCAAGAACTGTTATAATTGTCATGAAGATGGACATTTCGCAAAAGACTGTAATAAGGCCAAAAATAATAGAGATAACCGGTATCACAAGGATAATTATTCAGGGAATAATAATTATAGAAGAGAATCTAATTATAACAATAACAGTGGAAATTATAATAGAAGAGATAAAAATCACTTTGGCAATAATTCATTTAATTTCGATAAACAAGCACAACAAGAGAAACCAAGTGAAAGCTTTTGGGGAAATAGCGATCTTTTTGATAAACCGAATGAAGAAGTCAAGAATGACTTAGATGTTAAAAATGATGCAACTACCAATAATAAAGAAAACAGTTGGAATTTTAAACCAGAAGAAAATTTTGATAATAAAAATAATAATAAAATGATTATAGAAAGTACGAATGAAAACGCTTGGGGATCTGAAAATAATAATAATAATTCTAATGACAAGGCTTGGGGTTCTGAAAACAACAATGACAATGGTGATTGGTAATAATAAATTTTATCAAATACAAATTCAAATTTAGAAAGGGAAAAATAATTTTTGTAATTGGAAAAATTCTAAAATTTAAAATTTTATCGAAAATAATGAAAATAATATAAGCAGAAAATTTAATTAATTTGGAATTAGTTAAAAGATCTTGATCAAATTAAGTAAAATTAAAATAGATAAATATTCAACTCTTTTAAAAATCTATACCATTATTAATTATAAATTAAATTGAATTATTAAAAATATCTTCAATAAGATTTTGAATTATAAAGCCTATTAAAAACTAGAAATTAAACCTAACTTAATAAATGTTGTGTGTTTCCAATTAATTATAAATTTGAATTTTTTGTTATTTATTATATAAAAGCAAATGGCCGATAAATTGCCTTTTTTCAAAAAAGTATTTTAAGCAAATAGGTAAAAATTTATAGATTATTTTTAAAATCTTCAAATTAAATTACATATTAATATAATCTTAATAGATTCTTATTAAAAAGATGACCTATTTTATTAATTCTACTGAATATAACAAATTTACTTCAGATATAAATAAACAATTAAAATGATTTAAATTTTAAATTTTAATTAGATCTTTAGT